>ENA-UOYA01001120-UOYA01001120.1-activated-sludge-metagenome-genome-assembly--contig:-NODE-1120-length-30157-cov-29.678393_pt1 | contig 30157 bp, 27 predicted proteins | sample MGYA00238163_ERZ764804 | MGnify/ENA primary metagenome ERZ764804 (study PRJEB28919, sample SAMN05720223) | activated sludge metagenome | isolation source: Anaerobic digester | place: Hong Kong... | reverse complement strand
GCGTTGTTGCCCAATTTGACAATGCGTGGGCGTGATTTTTTGCCGGTGCGCCAGGGGTGTACTTGAATTGTGCCGGTTTCAAGGTCAATGTCTTTGATGGTAAGGCGTGCGACTTCTGAAACGCGGAGGCCGGTGTCAAGAAGTAAAAGGATGATTGCTTTGTCACGAGGGGTTTTACAGGCTTTGATGAGTTTGTGAATTTCTGGAACGGTAAAGGGGTAGATGGGCGGTGGAGCTGGCTGGGGCATGGGGATGTTGTCGGGACGTTGTAAGTGAAATTCTTGTGCGGCCCAGTTGAAATAGGAACGGATGATTTTCCAGTAGGCTTGGACGGTGGATTCGGAGCGGTGGTTTTGGCGAAGCTGTTCAAAGAAGTTGATGATGTCAGTTTGAGTGATTTGATCAACGGGCGGGTTATTGAGGAATTTTGCAAAGATGGTAAGTGCTGTAAGATAGTTTTTGGTTGTGATGGGAGAGTAGGAAGAGGTGATGAGGTGAAGTTTGAAGCCTGGCAGGGAATGAATGAGCGAAAGCATAGGGATGTGGTCTCCTTTTGTTAGAAATGACCACAATCCCTGAGAAAATGGGAAGGATGTGTATGTTTGTGGGCGGAACAGGACTCGAACCTGCGACCCCATCCTTGTAAGGGATGTGCTCTAACCAACTGAGCTATCCGCCCGGCAGGTCTATATTATACCCGAATTGCGTCAGGTGTGTTAGACTTATGGGCAACAGGAGGTAGCAGAAAATGCGCTTTGTCCGCTATCAATATCAATCATCGGCTCCACAATGGGGCTGGCTGTATCAAGATCGGGTTGGCACTGTGGATGGCGATTTGTTCGGTGAGTATCGCCGCCGCGAGGCAGAGATTCCGCTGACACTGGTGCGCTTGCTGGCGCCGGCCATGCCGCAGAAGATCATTTGCCTTGGGCGCAATTACGCTGAACATGCGCGTGAGCAGGGCGCTGAGGTGCCAGAAACCCCGCTGATTTTTCTTAAGCCACCTTCTTCTATCATTGGCCCAAACGAGCCGATTGTCTTACCGCCGCAATCGCGGCAGGTGGAACATGAGGCGGAGTTGGCGGTGATCATTGGACGACGGGGGCGTTGGATTGCGCCTGAGCAGGCCTGGACGTATGTTTTTGGCTATACGGCGGCCAATGATGTTACGGCGCGCGATTTGCAGCGCCGCGATGGTCAATGGACGCGCGGCAAGGGCTTTGATACATTTTGTCCATTGGGGCCCTGGATTGAGACTGAGTTTGACCCGGCGGATGTGCTGATTACCTGCCGCGTCAATGGCGAGGTGCGACAGATGGCGACGACCCGCGATCTGCTGTTTGGCATTCCACAGCTGATTGCGTTCATCTCGTCAGTGATGACGTTGGAAGCTGGCGATGTGATTCTGACCGGCACACCGGCAGGTGTTTCGCCATTGCAGCCCGGCGATGTGGTAACGGTTGAGGTTGAAGGGCTGGGTGAGTTGAGCAATCCGGTGCGAGCGTTTGAAGGGCGCTAGAAAGAAGAAACACAATGCGTTTGTACTTTATCCGTCACGCACAGTCGGAAAATAATCACCTGTGGGATCAGACGGGCTCTAACAAAGGGCGCAGTGAAGACCCGCAACTGACCGAGATTGGACGACAACAGGCGAAAATCCTGGCCGAATTTTTGCGTCAGGCCGGGCCGGGCAGTGCGCCAGAGGCGCGCGATGCGCACAACCGCGAGGGCTTTGGCCTGACGCATCTCTACACCAGCCCGATGGTGCGAGCTGTGGAGACGGGGCTGATGGTGGCGCGGGCGCTGGGGTTGCCCCTGACGGTGTGGCGCGATTTGCACGAGGGCGGCGGGATTTATTTGGATGACGAAGAAACCGGGTTACCGGTTGGTTTGCCCGGAAAACCCCGCCGCTTTTTTGAGGAAACATATCCCGATTTGGTGCTGACCGATGAGCTGAAGCCGGAGGGCTGGTGGAACCGGCCCTTTGAAGAACGGCCTGAGCGTGCGGTGCGCGCCCAACGCGTGTTGACCGAGCTGTTGCAACGCCATGGCGGGACGCATGACCGCGTGGCGTTTTTCAGCCATGGCGGCTTTTATAACTGGTTTGTCAATATTGTGCTCAAGCGTCCCGGCCCAGAGGGAATCTGGTTCGTTTTCAACAATGTTGCCATCACACGGATTGATTTCAATGAGGAATGGATCGACTTTGTTTATCAGAATCGGGTCAACTTTTTGCCGCCAGAGCTGGTGACCTGAGCTTTGGCGCAGTTGCTATGCGCTGCATGAGCAGAAGGGGTTTGTATGCCATGCCTGAATTCTGTATAATCAAGCTAGCAATTGGTTTGGGCATGGCACACGGAGGTGCAAGATGGCAACGATTCGGGCGTTGGTGCTTTCGGGCGGCGGGGGACGGGGAGCTTTTCATGCGGGCGTGTATCGCTATTTGATGCAGTCGCAAAAGCCGGGGGTGGATGCGCAGCATCAGCAGCCCTGGACGCCGGATATTGTCGTCGGGACTTCGATTGGGGCGGTCAACGGGGCGGCAATTGTGCAGGGCATCAGCGCCGATGAGCTGCAAGAGTTTTGGGTGCAGGTGCGCGAGCGCGATATTGAAGGGCTGCCGCCGGGGATGAGCTGGCTCTCGCGCCGACTGATTAACCGCGTGATGAAGAAGATGATCGGTGCTTCCTTGGGGCAGGTGTCGGCACAAGAGGCAACGTCGTATATTCCCGATTGGTGGCAAGAGGCGTTGCCCGGGTTGGGCAAGCTGGGGGATTGGGTTTTGGGGCGTTGGTGCAGTTTGTTGGATACCGGGCCGCTGCGCCGCACACTGGAGCAGCGCTTGAAGATTGACCCCGGCAAGATTGAACATAGCCAACAGACTTTGCTGATCAATGCCACGCGGGTTGCAACCGGCGAACGGGTGATTTTCAGTAATCGCACCATTCGCAGCCGCAGCACGGGCAAGCCGCGCCGCGATGTGGTGCAGGGCATTAATGTGCAGCGCATTTTGGCAAGCTGTAGCATTCCGATGGTATATCCCTGGACGCACGACGAAGAGACGAAATCCTTGTATTGGGATGGGGCGGTGGTTTCGAACACCCCTTTGGGCGCAGCATTGGATGCCGCTGCGGACCGTCCGCCCGACGATGAGATGGAGGTGGTGGTGGTGCTGATGACGCCCTGGACTTCGGGCGAGGATGAAGACGCAAGTCCACCGCTGCCGCGCGATTTCAGTCAGGCGGTGACGTATGCACTGGATTGGATGCTGCTGGCAAGCTTTCGCGAGCGGTTGGCGCTGATTGAGTCATTCAATCGCCTGGCACAGCTTGGTCGCGAAAAAGGGGATGAGCTGTTGTCGCGCTATCGTTTTGTGCATGTGCATGTTGTGGCGCCGAATCGCTTTTACGATGCGGCGCGCATCATTGATTATGACGAGCGCAACAAAAGCCTGATTGCAGATGGCTATCGGGCAACCGAGCAGGTCTTTCGTCAGGCTTATCCGGCAGCTGAGGCGGTTGGCGCTGATTGACGGCGGTCGAGCAAAAACAGCAAAAAACCGGCCAGGCTGAGCGCGCCGGCAACAATCAGGGCAGGTCCAAGCCCAATCAGGTCGCCCAAGAATGTGCCAAGTAGCGGGGCAAAAATGGAAGGGATGAATTGTACACTTTGGGCAAAAGAGACAAAGGTGGCGCTGTATTCGGGCGGGACGGTTTTCATCAATTCATCGAAGAAGACCAGATCAAGCCCTGCCTGGAAGATGCCTGCCAGGCCAGCGTAGATGGCAATTTGCCAGGGCTGATGGGTTAGCGCAACCAGGATGGGGTAGAGGCCCAGCCCAGCCGTAGTCCAGAGCAGCACGCGGCGGTTGCCGTGTTGGCGCGATTGGCGCGTCCAGAGCCAATAGCCAATGACCAGCACCAACGTTCGTGCGCCGGTGATGGCGCCAATCCAGCCGTCATCGGCTTGCACGTCTTTGACAAAATAGAGCGGGAGCAAAGGGCCGGTCATGGCAAAGCCGGAGAGATAGACAAAGCGTTTGTAGAGGAAGGAGATAAACGGGCGGTCACTGCGAATGAGATGTAGGTAGTCGCCGACTTTTTCGCGCAAGGTTTTGCCACTCAGCTCAACGCGCACTTCGGCGGGTGGCAGCTTGATATGACTGGAAAAGTAAAAGCTAATCAGGCCCCCGATTGATAGGGCAATGAAGGCATTTTGGTAGTTGATCGGGAAATTAACTTCATCGGCGCGCAAAATTTGCCCAATGATCAAAACGCTGATGAAGGTTGTGATGCCCAGGATGGACCAGCGCCGTGACATTAATTCGAAGCGCCCGGCAGGCCCGGCAACGGCATTCATCACTACCGAAAAACAGATGGAGACAACGGTTTGCGGCAGTGTGGCAAGTGCCCAAACGGCCAGGATGGCGATCACGCTCCATTGCGGTGGTAAGAGCATGGTCACCAGGCCGGTGAGGGCATAGGCGCTGATGACGCCCAAACGCGCCGCACTGAACCAGGGCACGATGAAACGTCGGTTTTGCAGAAAACGCCCAAGCGGAATGGCAAGCAGCAGGCCGGTGATGGCGGGCATGGAGCTAAGCCAACCAACTTGTGAGTTGGTTGCGCCCAGGCGGGTGAGAAAGACCGGCAGGAAGTTGGCCGCAGTGTTGGATAGGCCGATGCCGATTGCGTCCAATTCCACATTGATATAATTGCGGCGTTGTGTTGGCGGCAAGTCGCTGGGGGCAAGGGCGCGGTTGATGCGTTTCTCGATCAGGTTTAGGGCTTTCATGTGTTTTTACTCGATTGCGATGTCAAAGTCGGAGAGCTGAATGGGTTGGGGTTCAGCCAGGGCAATATCGAAACGCGCCTTCCAGCGCAGCAGTTCCAGGCGCAAGGCCAGCCAATCTCGTTCACCTGGAGCAGCCTGTTCTAGCTGTGCTTGTTGTTCGCTGAGCGCTCGTTGGGGATCGTTTTCAATGGGCAGGCGAGCAAGTAGCAGGCTGCCCAGTTGCCAGATGGTAATTTTGCCGTTGGCCTGGCTGGCAATCAGTTGCTGTCCGCCTGGATCTAACAAGAGACCGGTGATGGGGTGCCCCGCATGGGGCAACACTGCCAGGGGTTGGGCGGTGGAGATGTTCCAAACCGTCAGGTTGCCCTGACGATCGCCGCTGAACAGGAGTTGTTCATTGGGGTGAATGCACAAGGCGGTGATGGGGGCTGTGGATGTCAGGTGTGCGCGCGGTTGTCCGCTGACAAAATTGTGTAAAAAAATTTCGCCGGAGCGTCCGGCGCTGGCGCATAGTTGTCCACTCGGGCTGGCTGTCAGGCAGAGGAGTGGGGCGTTGCCAATGGGAAGGGTGTGCAAGGGGGCAGCTTCGGGCAAGCCCCAGACGTGCAACAACCCCTGACTGCCGCCAGCAAGCAGATATTGTCCATCGGCGCTGAGCGCCAGGCTGAACCACTCTTGTTCGATTTCGGCCAGTTTGCGCTGCTCAGGGCCGAGCGGAAAGCGCCAGGCGCGGATTGAGCCATCGAAACTGGCGCTGAACAGGGTGCGATTGTCCGGGGTGATGGCGAGACCGCGCACCATGCCGTGGTGACCGGATAGGGTTTTGACCACGTGACCATCATCGCTGTGAAAGATGCGCAGGGTATGATCATTGAGGGCGGCGACCAAAAATTGGCCGTCGGGGCTGAAGGCCAGGGCGCGCGTGTCGGCGGCAGGGGCATAGAGGGGCGGAAACAGTGGCTTGCCTTGGGGCATTTGCCAGCGTTGCAGGGTGTGGTCGGTTGAACCGGCTATCAACAGCCGTCCGCCGGGGCTGAGGGTCAGACAGGTGATGCTATCAACAGCGCTTTGTAGCGTTTTGAGGCGCTGCGGTTGCGGCGTGCTCGATTGAATGGCCTGGCAGTGGTGTAAAAGGGTGGTGAACAGATCTTGTTCTGCGGTTGTGGGTGGTTGCCAGGTGGTTTCGGACAGACGCAATAGAATTTTGACACCCCATAGCGGTGGGGCGGCAAGCGCCAATTGCCATAGGGCTGACCAATCGTTGCGTTGGCTTAATCGCTCAAGGGCGGTTTGCCAGTCGGCATCGCTCAGGTCGCGCAACAGGCGCTGTCGGGTGTTGCCAGGCCGGGTTTGCAGCCAATCAACTTGCCCCGAATAGCGGCTGAGGGTGAGGATGCGCTGACGCAGGGGTTTGGCAGCTTGCTCATAGGCGTTGCTGAGCAGGGCGTGGTTGAAATCGAGCTGCTGATAGGCCTGCCATTGCTGGCTGAGGAAGAAAAACAGTGCTCGACGGATGGGGTCGCGCGGGGCGCAATTGGCCTGTTGGGCCAGTGTTCCTGCGGTGGCGTCTTCGTATTGCAAGAAGAGTTCACACAGGGCATCTGCGGCCAGTTGTTGCCCCTGAGCAAATGCGCTCAGCAGGTTGTTTCGCACCAGGGCGCGTTGACTTTCGTCAAAGTGTGGGTAGGCTTGCAGCAGCTGTTGATAGGCTTGCGGACTTTGTTCATCCAGAGCGCGGGCCAGGATGTGCCAGTTGGGCAGTCGGGTGGTTGCTGCTTGTAGCAGGCGTTGTCGGATGGCCGGTTGGCTGGCGAGGAAATATTCGGTCAGGGTCTGAATTTTGTCTGTGGGAAACGGTTTGCTGCGTTCTTGCAGCAGGGTCAGGGCGGCCTCTTGCTGTGGGGTGGGGGCAGGCAGATGAGGACGGGAGGCCAGGGCTTTGCGCACTTCGGGGCGGTCCAGGTCAAGCGCCATGAAATAGAGGGCCTGCGTGGCCTGGGGATGTTTGCGGGCCAGGTTGAGCAAGGCGTTCAGGGCGCGTTGTTGGATGTTTGCCGAGGGGGTGTTGAGCACGCAGCTGCTCAGCGCCTGAATGGCTTGAGGGCTGGCCTCTTCTTCCAACAGGGTAATTGCTCCATACAGCAGCAATTGCTGGGCGAGGGCAGGTGGCAGCTCGTTCAGTGTCGCCCGATTTTGCAGCAGGCGGAGCAGGTGTTGATGGTCGGCTTCGTCAAAGCTCATGGTCATTCCAGGTGAGCGGGTCAATACCGCTGAGCACAATCTGCCCGGTTTCGTCAATGCACACTTCAGCAGGTGGGGTGGCTTGCAAGTCTGTCAGCTGATAACGCGAGCTGAGCAAGTGTACGGTTTTATTGGCGGAGCCAAGCAGGCCATGTGCCAGACGCTGCTTGGCCTGATAGGGCCCAGCAAGCAGCACATCTATTTCGGCCAGGAGGGCCGGACTGCCGGGCATGGCCTGAATTTGCGTCCAGGTGAAGCCGCTAAACAGCAACACGGAGAGGGGTGTTTGGCGATGGAGGGCTTGCAGCAGGTTGGTCAGGGCGGGCAGTTGCAGCAAGGGCTCACCGCCGCTGATGGTCAAGCCATCCAGGGTGGGGCGCAAAAGCAGCAGCTCTTGCAGCAGGTCGGTGATGGCGATTTGCTGTCCGCCTTCCAGCGGGTGGGTTTGGGGGTTAAAACAGCCCGGGCAGGCCAGCGTGCAGCCTTGCAACCACAGCACGGCACGACGGCCAGGCCCGTTGGCCAGGCTGAGCGGCTCAAAGTGGTGCAGGCGCAGCGCAGTGGCAGGGTTCATCCCTGATTGAGGCGTTGCGTCAGGTCGAGCGGGTTATCCATTTGTTGCGCTTCGGCGGTCATTTGACGCAATTCCACCTCGCCGCCCAGGGCTTCTTCCAGGGCGCGGGTCAATTCCAGGCAGGCTGTGCCCGAGACGCCATGGACGTGGATTTGTACTTTGCCATTTTTGTCAATGGTGACTTCGATTTCTTGCAGTTCCATCGGGTTTTCTCCCTTCTTTCAGGCGGCGCGGCGCAGCAGCAGGCGGATTTGCCCTTTTTCTTGCGTTTCTTCAATTAGGGTAAAGCCTTGCTCTTCCAGGCGGGTGCGGGCAGTGTGATAGGCGTAGCGCTGCAACAGCTGTTGGGTGAATTCTTCACGTTTGATGCCCAAGACGCTAAACCAATCGGCGACAATTTCGTAGCTGTTGTTGTTGCGGCGCAGGCCAATATCGGCGCTGAGTGGGCGGCGGATGAGAATTTCAACGTCGGTTTGTTGTCCGCCATAGCCTTTTAGCTTCAAATTGCCAGTCTCATAGCGATAGCCAAGGTCATCGAGCGCTTTGAGCAGGCAATCGCGTTCAACGATTTGGGTGCGAATGACAGAAATATGGGACATGGGCGCTCCTTTCGGGGGCTGAATCAAGTAAGCTTGACGACTGGGTAGTCGCGGTGAGTGCATTTGCCGCTGCGCAGGTCGTGAACGGTGATGGTTAACCGCTTGCTGGCATCTACCCGGAACTCAACCTGGAAACAGGCCTCACCGCGCTTGGGCGGTGTTTCGGGGGTGAGGAAGGTTGGGTTGTTTTCATTCATCCAGAACAGGCTGCGTTCTTCCATTTCGCTTGCGGTGAGCGGGACGAGGCGCGCAACTCCGTTGGGGTCAAAGACCAATTCTTGCATGGGGGTTGCGTTGGCAGGGCGACTTTGGCCCATTTCGAAAATTGCCAGGCCTAGTTGTTGCTGTCCGTCAAAGGTGGCCTTGATCTTGAGGGTGGCGAGGGCTTTTTCGCTGGGATAGGGCGTGCCGCGCGGCACCAACACGCGATATTCGTACTGATTGTTGGCCGAAACATACCGAATGGCATAATCATGCTGAATGTGATCGAAGAACGAAGCACCGGCGGCAAAGGCTGCTGCTCCAAGCACGACCGCATCGAGCGGGCGGCCCTGATAGACACGCTCGCGCCCAAACATTTGTTGGATGGTGCGTTGAATGGAGGGAATTTGGCTGCTGCCGCCGACCATGAAGATGGCTTGCAGTTGGTCTTCGGTGTAGCCGCGTTCGTGGGCAGCATTGAGGGCCGCGCGGATGGTTTGGTGCAGGGTGGTGTAGAGGCCGTGTTGGTCGAGCAGCTCTTCAAATTCGGCCCGGCTGAAGCTTGCATCGAGCACGACGCCGGTTTCGGGGTGAATGGCCGATACTTCGGCGCGTTCCTCGAAGGAGAGTTGTTCTTTGGCGCGTTCACATTCAATCAGCATGGCGTTGCTCAGCCGCAACAAGTCGGGGTCGCTTTCACTGCGGTTGTTGCGGCGCAATACCTCTTGATAGAGCCATTGGTCAAGTGTGCTGCCGCCAATTTCGCGCCCGGCTTTGCCGAGGATGCGACACCGTTGACCGTTGGCGGCGAGCGGGTCTTGTTCCATCAATACAATGGCGGCATGCATGGTGCCGCCGCCAAAATCGAACAGCAGGGCGGCGTTGCCAGGCTTAAGATGGGCGCCGTAGCCCAGCGCGGCGGCAGAGGGTTCGTCAATCAGGCGAAAGCGGGCAATGCCAGCGGATTCGGCGACGTTGATGAGCCAGTTTTCGTAATGCTCGTAGGCTTCAACCGGCGTGCAAAAGGCAACTTCTTCACCGGCTTGCAGGCCAATCTGTTCGGCGGCAAACACTAGCAAGGTTTTGAGGAAGTCTCCTCCGGCATCGAAGGGGGAGATGTCTCGTCCGTTGATGCGTTGGCGAATGGGGCTGCGGTTGCTGATGTAGCGCTTCATCCAGCGAAAGGTCTGCGGTGAGGCATACAGGTTTTGGTCTAGCACTTGTTGGCCGACCCAACGGCGGTTATCGGCGGTGTAGTGAATGAGGGATGGAATGATGGAAATCTGCTCGTTGCCCTGGCGGGTGAAGTTGGCATAGCCGGGAATGTGTAACAGCCGTCCCGCGTGAGCATTCTCATCCCATACGGCGAACAAGGTGTTGGAAGTGCCAAAATCAATAGCCAAACGTCCTGGCATGGGGTCATTCCTTTATGGCGGCGTGATGTTTGGGGTCTTAGGGTAGCTCGACGCCAGCCTTATGAAGTATTTTACCCTGATATGAACTTCCTGGCAAACGGATGAGGACGGGCTGACCAGGTGTTGGCGGGCGGGTGGGGTCAAGGGGGGTATGGCGGGCCGGGTCGTAGGGCTCGGTTTGGCCTGGCTCGCCTTCTGGTTTGAGGCCGGCAGCTTCCAGGGCGTGAATCAGGCGTTCGGCGACGCGCAACACATCTTCGACGGACAGGGAGCGCCCTTGCTGATGGTATAGATAGGCCTGGGTGCGCAGTTGGCTGATGGCGCTGGCCGATTGGCGAAAAAGCGCTTCGAGTGTGGCGGCGCTTTTTTGGCTGGCAAGTTCTTCGGTTTGCAGTTGGGCGGTTTGCAGGGCGCTGTTGAGCTGCTCAATGCGACGTTGACTTTCGGCCAGTTCCAGCCGCAGGGCTTGTAATTCGTTTTTGGGGTCGGCAGCCGGTTCTTCGGCGGGTTGTTTTTTCAGCCAATCGAACATGGGTCACCTCAATTGTCTTCGTCAATCATGATATCAAATTCTCCGGGTTGGATGCCGGGTAATTCCTCGATGCTGATTTCGTAACGAAAACGTTCTTCTAAGGCGGCGTAGAGGAAGCGCAAAGGTGCTTGAGACTCGGGTGAGATGGTGTTCTCCATTAGCGGCAACAATTCGTTGAGGGCGGCAAGTTGTTTGGGGGTCAGGCTGGCAATGGGTTTGACAATCATTTCTGGCAGGGTGAGCGTGCGCAGGTCCCACAGGCTAAAGTGATTCAACGCCCCGCAGGCCAGGAAGCTGCCATCGGGGGAAATCTGTAGCGAGAGCAGCGAGCCGTTGGGGGCGGATAGGTTGGAAAAGAGCGTGTTTTGTGGCCAATGCAGCAATTGCATTTGCCCATCGTTCCAGGCGCAGAGCAGCAAATCGGTGTCGGGTAGAAACGTCACTGCTTCGGCGCGGGCATTGTATTCTGTGACAAGGTGACGGCTGTTTTGGCTTGTGTTGTTGAAGGTGGAATATTCGATCATTTGGCCATTGTGTTGGCCGAGGATGAGGCCGCCTTCGGGGGTGAAACAAGCGCAGCGCGCCACGCTGCGGTTGATTTTGGATTGATTGCTATTGCTGTTGAACAGCAAGGAATATTCGAGGGTTTGCAGATTGACAAAAACAAGATGATGACTGAGCAGGACGGCAGATTGGTGATTGGGGGATAGGCAGGCACCACGCGCCCACAACCATTCGGGGTAACGGGCAATATTCCCCGTTGAGGGGGCATCCAACGGGATGATTCTGACGGTGCCATTGCGATAGGTGCACAAGCAGGTTTGCGAATCGAGGATGAGCAAGTTGGTGATGCCGCTGCTGCTCTTTAAGATTGGGCGGGGCGGTCGTCCGTCGGTGAAGAGCTCGTAGAGCGCATTGCTCGTGCGTTCTGCGCATAGCAGGCGGCCATTCGGCGTGTGGGCAAGCAGGTGAATGGAGTAATCAAAACCGCGTTGCACTTGCTCAATGCGGGCCTGTTGAAAATTCCAGAGCACCACTTTGCCAGCGCTGCTGGCAAGTGCCAGGATGGGGCGGTTGGGGGCAAAGGAAATTTCGTTAATGCGCCCCGAGACGCGCATCAACGCCCGCGGCATCGCGGCAGGGAAGGCAGTCACGAGGGTTTGCATGTTCAGATCGGATGGCGCAACCTGACAGTGTTGACGCAATTGTGCGTAGAGGGCTTGTTGCAATCCATCTTCTGGTTGCCAGGCTTGCTCGGCCAAAATGCGCACGCTGCGCATGGCTTGTTCAAGGGGCAGTTGACGGGCAACCTGCCAAAGGCGCGGCCAATCGCCCAGGCTGCGCAGGCTTTCGACCAGAATGTCGGCTTCGTTACGGCTCATCCGCTCGGGTTCCGCTGCGGCAAAGCTGGTCAGGATGGTGAGCAGTTCAGGGCGCCCTGATTGTTGCACCGCCCGCGCCATGCGCTGACGCAATTCCGGTGTGGCGGTTTGGTAGGTGGTGCGGTTCAGGCGTTGGTCAAAGTCCAGTTCGGCCAGGGCTTGCCATTGGCCAGTGAGCAAGAGATAGGCGGCCTGGTCTTGCGCTTTGATGGGGAGATAGCCGGCTTTTTGGGCCAGCCTTGCGGCGGTGGGATCATTGTCATTCACAAAAGCCAGGCAGAGGGCATTGCGCGCTTCGGGCCGTTGCAGGTGCAGCAAGGCGTCTTCGGCGGCGCTGCGCAGGGTGAGGTCATCGTCCTCCAATGCTTTGAGCAGCCCTGGCACCACACTGGCGGGACTGTTATTGGCAGCCAGGCGATTGCCGGTTTTGAGTGCACAATACAGGCGCAGCTGTGGCGGTTGGGCGGGAAGGTAGGCAGCTTCCGTCAAAATGCTTTCCAGCTCTGGGGCGCGGGTCTCGAACCAGCGTTGACAAAAAACGCGCACGGCCTGTGGGTTTTGAAGGTGCAGCAATGCGGCGCGCGCCGCGCCGCTTAGCCTGGGGGTGTGCAGTGCCTCAAGCAGATGCGGGATGGCTTCTGGGCCGAGCTGAGCCAATGTGTCGGTTTGTTGGGTTAGCAGAGCGGCCCAAATGCGCAACTCAAGCGGTTCATTGGGCAGCAGCCGCCCCTCGATGATGATTTGTTGTAGCAGGGGGTCGTTGTTTTGGTGGGCTTGTTCGCAGACAAGCCGGATTGAATCAGCATCTTGCAGTTGGGTGAGCGCTTTGTGCGCCGTGCCGCTGAGAATTGGATCTTTGATTTGCAGTCCTTCCAGGAGGGCGCGGGTCACTTTTTCGTTGCTTTTGAGCGTTGGCACTTGCCCCAAGAGGAGCAGGCTGAGGACGTGCAGGCGCACGCCATTCTTGGCGGCGGCTGGGCTGCCGCTTTGGCGCAACACCTCGGCTAACACGGGAGAATAGGTGCGCGCCCATACCTTCCAAACGGGGTCAAGGCAGAGGGTGTGCAGGTTGGCGCGCAGCGTGTTGGCAGCCAGTTGTTGGGTGTGGGGGAAGGGTAACAGTGCCGCTTCGGCAAGCGCTTGTGTGGCCTCATGGTTGCCCTGACGGGCAAGCGCTAACAATTGCGCAGCAGCTCGTTCCTGCAGCGAATTGCCAATCAGCGGCAGGTTGTTGCTGAGTTGCCAGCGCAAAAGGGTGAGACGAGCCTTGTCAAGCATGAATCATGGTTTGCGGATTTCAAGCTGTAGGGGGACGAAACGGGTCGAGGCTTCCTCAATTTCGGCGTAGGAGGCGGATTGGGCGCGCCCTTCGCGCAGCCAGTTGCGCAGGCTTTCAATTGTCTCCCGCTGCGAGACGGAGAGGGGCACCTGTCGTTTGAGGGCGGCGAGGATATCGGCGGTATTGAACTCGCGCCGGTTGTCATTGAAGCCCAGGTACATGGCGTCAATGATGGCCTGTTCAATTTCAGCGCCTACATAGCCTTCGCTTTCCGCTGCCAGGGTGTCGAGGTCAAAATCTTGCACCAGGCGGTTGCGTTTGCGCAAATGGACGGAGAAGATTTCTTTGCGCTCTTCCAGGGCGGGCAGGTCGAGGAAGAAGATTTCATCGAAGCGGCCGCGCCGCAGCAATTCGGGCGGCAGGCTGCTGATGTCATTGGCGGTTGCGACGACAAAGCAGGGGGCGGTCTTTTCCTGCATCCAGGTGAGAATGGTGCCAAAGACGCGCGTGCTTGTGCCGCTATCCAAGCCACCGTGGGCGAGGGCCTTTTCCATTTCGTCAATCCAGACGATGCAAGGGGCAACCGTTTCGGCCAGGTGCAGGGCGCGGCGGGCGCGCTCTTCTGATTCGCCGACCAGGCTGCCAAACAGCGCGCCAATATCCAGGCGTAACAGGGGCAAACGCCACAGCCCGCCGATCATCTTGGCCGTCAGGCTTTTGCCGGTGCCGGGGATGCCAATGAGGGCAATGCCTTTGGGGGCGGGCAGGCCATAGTCGCGCGCCTCCTTGGTAAAGGCGCGTTCGCGCAGCCGCAGCCATTCTTTCAGCACGCCCAGGCCGCCGACGTTTTCGGGCGTCTCGCTGATGGCGTAAAATTCAAGCGCTTCGCTCTCGCGGATGATCAGTTTTTTCTCTTCGGTCACCAGGTCAATGTCGCGATCATCCAGGGTGCCATCGCTGACGATCGCCCGGGCGAAGACGCGCTGTGCTTGCGTAGCTGTCAGGCCCAGGGCGGCCTGGACGAGTTTTTCGCGCCCCAAGGGGGTGAGGTTGACTTTGATGCCGGGGGTTTGGGTCAGGCTATGCAGCACAGCTTCCAGGTCATCGGCCAAAGGCAGGGGAAAGTTGACGATGACGATTTCATCTTTTAGCTCTTCTGGCACTTTGCCGAGGCAGGAGGTGATCAGGATGGATTTTTTGGTGAATTTGAGGCGCTGTGCCAGGTTGCGCAGTTTGCGTTTGATTTGAGGGTTGTTCCAGGCTTCGTGAAAATCTTTGAGAATGAAGAGCAAGTTGCCTTCAGCTTTGTCAATTTGTTCCAGGGCGGTCAGCGGGTCGCGGGCGACCGGGGGAGTGCCGCCCGGCGTGGTGAGGAATTGGAAACCGTCGGCCAGGTCCCAGATCATGGCGCGGCGTTGGGTGCGTTCACACACTTCCTTGACCGATTGCAAGGCGCGTTCTTCCTCGCTGGTGACAACCAGGATGACGGTGAAGCGGGCGCGCAGGTAAATATCGAGCTGTTCGTTAAAATTCATGGTTTTTGCTCCAAATTTGTCGGGTCAGTTGCTGGGCGGTAGGGGTGGCAGCCAGGCCGCCTTCGGCGGTTTCGCGCAGGCTTTCATCCATGTGATTGCCAATGCGACGCATGGCGTCAATCACTTCGTCGGCGGGGATGAGGCTTTCAACACCGGCCAGGGCCAGGTCGGCGGCGACAAGCGCCTGAGCCACACCGGCGGCGTTGCGCTTGGTGCACGGGGCTTCGACCAGCCCGCCGATGGGGTCACACACCAGGCCAAGCATGTTCTTGAGGGCGATGGCAGCTGCGTGGCTGGCCTGAGCCGGGCTGCCGCCCATTAGCTCGACAACCGCTGCGGCGGTCATGGCAGCGGCACTGCCGGTTTCGGCCTGACAGCCGCCCGCTGCGCCGGAAACATGGGCGCGGTGAAGGATGACAATGCCAACCCCACCGGCGGTGAAGAGCGCCTGAATCAGTTGTTCATCGCTGAAGCCGCGCTGTTCTTGCAGGCTGAGCAGCAGGGCCGGCAAAATGCCGGATGCTCCGGCTGTTGGGGTGGCGACAATGCAGCCCATGCAGGCGTTGGTTTCGCTGACGGACAGGGCGCGTGCAATGGCGCGGCTGAGCAAGGGCCCGCTGAGGGGTTGAGCACCGCTTTCTAGCCAGTTCCAAAAGCGATGGGCGCTGCCGCGCGTCAGGCCGCTGAGCGAGTGCAGTGGGGTTTCGAGGCCCTGATTGCTGCTGCGGCGCATCACTTCCAGCCGTTGGCGCATGCGATTCCAGATGACGGAGCGTGGTTCCTCGCTGAGCTTCATCTCGCTCTCGAGGACAATTTCCCAAAGCGGTAGGGCGCGGGCTTGGGCTTGTTGAACCAATTCTGCCAGGCTGTGGAACATTGTTTACTCCTTGATGCGGGGGATGGTGCGCGCCCAATGCACCCAAGGCAGGGATTCGAGCCCTTGGGTGAGGGGAATGGGCAGCGGTTGGTCGGTTTCAAGGATCATGATGGCCTGACCGCCGCGTTCGTTGCGCTTGACGCGTAAGGTGGCAATGTTGATTTGGTGCCCGGCCAGCCAGCCGCTGATGGTGTTGACTGTGCCGGGTTGATCATCTGCAATCAAAATCAGTGTGTCAAGCTCTCCGCTGAAATGGACGCGATAGCCTTGCAATTGAGTCACTTCAACCAACCCGCCGCCGATGGAAGCTCCGCCCAGCGAAAGCGATTGGGTTGGGCCTTGTATATGGATCAGCACGCTGTTGGGGTGGGCTTCTTCGCCCAGGTCAATCGTATCAAAGGTGACGTGTAGGCCGGCTTCTTCGGCTAGACGCAAGCTGTGCCGAATGCGTTCATCGGCAGGGGAGAGGCCAAGCAGCCCAGCGACCAGGGCAAGGTGGGTGCCGTGGCCGCGACCGGTGCGCGCAAACGAGCCGTGCAGCGACAGCTGCGCTTGCACGGGGGCTTCTCCCAGGGCGGCGCGCCCAATCAGACCGAGACGGACTGCGCCGGCAGTGTGTGAACTGGATGGGCCAACCATGACCGGGCCGATTACATCAAATACGGAAATGGGACGATTTGCGGACATAAACAGTAATTATAGCACGGGTAGGGATTATGGGTCTTCAACAGTGATGGATTGGATCAAGAGGGTGTTGCAGCCGCTATCCCTCCAGATGGTGGTGAGGCGATCTTTCTGATAGAGCTCAATGGTCAAGATTTCGCGTCCACGGATGCTAACCTGGTCATCGGCATGGAGTTGCATGAGTTGATCATACAGTGTGGAATCGAGAACAACGACATGCAGGAGATTGATGGTACCAACGGGTTTCTCTCTGGCGCCCCAGTAAAAATGATGATTGCGCACAGAGGTATCCACGCGGGCGGGGTCGGCAAAATCGCCGCTTGTCACCAGAATGTCGTGCGTGAGAAAAGGAAAAGAAGGTTCGTAATTGACCGAGATATGACGGATCTTTCCCGTAAAGGTGCTGCTTTTTGTGCTTTCATAGGTGATTTGCCAACGGGCACCGCGCGTGTTTTCAATGCGCTGGTTGTGGTCGGAGATCGTCCATTCATCAAATTTGGGCACATCAAGGCCCCAAAAGTTAAAATTGCGATCATTGGCCGCGCAGCTACATAGCAGCAGGCAGATCCAACACAACCCAAGCAACTTGATCAGACGATTCATCTTGTTGAAATTATACAGCGTTTTGCCGCAGATGCCTTTTTTGCGGGTATAATTGCGTCACAAATTTGGTCAAGTGCAGGAGGTGGAAACGATTCGTTGATGCTGTGGTTTGGAGAGAGAAGCGCATGGCGCAAGCAGGGGGAGCACAGGCTTGTGTGACGAGGATGAGGGTTCCCTGCCGCAGGGCGGGGTTAACAGGCGAGAAATCGCCTGGAAAATCGAGAGATCAGCGGAAGCCCTCCGGGTTGAAAAACCCGTCTCCAAACAATTGGTTATTTGTTGCTGCCTGATGATGGGCAAAAGTGTTCAAAGACAACCAAAGAAACATAAGGAGACGGTATGTGTGGGATTGTTGGTTATATCGGTGAGCAGGATGCGACGCCGATTATTTTGAATGGCCTGCGCCGCCTGGAATATCGCGGTTATGATTCGGCGGGCATTGCCGTGTTGCAAGATGGCAAAATTGAGCTGCGCCGTGAGGTGGGCAAGTTGGATCGGTTGGCTGACCTGGTGCGACAACAGCCTTTGGCGGGGAATTTGGGCATTGGTCATACGCGCTGGGCAACTCATGGCGAACCTTCGGCGCGCAATGCGCATCCGCATGTCAGTTCCTCGGGTGATGTGGTGGTGGTGCATAACGGCATTGTCGAAAACTATCTTGAGTTGCGCGAGGAGTTGACCGCTGAAGGCACGGTTTTCAAGTCGGATACGGATACGGAAACGATTGTGCATTTGGTGGACCGGTTTTTGGCAGTGGATGGCGACCTGGTGCAGGCGGTACGGCATACCTTGTTACGCTTGCGCGGGGCGCATGGTGTGGTTGTTTTTTCTACGCGCGAGCCGGATAAGATCATTGCGGCGCGCATTGGCAATGCCGGCGGCGTGGTGATCGGCTATGGTCAGGGCGAGATGTTTGTCGCTTCTGATATTCCGGCGATTTTGGAGCATACCCGACAGGTGATATTCCTGGAGTCGCGTCAGATGGCGGTGGTGACCCGGCAGGGCGCTGCGGTGCAAACCCTGGAAGGGAAACCGGTTCAGCCGACGCTGCATAGCGTCTCGTGGGATCCGGTGGCGGCGGAAAAGGGTGAGTATCGTCACTTTATGCAGAAAGAGATCCATGAACAGGTGCGCTCCTTGACGGATACACTGGCCGGACGGGTGGATTTCAAGCAGGGGCGGGTGCGGCTGCCGCAGCTCAACCTGGATGCGCAACAAGCGCGTGCCATTGAACGGATCGTCATCACGGGCTGTGGTACCGCTGCCTATGCTGGCATGGTCGGCAAGGTGTTGATTGAAACGCTGGCGCGCTTGCCGGTGGAAGTGGACATTGCCTCAGAGTTTCGCTATCGCGACCCGCTGGTCAATGAACGCACGGTGGTGCTGGCAATCAGCCAATCGGGCGAGACAGCTGATACCCTGGCTGCGATGGAGGAGGCGCGGCGCAAGGGGGCGCGCTTGTGGTCCATCGTCAATGCGATTGGCTCACAGGCCATGCGCCTGGCGGATGGTTCGATCTCGATGCAGACTGGCCCAGAAATTGGCGTGGCCTCAACCAAGGCTTTCACCGCACCGATTGTAGACCTGTACATGTTGGCTGTTTTGCTCGGTGAGCTGCGTGGCACGCTTTCGGATGCCGAACGGCGCAAACGGGTGAAAGATTTGGGTCGCATTCCCGACCTGGTGGGGCGCTGTTTGGACCGCGAGGCGGAAGTGATCAATGTTGCGCAGGCGTTGAAGGAGATGCGTTCAGCGCTTTACCTTGGGCGCGGTGTCAATATGCCGATTGCCTATGAAGGCGCACTGAAGCTGAAGGAGATTTCTTACATCCATGCTGAGGCGTATCCGGCTGGCGAGATGAAGCATGGCCCAATTGCACTGGTGGATCGCGACTTGCCGGTGGTGGCGATTGCGACGCAAGACCCCTGGTATGAGAAGATGATCAGTCAAATTGAGCAGGTGAAGGCGCGCGGTGGCATTGTGGTTGCTGTGGCAACCGAAGGGGATGAACGGATTGCGACCCTGGCAGACCGTGTCTTTTGGGTGCCGGCGACGCCCTGGCTGCTTAGCCCGGTGGTGACGGTGTTGCCATTGCAGATGTTTGCCTATCATATCGCTGCGTTGCGTGGCCTGGATGTGGATCAGCCGCGTAACCTGGCCAAGTCGGTCACGGTTGAGTGAAGAGGAACTTTTGCGAATGATGCAGCGTCTTCAGAATACTTTGATTGTTTGGAGGCAGAAAATGAAGCGCTGGTGGATGATGTTCCTGGCTTTGGTGGCAGCAGCCTGTCAGCCGTTTGCGGCGGGCGCAGCTGGTTTGGTTAAGTCCAATCACAGCCGACAGGCGGGTGCAGACCTGCCGGTTGTGCAGGCACAGGCAGAGCAGAACAATGCCTTTGCGTTTGCGCTGTATCGTCAATGGGATCGGCAAGGCAACCTGATTTTCTCGCCCTACAGCATTTCGACTGCCCTGGCCATGGCCTATGGTGGGGCGCGCGGGCAAACCGCGGCAGAAATGGCGCAGGTGGCCGGTTTTGGCGAGCCGCAGTCGTTCCATTCGGCGATGAACGGCCTGGATGCTCAGTTGGCTGGACGGATCTATGACGCCGACGGGAAACGCATTCGCGAGATGCGCCTGGATGTGGCCAATGCGTTGTGGGGGCAGAAGGATACTGCCTTTCAGGCGGACTTTTTGGATTTGCTGGCCGAACAATATGGGGCGGGAATCTACACGGTGGATTATCGCGCAAACCCCGAAAAAGCCCGACAGACGATCAATGATTGGGTGAGCGACCGCACCGAAAAACGCATTGCCGACTTGTTGCCGCCGGGCAGTGTGCAAACCGACACGCGCCTTGTGCTTGCCAATGCCATTTACTTCTATGCACCGTGGATGGATGCCTTTGAGAAAGACAGAACCGCGCCGGCGCCGTTCTATCTACCGGATGGCAGCACGGTGGAGGCGCAAACGATGCAGCGTCAGGGGCGTTATGCCTATCTTTTGCAGGATGGGCTGACGGTGGTGCGCATTCCCTATCAGGGCGGCAACCTGGCCATGTTGGTGATGATGCCGGCAGAAGGACAGATGCAAGCCTTTGAGGCGCAGCTCGACGCCAATCAGTTTGCGGCTTTGCAGTCGCAGTTGCAAATGGGCGAGGCGCGGCTGTACCTGCCTCGATTTGAATTCAGCAGTTCCGCTTCAGTCAAGCAGATGTTGCAGGCATTGGGCATGAAGGTTGCCTTTGAGGACGAGGCTGATTTTTCCGGCATTACCGGCGCACCGGATTTGAAGATTTCGGATGTGATTCACAAGGCATTTGTTTCTTGCTCTGAGAAGGGCACCGAAGCCGCAGCAGCAACGGGCATTACCTTTGTGGAGACTTCGGCGATGATGCCAGAAGAGCCGGTGGACTTGCGTTTTGATCACCCCTTCTTGTTCGCAATTTATGACATCCCAACCGGACAGATTCTCTTCCTGGGGCGGGTGAATAACCCAACAAAGTGAGCAAAAGCGGATATGAAGTGAGAGGCAGCGCACAGCTCAACCGGGCTGTGCGCTGTTTGATGTGGCAGGAGCAATGGTATAATGAAACCATTCCAAGATCGTGTATGGAGTGTGGTCGTGATTACCTGTCCCTGGTGTGGAACAAGTTATGCGGCGTTTCAGCCCAATTGTAGAAATTGCGGTGGGCCGTTGCCGGCAGAACAACCTCATTCTGAGGCCGAACTGGATTGGCCGCCTCCGGCGCCGCGTCCTTTTTTGGATTCCTATGCCTGGCGGTTGGCTATGGCGCAAGGGGGCACCATTGCGGGCGGGGTGTTGGCAATTCTTGGCGGTGTGTTTAGCTTTGTGGGCGTTCTCTTGACGATGGGGCTGATTACGGCGATTGTTGGCATGCCGATGTTTTTCATCGGGTCGGTGTTGTTTATCGTTGGCGCTGTTTTGTTGCGCAATGGCTACAATCAGGCGCTGAACACGGTGAATGTGTTGCGCTTTGGTGAGGCCGTGCGCGGGCAAGTGTGCGATGTGCAACAAAATTTGATGGTGCGGGTCAATAACCGCAATCCCTGGGTGATTAACTATCAGTTCTATCTCAATGGCGTAGCGTATCCTGGCCAAGTGACAACCTTGCAACCCCTGGATGCACGTTGGCGGGTTGGGGCAGATGTGTGCGTGTTGTATCTGCCGGCGGATCCGCGGCAAAATACGCTTTATCCCCATCCATGATATGAATTGTGTCTATTTTGGCGATAATTTAGCGGTGTTGCAATCGTTGCAAGATGAGACGGTGGACCTGATTTATATTGACCCGCCGTTCAACACGGGCAAGGTGCAGGCACGCACGCGCATTCAGACGGTGCGCTCGGCGCAAGGTGACCGCGTGGGCTTTGGCGGGCAGCGCTATCAGACGGTGCCATTGGGCACGGGCGCTTATGCGGATGAATTTGACGATTTCTTGGGGTTCTTGCAGCCGCGCCTGTTGCAGGCCTATCGGGTGCTGAAGCCGCACGGCAGCCTGTATTTTCACATAGATTATCGCGAGGTGCATTATTGCAAGGTGTTGCTTGACCAAATTTTTGGCCGGGCAAGCTTTTTGAATGAGATTATCTGGGCTTATGATTATGGGGCGCGCACGCGCAAGAAGTGGCCGCCCAAGCATGATAACATCCTTTGGTATGCCAAAGACCCGCGGCATTACACCTTTAACGTAGATGACATTGAACGCATTCCCTACATGGCGCCAGGGCTGGTTGGGCCCGAAAAGGCAGCGCGCGGCAAGCTGCCGACTGATACGTGGTGGCACACGATTGTGCCGACCCATGGGCGGGAACGCACCGGTTACCCGACCCAAAAACCGCTTGGCATCATTGAACGGATTGTGCGCGCTTCTTCCAACCCGGGCGATTGTGTGCTGGATTTCTTCGCCGGCAGTGGCACGGTGGGAGAAGCTTGCCTGAAGTTGCAAAGGCAATTCATCCTGGTGGATAACAATCCGCAGGCGATTGAAGTGATGCGCAAACGCTTTGCCGGTCAGGCGGTGGAATGGCGCGAAGGGTGATTAGAGCCCGCGCAGCACAAAATCGGGGCCGCGTGAGATTTCCCAGGGATAGACGATATAGGCATCGGTGATGGCGGCATAGTAATCGGGGCGCAGGTTGCCAAACAAGCTGCGATAGGGGTTGAAGTGCAAAACACAGGTATAGGCAATTGCTCCGGCAGCAACTGTGCGGTGGCGTACTGCTGTCATGGTGCGTCCTGAACCCCATACATCATCAATAACCAGGACGCGCCGACCGCGCAACATTTCATCAGCTGGGAATTCCAGAAAATTTGGCCAGGCGCGCAGCCGGGCGTGCTCTTCATCACTGACATTTTGCAATGCCGGGAAATCTACTGAGGCGGTAAACAGAACCGTTTGTTTGAGCGCTTCGGCTAACACACCGCCCGGTACAATGCCGCCTGTGGTAATCAGCAGCAAGGCGTCAAATTCAACCTCAAATTGCGGTAAGAGATGGTCAATCAAGCCGTCGAACTCGTTCCAGCTGAGCAGTTCGCGGCGCATGGGGGAAGGAACAGCCATGAGAACTCCCAAAGAAAAGATCAGCGTTTTCATTATAGCACAGCCTGTGTTCGCGAGTTATGGTATGATAAGGCATCTTGTTTGGAGAAAAGTTTCATGACACGATCACTCGTTACACAGTTATTACCGGGCCTGAAGGCGCATCGTTTATCGGGGTTGGATTTGGGAACGGATGTGGTGTATCCGGCGTATGCAGGGGCATCGTTGGTCAATTTGCCAGCGAGCCTTTGTCATTGGTTGGGGGTGCCGCCGTTTGGCGCAGCGCCGCTTGCTGAGCCGTGGCTCCGTGCGGTGGGGGGGCCATTCCGCCATGTGTTGCTGCTGTTGGTAGATGGGTTGGGGCTGGACTTTTTCTTGCAGCGTGCCGCACAAGACAGTTGGGCTGAAATTTTGGATGGGCCGGGGATGGTTGCACCGCTGACCAGTGTGGTGCCAAGCACCACTTCGGCGGCGTTGACGACGCTGTGGACCGGTCAGCCACCCGCGGCGCATGGAGTGGTCGGTTATGAGGTCTGGTTGAAAGAATATGGCATGATTGCCAACTTGATTACTCATGCCGCAGCCAGTTCGCCGGGGGATGTGGGCGGTTTGCGGCGTACAGGCTTTGACCCGCTGACGTTTTTGCCCGTGCCGACTCTGGCGCCGCACCTTGTGCAGCACGATGTGCGTTGCGTGGCCTGTCAGCATCATTCGATTGCACATTCCGGGCTTTCAACGATGTTGCAAAATGGCTGTGAATTGTTGCCTTTTCGCAATTTGAGCGACTTGTGGGTCAATGTGCTTCAGCATCTGGCCGAATCTGCTCAACAGCCGAGCTATACCTGGATGTATTGGGGCGATCTGGATGAACTTTCACACCGTTATGGGCCAACGGATGAGCGCGTGGAACTGGAATATCAGGCGTTTGCACGTTCTTTGGCGCAATTTGTGCGTCGTTTGCGCAAGCGTGGACGGGGGGATACGTTGTTTTTGATAACCGCTGACCATGGACATTTGCACACCCCCAAGCAAGCGCAATATGACTTGAAGAATCATCCGCAGATGATGGATTGTTTGGTGATGGTGCCAAGCAGCGAAGCACGCCTGCCGTTTTTGTTCGTGCGGCCAGGCCATGAGGAGCGATTGCAGCGCTATATCGCCGAGACCTGGCCAGGGCAGTTCCAACTGCGACGCGGCACAGACCTGTTGGCGGCGGGCCTGTTTGGCGAAGGGGAAATCTATGCGCGGGTGCGCGATCGCATTGGTGATTGGGTGGCCGTGCCAGCAGGCAATGCGTATTGGTGGTGGGCCAATCGCGAGAATCCGCTTCAGGGGCGTCATGGTGGCGTCAGCGAGATTGAGATGTTGACGCCCCTGATTGGGCTTGTGATTTAGCTTAGGCGGGGAGGCTCTTCTTGGGCCAGTAGGAGCGCCCCAGGAACCAGAGCGCGCCGAGGCCAAACAGCGTCACCAGCAAGACAATCAGCCAGCCAATGAAGGGCAGGCTGGCAATCAGGGTGTAGAGCGACACACCGCTTAACAGCACCCAGACGTTGCGGTTGGTTGCCTTGGGAGCGATTTTTTCGATCAGCAGGTCGCCAATCAGGTACGAGACGACCAGCTTGCTGCCAAAGCTGACCAGCAGCCAGAAGAAGACAAGCAGCAACCCCAGGCTCGACAGCCCGACGCTGGAGACAATGCGGCTGAGGCTTTCTAGCGTCATCAGGCCAAGCAGCAGCGAGAGGGCCAGTAACAAGATGCCGACGATCACAGCCCCGCCATAGCCAATGATGAGGGAAGCCGCGCCCATGCCCAGCGATGGCATGGGTTTGCTGCGCAGGAGAGCAGCAGCTTTTTGCAGCAGGTCGGGAATCAGCCAAATGACCAATGCCCCCAACAGCAGCAGGGTGACCAACTTGCGCAGGAATTCAAACAGCCAACCAAGGAAGGGCACACGATAGGTAATGCTTGGATTGGGAGATTGGCGGGTGCTTTGTTCTTGTGGAGCAGGGGTTTGGAAGACCGTGCCGCCTTTGGGTTGGGTTTGGATGCTTGCAGCCTGTTCAACCGGGCTGGTGTAGGTCAGTTGGCCGACGATTTGGGCATCGGGTGAAATGCGCAGCCCGCTGGGCAGGGGCGCTGGCATGGGCGCGCCAAAGCTGGGGAAGAACGGCTTACTTTGATTGTCGCCAGGACCTTCGACCTTCAACGTGGCATTGCCGCCGATGCGGCCTTTGATTTCAATTGCAGCGGCATCAATGTTGGCATTGCCCTTGAGGTTGCCGGATAGGACGGCTTGATAGACGCCAGCGCTTAAGTCTTTGTTGATAACGGTGTCATTTTGGGCTTCAAAGGAATAGCCGCCAAAATAGACGTTGCGGTTGACTGTGGCTTTATAGCCCAAGTTGAGGGTTGCCCCGCCGACCAATACCGAGCCTTCGACCGCCCCTTGAATATTGATCGTTTGTCCGGCGGCAAAGACGTTGCCTTTGACGCGTGCAGTGGGGGAGATGGTGACCGTGCTGGCGATTGCTAACAAATCGCCGTTGACGGTGCCATTGATGGTGATTTCGTTGCCAAAGGCAAAGACCATGCCGTTGACTGTGCCATCTACAATGACGGTTTGGGCGCTGAGCAGCACATCGTCGTCAATGGTTTCACTTGAGCTGATTTTGCCATCATCATCAATGGATGTGGCAGAAGCTGGTTGTGTGCTGACGAGCAGGGCGCTTAACATCAGGCAGACAATCAGCAGCCAACGCAACGGGGACAAGAATTTCGACATAGCTTCCTCCTGGAAAAAACAAAAAAGATGGGTGCAAATTGGTGATGGATGATGACGTAGAAATTACAATGTTTAAATTATAGTGAGTTTTTTGGGGAATGGGTTACAAAAATCGTTCATTTTTTGCGATTGCGGATGGCAATCACACTGAAGGAACCGCCTACAATGATGAAGACCAAAAGTACCGCGCCGACCAAAATGCCACGGGTCAGGTTGAGGGAGTAATCCAGGGTCATTTCTGGGTCGGGGGTCGGGGAGGGGGTGAGGGTGGGTGGGGTTGAGAGCGAGATACCGACGCTGCCGGTCAGGGCGCAGGCAGCAAGCAGCCAGGCGATCAGCAGGCAGAGGGCACAGAAGGTGAGGCGTTTCATGGTTGGGGACCTTGGACGCGCTGGATGGCAGATTGGGCGGCCGCGAGGGGGTCGGCTTCCTGACGGAGCACTTGTTGGGTGGCTTCTTCCAGGGCGGGGCCAATGAGACTGAGCAGGTCATTGCGCGGCAAGGCGCGGGCGTTGAGAAGAATGGGCCCATAAAGGGCGCGCAGGCTTGGGTCTTGCCAGTCGGCCATGGCGCTGGGGCGGGTGGGCAGGTAGCCGGCTGCGCTGGTCCACTGCGCCTGAAAATTGCTCTCGCTCAAGTCGTTGGCTAGCTCAATGGCCAGGGCCTGACGGGCCGGGTTCGAGCTGGCGCTGGCCCAAAGCCAGGCACTGGCTGGGGCGGGGACGGCGAGACCCTGGAAGGCGGGCAGGGCAATCAGGGTGGTATCGGCAGGGCGATTGGATAGATAGTAGGAGCTCCAGGTGACAACGCGATGGGCGCGTTGTTCGCTATAGGCCTGCCATGCTTGTGATTCGTCGCGTAATTGTGTCAGATTATAGGAAAACAGGCCGCTTCGCCCCCCAAGGTCATAAAAACGCAGGACGGCTTTGAGAGCTTCTTCACTCAGCTCTGGGCGGCCTTGCATATTCTCAACCGTTCCGCCGGCAGAGAGATAGAGCGCCAGGGTGTTGAGGGCGCGTGGGTCGCCTGCGGCAAAAATTACCGGTTGGCTTTGGCGTAACACTTCTTCCCAATCGCTGGCTGGCACACTGGTTTTGGATGGGCGGTAGAGCAACGCTAGGGCATCGCCTGCAAACGGAATGCCGAACGTTTCCCCCTGCACGCTGGCAAGTTCACGGGCGTAGGGATACCAATCGGGATCATCCTCCAGGTTGACCAAAGCTTCTACCGGGTAGAGCAGGCCTTTGATGGCGGCAATTTCCATGTCGGTGCGTGGCAAGGCGATCAGGTCGGGCAGTGCTGCGGGGGCCGCCGGGGCGGTGACGCTGAGGGCGTTGAGCAGGCTGCTGGGACCGCTGATGGCTTTGATGCGCACTTCGATCGTCAGGCCGTTGTGACGTTGTTCAAATTGTTGCAGGCGCGCAGCCAAAATCTGCCCGGCTGGGGTTGGCAGGCTGGGGTCAAAAGCGGGGGGCAACCAGAGGATGAGGTTTTGTGGGGGTGGGTCGGTTGGGGTTGGGCTGGGAGAAGCGGAAGGAAGGGGGGCTGGAGCGGTGGCAGTGCCGTTTGGGGGTGTGGGTTGGGCGAACCCCAAAACGCTACAGCCTGCCAGGCTCAGAATGAGCAGGAGTTGCAAAAAGGATGCAGGCCAAAATCCACGGTGCGGTTTCATTCTGTTAGGGGTCTGGCGGAGAAGAACTTTTTTCTCCGCCAGACCAGGAAAGACAGGCTATTCGAGGGTAATGGGGCCGCTCAGGGTTGCTGTGAGCAGGCGCACCACGTTTTGCACATCGCCATAGTCTACCATTTCGGATGGGCTATGGATGTAGCGGCAGGGGATGGAGATGCAGCCGGCCGGGACACCGGCGCGGGTAATCTGTATCACGCGCGCATCGGTTGTGCCACCTTCCAAAATCTCCAATTGGTAGGGGATGTTGTGCTGTTCGGCGGTGTTGACCAGGAAACGCACGAGGCGCGGGTCAGAGAGCATGCCGCCATCGCGCACTTTGATCGCTGCGCCTTTGCCCAGGCCGACTTCCATTTTGGGGCCTTTGGGCATGTCGCCGGTGGCGGTAACATCTACCGAAATGCCCAGGTCGGGGTCAATGGCATAGGCGGCGGTTGTGGCACCGCGCAGGCCAACTTCTTCCTGCGTGCTGAAGACGAAGTAAACTTCGTGCGGGCTATTGGCGGGGAATTGGCGCAAGGCTTCAATCAGCACAGCGACGCTGATGCGGTCATCCATTGATTTGGCGACCAAACGGTTGCCCAAATCGAGGAAGGGACGTTCAAAACCGGCCATGTCGCCCACTTTGACGGGGCAGTCGGCGCGACTGCTTGCACCGACATCAATGTACATTTGTTCAAAGGTGTGGACTTTGTCTTGCGATTCGAGCCGTTCGCCGCCAATGACGCCGCGCACCCCGTTGACAAATTGCACCCGTCCGCCAAAGCAAGTGTGTGGGCGCACACCGCCGATGGTGGTGAAACGCACAAAGCCGTTTTCGTCAATGTGGGTGGCGATGATGCCAATTTCATCCATATGAGCAGAGAGCATGATGCGCAGCCCATTGGCAGCTTTGTGGCCTTTGCGCACAATCAGGTTGCCCAAGGCGTCTATGTGTTGTTCGTCGCCCAGGCCGGCAATCTCGGCGCGCACAATTTCGCGCGTTGCACCTTCATAGCCTGATGGGCCAATGCTTTCGACGAGTTTTTGGATCAGTGATTTCATTGAGTTCTCCTTCTAACGGGTTCTTAGGGGCGGGGTTCTGCCAGCACATCGGGCGTCAGACGGCGCAGGGCGCTGTGGAGCAGGCGCAGGGTGTTTTGCCAGTCTTCCAGGCGCACAACCAGGGCGGGGGTATGGGCATAACGGCCTGGCACCGAGACGGAAACGCTGGGAATGCCGGCACGTTGTTTGTGAATGGCACCGGCATCGGTGCCGCCGCCGCCCGGTTGACGGAATTGATAGGGAATGCCTTCGGCTTCAGCGCTGCGCACAAGGTGTTGGATGATGCGCGGGTCTGAGAGCGTGCTTGAATCGGTCAGGTAAATGGCCGGGCCGGCGCCCAGACGGGTGTTGTAGACGGTGTTTTCGCTGCCATCCCACAGGGGCAGGTCGTAGGCGGGGGTGGAGTCAATGGCGATTGCCAGGTCGGGGTTGATGGCATAGGCTGCCACGCGCGCCCCGCGCAGGCCAATTTCTTCTTGAACGGTGAACGCGCCAATGAGCTCAATCGAGTCGGGGGCATGGCGAAGCAGCTCAATGATGGTGGCAACGCCCAGACGGTTATCCAGGGCTTTGCCAATCAGGCTGGGGCCAACGCGCTGGAAGGTGGTGGCAAAGGTGGCGCGATCGCCTTTCTTGGCTTTGTTTTCACCACCAGGGCCCAGGTCAATCTTCAGCGAATCGACTGGAATGCTGCGTTCATCTTCGCCTTCTTCTTGCAGGTGGATTGGCTTGGCGCCGATGACTCCGGGCACGTGATCTTTGCCAACTTTGACGGGTTTGCCGGGGAGGATGCGCTCATCAATGCCGCCGACCAGGGCAAACGAAAACAGGCCGTCTTCGCCATCGCTGGTGAGCATGAACCCGATTTCGTCCATATGTGCGGCAAGCATCACGCGCAGCGCACCGGGCTGCCGGGCTTTGCGCACGGCGAGCACGTTGCCGAGGGCGTCTACTTTGACTTCGTCAACCAGCGGGCGCACCTGTTCGAGGACAATGGCGCGCACTTCGCCTTCATCGCCTGAAACAGCGTTGGCGTTGGAAAGCTTTTCAAGCAGGGCAATTTCGGCATCGCCGATGATGGGGAGGAGGGGAATGTCATTCATTGGCTTTGTCCCAGGTAATTTCGTTCATAAAATCGGGTTGCAAGGTTGCGATGAACTCTGCCAGCAGGTGGCCAGCCCGACGAATGTCTTTGAGGGAGACCAATTCCACAGGGGTGTGCATGTAGCGTAACGGAATGCCAATGACAATGGAGGGAATGCCTTCGGCAACAATTTGTGTGGCATAGGCATCGGTGCCCGAATGGCGTGGCATCACTTCCAGGTGGAAGGGGATATCTTGCTGTTTGGCGAGGGTTTGGAAGGCTTCAAACAGGGCGGGGTGAATGTTGGGGCCCCAACCGAGGGTGACGCCTTTACCAAGCGGGAAGGTGCGCTGATCGGAAGAGACGCCCGGGCCGCGCGCAAACGTGACATCAATGGCAACGCATAGGTCGGGACGAATTTCAAAGGGCGAAGTAAACCCGCCGCCAAGCGTTTCTTCTTCTTGAGCGGTGGCAACTGCCCAAACATCCCATGCATGGCGCATGTGTTGCAGCTCTTGCAGGCAGGCGGTGACAGCTGTAACTGAAGCGCGATTATCCTGGCTGTGACCAGCAAGGACGGTTTCGCCCAATTCAATTGGCGGCTGAGCAAAGGAGATCAGGTCACCGGGGCGCACCAATTCAGCGACTTCGTCGGCAGGCAGCCCAACATCTACCAACAGGTGACTCATGGGCACAGGCTTGCCGCGCAGGGCTTTGGGCAGGAGGCGATCGGCAGGTTGGACGACATAGCCGGGCAGTTCACGGCGGCCATGTACGATCACCGGCTGTCCGGGCAAGATGCGCGGGTCAATGCCGCCGATTTCGGTGAAGCGCAACAGTCCATCCACAACCTGGGTAGTCATCATGCCGATGGCGTCCATGTGGGCGGCAAGTAAGATGCGCCGGCGTGGCTCTGCACCTTGGCCGCGGCGTAGCCCGTGCAGGCTGCCCAAGCGGCTGACGCTCAGTTCATCTACAAGCGGTTGCCAGGCTTCGGCAATCACCTCACGCACGGGGGCTTCATAGGCTGAAAGCCCCGAAAGGGAGAGCAGTTTTTTGAGAAGGGGGAGAAGTGTATCGCTCATCAGTTAATTGTATCCCAAAACAAGATTTATGGTTGGCCTTCAACCGGGGTTGTGGTAGCAGAAGGCTCGGGGGTTGGCGTTTCTGTTGGTGGTGCGGGGGTGGGGGTTAGGCTAGGCGGGGGCGTCGGTGTGAGGGATGGCACCATCGTCCAGGTGAGGGTTGGGCTCGCTGTGCGGGTGGGGGAGAGGAAGGGG
>ENA-UOYA01001119-UOYA01001119.1-activated-sludge-metagenome-genome-assembly--contig:-NODE-1119-length-30179-cov-5.434305_pt1 | contig 30179 bp, 22 predicted proteins | sample MGYA00238163_ERZ764804 | MGnify/ENA primary metagenome ERZ764804 (study PRJEB28919, sample SAMN05720223) | activated sludge metagenome | isolation source: Anaerobic digester | place: Hong Kong... | reverse complement strand
CGAGACGTATTTTTATTGTTTCTTTATTTTTTGGGGGTAAGGCATGGACGAGCAGATGGCGTTATACAGGCGATTCAGACCTCAGACCTTCGACGACATTGTAGAACAGAAAGCACCGGTGAGTGCGCTTCGGCAGTCGGTAAAATCAGGAAGAATCGGACATGCATATCTTTTCTGCGGTCAGCACGGCACGGGAAAGACCACTATAGCAAAGGTTTTCGCACGCGCGGTAAACTGCACCAATCCGGTGAACGGCAACCCGTGCAACGAATGCCCGACATGCAGGGGCATACTGAACGGCAGCATAATGGATGTAGTTGAGATTGATGCCGCATCGAACAACAGCGTAGATAATATAAGACAAATCTGTGAGGACGTCGTTTTCGCGCCCTCGGCAGCCAAATATAAAGTGTACATAATCGACGAGGTTCACATGCTCTCGGCAGGGGCGTTCAACGCACTGCTCAAGACGCTTGAGGAGCCTCCGAAGCACGCCATTTTTCTGTTCGCAACGACAGAAGTCCACAAAATTCCGGCGACAATTCTGTCGAGATGTCAGAGATTCGACTTTAAACGCATATCACAGGATAAGATAGTCGAACGACTGCGGATGGTCGCCGACAAGGACAGTATCTCAATAGAGGATTCCGCGCTGAGACTTATAGCTGCCCAGTCTGACGGCGCCCTGAGAGATGCGCTGACTCTGCTCGATCAGATACGTTCAATCTGTGCGGAATCAGGCAAAACCATCACCGACACGGATGTCGAGAACACCACGGGTACAGTTGACCGCAGATTTCTGTTTATGACGGCAAACGCACTCTTCGACGGTAATTTCAGCGAGCTTCTGAGTCTTATGTCGGATCTTCACGATTCCGGACGCGACTACACCGTTTTCTCACTTGAGCTGGGATCTTATATGCGCGATCTGCTGATTATCAGAGTCAAGGCCGATCCGCTTATGCATCTGCCATACTCCAAGGAGACAATCAGTCAGATGTATTTTGCCGCGCAGAAGGTAAGTGCGGACACCCTTGCCGGGATAATCTCGTACATATCGCGCAGTGTCTCGGACTTCAAGTGGTCTCCCGATATAGCAGCCAGCTTTGAGATGATGATGCTGACCGTCTGCGGGCGTAAATCAAAGCTTCCGCCGACGCCGCTTATCATGCCGGCTTCCGTCACAAAGATGAAGACAGACAATCAGTCTCAGGTCACGCCTGAGGTTCAGTCCGAATCTGCCGCAAAGGCCGATGATGCTGTGCAAACCGGGAAAGAACCGGTATCGACACAGCCTGCCGCAGCTGGTGTGCATTCTGAAGCTGTTTCTGCTTTTACTTCTGATTCTCCAGCCTCTTCTGATATATCTAACATAACCGAAAAAACGGAATCTCCTGCTCCGGTTATCTCAACGTATGTTGAACCTGATGAAGATTCAGATGCGGCTGACATCCCTGATATACCTGACATTGCTGACGAGCCCGCTGAGCCGGGCGAACCCGATGATGCCTCCGGACCGGTGTATCAGCCGCAGACCGAGGCTTACGATTACAGCAATGCCATATCATCAGCCGCAGACAATTTTCCGCCCCGGCAGACAGATTCGGGATACAAGCCTGTCTTCTCCGGTTTGTTCGGTTCTGCCGGCAGCATCATTGAAGAACTTGAGAAAGAGGCTGATGCCAGAATCAGCGCCGGACATACAAATGAAGACAGCGGGCAGAAGCATGCCGGAGCCTCTCCTGAAGAGAACTCCGGCACCCCGGAGAAATCTCACCGGACGCAGATCGCAAGGCAGCTCGACCAGACAGGTCTTATTGTCGGCACGCACGATTACGATGTGAGATCTCCGTCCATAACGCCGGATGAGGCAGATACTGCGGTCAGATGGAAAGCTTATCTGTCTTCGCTGCCGGAGAATTTTGACAAAATCGTAGGCAGCTTCACACAGACGGCATTCAAAATGAACGAAGACAGCGCTTACATCGTTTTTGAGAACGAACAGAAGAAGCTTATGAATAATGTATCAAGACTTCCGATATGCAAAGAGCTGTCAGTTCGAATCAAGACGGATTACAAACTGGCGCACCTGTATATATGTTCGCAGGACCAATACAGCGAGTTAATGAAGAAGAACGACGAAGACCTGTCAAAGAAAGGCATCGACGATTTTATCAAAGCCGCACAGAACAACGGATTCTCCGCTGACATTCACTACGGCGACGATGATTGACAAACGGCTTTGCGGAAAGATATTAAAGCGATATAATTTAACAACTTTATCAATAACTTGGAGGATTTGATTTATGGCAAAAGGTGGTTTCCGGGGCATGCCGGGCGGCAATATGGGCAATCTTATGGCTCAGGCTCAGAAGATGCAGAGACAGATTGAACTTGCGCAGGCTGAGATTAAGGAGCTTCGTGTCACAGGCACTGCCGGCGGCGGAGTAGTAAAAGCAACTGTAGGCGGCGACCACAAGGTTTATAATATCGAGATCGCCAAGGAAGCTATCGACCCCGAGGACCCGGAAGGTCTTTCTGATCTCATTGTAGCAGCAGTCAATCAGGCAAGCGAAGAACTCGAGAAGGTCTCAAACGACCGTATGACTGCAATTACCGGCGGAGTGAAGATGCCGTTCTGATATGGCCCGATATTCCCCTTCAATACAGAATCTCATAGCGCAGCTGTCAAATCTGCCGGGAATCGGCGGCAAATCTGCCCAGCGCATCGCTTTCCATATACTTGCAATGGACGATCAGACGGCCGGAGATCTTACGGATTCAATTGCGACAGCAAGGAGAAACACAAAGCGTTGCTCGTGCTGCCAGAATTTCACGGACAGCGATCCGTGTCCGGTCTGCTCGGACCCGATGCGTGACAGAACGACCGTTCTTGTGGTCGAGACACCGAGAGATGTGTCGACTTTTGAACGCATGCATGAATACAGCGGTCTGTACCATGTGCTTCACGGCGTATTCGACCCGATGAAGAGCAAGAGCATCCAGGACACCACAATCTCGCAGCTTCTCAGGCGTCTGTCTGAACACAGCGAGATAACAGAGGTGATAATCGCTACCAACCAGAACGCCGAGGGCAATGCCACCGCGCTTTATCTCGCGAGGATTCTCGCGCCGTCGGGAATAAACGTGACGAGACTAGCGTCCGGTCTGCCAATGGGATCCGACATTGAGTTCGCAGATGACCTGACGCTTGCAAGTGCGCTTAAGGGAAGGGTTCAACTATGAGACTTGACAAATTTCTTAAGATATCACGGGTAATCAAACGCCGTACCGTAGCGAATGACGTCTGCTCGGCAGGCAGAGTTACCGTCAATTCAAAGCCGGCAAAGCCCGGGACAAAACTCAAAGTCGGTGATGTTGTATCAATTCTCTTCGGCAACGGCACCGTTAGTTTCCGCGTACTTGACCTGCCTTTAACTCCCCGCAAGGAGGACGCTTCTTCAATGTACGAGCTTATAGAGGATACCGGCGATTTTACCTGATGAGCAAAAGGCTCAGCGAAATGCAAGTTACAAATTGCTTACGCTATGTTACAAGCACTTTAAGTTTATTTCCGCTTTATTGTTTAGCTTTGCACTATGTGAGATATTAAAACCATAATATCAGTAAAGGAGCGGAACGGTCTTGCATAAAACTAAGCGGAGAACTCACGGAATATCTTTTCTTAAGACAATGATCTGCATCTGTTTTGTTGTTATTGCAATAATGTGTATAACCCGTTTCTCCAATATAATCAATCAGCGTCGACGTTTAATAGCGGAGAATTCCTCACTTATCGCTCAATCGTCATCACTAAGCGAGAAGCTCGCGCAGATCAGCGCTCAGGAGGAATTCGGAGAAGACAGCGCATATATTGAAAGCATTGCGCGTTCCCAGCTTGATATGGTCTACCCCGGCGAAGTAATCTTCAGAGTTTCCGGAGACAGCAACTGATGGATTCCCTCTATCCGATGCGCAGATTCAGGCAGAAGCTTACAGATTCCGAATGTTCGGCAATACTTGAAAGCAACACATCGGGCGTACTGTCGTTAACAGACGGCTCCGGCGTACCGTACGGCGTTCCGATGAGCTACTGCTGGGACGGCGGCAGACTGTACTTCCACTGTGCCAAAGAGGGCCGCAAGCTGGACATAATCCGGGCTAATCCGCTGGTATCCTTCTGCGTTACCGACATGGACACTGTTGTTCCCGAGAAATTCACAACATATTTTCGCAGCGTAATAGTCTCCGGACGCGCAGTTATCGCCAGTACAGAAAACGAAGCATCCCGGAGAGCCGCTCTTGGGCTGTTCTGCGGCAAATACTCTCCCGATATCCCAGGAAAAGAAAAAGAAATCAGCAATTCCCTGCCTCGCGTTACTATTATTGAAGTTATTCCGGAAGAAATATCCGGCAAACAGGCAATCGAGCTTGTGCGCGGCAACGAAAACAAATAATTACCGGCATAGATACATCAGTACCCGTTATTCAAGCATTCTAATCTGAAATCTGTCAAATCTGACCTTCTCCGTATACTGTTCACGGAAGAAAATTGTCTGATGAAACGCCGCGAACTCTTTGGTATTCTTCTTCATCCACATAGGAGCCGGTATATCCATCTCCCTGCAGAGAAGCACCAGTGCCTCTTCAAGCTGCATTGAGAACGGTCCGCTGCCGCCAGCCGTCACAACTTCTTTCATCTCTGTCAGTCTGTTTGCAATGAACAGCTTGCCTTCAAGCTTCATATCTTTCACCTTTCTGCCGATGTTATCCGCTTCTTGCCGACGCTGAAACCATTTCTTTTATTTTGCCACTATTTTGCCTTTATTGAGACTTAAAGTAAATCGTGTTCGTGGTATTATATGCTTGTTCTAAGTAATTGTTCCTTACTTCATAACACCCTCCTTAAGACACTGACACCCCTCGTCAGTGTCTTATTCTTTGCAAAGATTTTTTTCCTTCTATAAAGGTTTGATATCCAAATTTTAATGTTTTGTAAATATGTCAATTTTTGTAAAAGCTTTATTGATTGATAAAAATTTGAGTTGTAAAATAGACATAGATTATTAATCAGCGGCAACGGCCTTTCGGTCTTCGCCGTAAACCAGGAGGTTTCCCATTATGAAAAAATGTCCGGATTGTGGTATGGTCATCGCCAATCAGGCTATAAGATGTCCGAAGTGCAAGTACACTTTCACAGCCGAAGAGAACGGCAACACTGAAGCTGCAGTTACTCCTCAGGCAGCGGCAGTCTCCGCAGCCGCTACAGGCAGCAAAGCAGATGTGGCTGTTGGCATTATGCCAATGGTTGAAGTTACAAAGGATAACGTAGATGCGCTCTACAGCCAGCTCAAAGCGGCCGTTGTCAAGAGAAAGACTGAATTCGATCATTTCATCGATTTTCTTGAGAACAGGACTTCCTGGCTCACAGCACCTGCTGAAGTAAAAGGCTCACTCGCCTGCGAGAAGGGTCTGCTCATCAGAAGCGTTTCAGTCGCGAAGCAGCTTTTGAGAATCAAAGACACCATTATGCCTCAGCTTGATGAAGAGTCTGCTATTATCATCGCACTCTTCCACGAAGTAGGTAAAGTAGGTATCGAAGGCAAGCCTCTGTTCATTCAGGAAGAGACAAATCCTCTTGGCTCTACAGGCTCTGCCCTTGCTCTCTCATTCAGCAGCAGATTGTCAACAAGCTCAAGCTCCGCACCGACATATACTATCAACAACAAGCTCGTTCACATGAGCGTCGGAGTAAGATCTCTGTTCCTCGTTTCACAGTATATGCTTCTGTCGGATGACGAAGCACAGGCAATCTCATATGCATCAGACACTGAGCTTCTCGAAGGCAACCAGAGTCCTTATACTCTCCTCCTTTCAACAGCTCTCCAGATGCAGAAGTCAATATATGAGAACCCTGATGTTGTATCAAGCTACAGCTTCACGGTTATTCAGCCTCAGTAATTAACTCCATTACTCCATTTCTTTACCCTGCCCTGAAGAGTTTTCCGGGCAGGGTTTTTAATTTTATAAGGAGCTTCTATGAGCTACGATAACGACAGACTGGGTGCTGCACTAAAGCTTTATCTGGGCAGCAATCCGCTACCGATGCATATGCCCGGCCACAAGCGCAATCCGGCACTCATCACTTCTGAATTCTATCAGGACATCACCGAGATTCAGGGATTTGACAATCTTCATTCACCGAACGGACTGCTCAAAGATCTGGAGTCGGCTGCCGCAGTGCTGTGGAAGGCCGCAGGAGCCTTTATTTCAGTCGGCGGTTCAACCGCCATGATTCTTTCTGCGATTGCCGCGTGCAATGCCGTAAACCCCGGCTCCCGCGTGCTTGTTGCGATGAATTGCCATCTGTCTGTCTGGCACGCCCTTGAGCTCACCGGCAATGAGATTATTCCTCTGATGCCGGTGACCGACCCCGCACTGCCTTTTGCGGGACCAGTAAACTCAGCGGATATCGCTTCTGTACTTCTGAGAGACCCGCTCATAAGGACCGTCATCATCACTTCACCGACATACGAAGGTGTAATCTCCGACACAGAGGAGATTTACCGCATTACGCGAAAATACGATGCCACGCTTATCGTCGACTGTGCGCATGGATCACACCTCGGACTTGACGATACCTTCTGGGGCGAAGATGTATGCGGTGACATCGTCATAAAGAGCCTGCATAAGACGCTCAATGCGCCGACGCAGACCGCGCTGATGCTGACATACGAAGCCTGCAGGGTTCCGGAGGAAGTTCTGAGACACTATATAGATATTTTCGAGACCAGCAGCCCTTCATATATTCTACTTAAAGGAGTGTCACATGCCATCGCCTCGATTAACTCGGACAGCAGCCTGATGAACGGCTGGGAATCCGGGATTGTCACCGCAGAGCAACGCCTTGCCGGGCTTAAGAATTACCGTTTCTGGCAGGCTCCGGTGAGAGAAAGATCCAAGCTCGTACTGCTTGGAGACGGAATTGCTCTGGCAGACAGACTTCATTCCGATTTCAATATTGAATGTGAAGCGGCCTTCGCGACACACCTTATAGCCATGACGGGAATCGGAGATACGGTTCAGTCTCTCGAACGTTTCACAGATGCAGTCCGGCGGATTGACGACATATCTGACGTTCAGAGCGAGACTAAGACCGTAGCCAGACCAAGACCTGTATTCGGTATGAATATCAGAGACGCGGCGCGCTCAGGACTCACAGCAGACAGCGGCAGGCTTGATGAATGCGCAGGGAGAATCTGCGGAGAGTATCTGTTCTGCTACCCGCCGGGAGTCCCGCTGCTGGTTCCCGGAGAAGTCATAACGCAGGATGTCATTGATTATGTCGGTCAAAGCGGCTCGCAAATTCTCAAAGGCTCTGCGCTTTTCGACGGATGTCTCAAAGTCTTAACTTGACAGTGGTACGCAAATCAAAGTATAATCACAATATTCTAAAAAGGGAGGCTCCGGTTATGACCAGAATTGTTACAATCGAGACCCGCGACCTGACAAAATCTGTAAAGGAAGGCGGATGCGGCGAATGCCAGACATCTTGCCAGTCTGCATGCAAGACATCCTGCGGAGTTGCCAATCAGGCTTGCGAGAAGCTTTCAAAGTAATTTTTTAACAGCTTTGAGATAATAAGGTCTCATATTATGAGACCTTTTTTATTGCGTTTTTGGAGGTAATCTGTGATTCACTGCTACAAATTTGACGGACTTAATATCGTGCTCGACTGTTACTCGGGCTCAATTCATATGTGCGACCCTGTAAGCTTCGACATGATCTCATGGTACGAGACTGAGGACGCCGACAAGGTTATCGCCAGAGCCATGGAGGTTCACGGGATTTCACGCGAGGATGCCGAAGAGTGTCTGAATGATATTGATGGTCTTGTCAGCGCGGGAAAACTTTATGCAGAAGACAAATTTGAGAATATTGCGCACGACTTCAGAAAGAAGAAATTCACAATCAAGGCTTTGTGTCTGCATGTCGCCCACACCTGTAATCTCAACTGCTCATACTGCTTCGCAAGCCAGGGCAAGTATCACGGCGAACGCGCTGTTATGAGCTATGAAGTCGGTGTAAAGGCCATTGATTTTCTGATCGCAAATTCGGGATATCACAAGAATCTGGATATAGACTTTTTCGGCGGTGAACCGCTGATGAACTGGGACGTTGTAAAGAAGCTCGTCTCTTACGGCCGCAGCCAGGAAGCGATTCACGGGAAGAATATAAGATTCACTCTCACCACAAACGGCGTTCTCCTGGATGATGAAGTTACAGAATTCTGCAATCGTGAGATGCATAACGTTGTTCTTTCTCTTGACGGCAGACCGGAAGTCAATGACAGATTCAGAGTGGACCTCGCAGGCCACGGCTCATACGAGCGTATCGTTCCCAACTTCAAGCGTTTCGTTGAGGCGCGCGGTGACAGAAGCTACTATATGCGCGGCACCTTCACTCACTTCAACACTGATTTCGTAAACGACATCAGGCACATGCTGGACCTTGGCTTCAACGAGCTGTCGATGGAACCTGTTGTGACCGATCCTTCGTCACCCTCAGCGCTTACCCAGGAAGACCTTCCCGTTATCTTTGACCAGTATGAACAGCTCGCAAGACTGATGATTGAGCGCTATAACGAAGGCCGCCCGTTCACCTTCTATCACTATATGCTGGATCTGACCTGCGGTCCGTGTATCTACAAGCGCGTCGCCGGATGCGGCTCAGGCACCGAGTACCTCGCGGTCACGCCATGGGGAGACCTGTATCCGTGCCACCAGTTCGTAGGTGACAGCAAGTACCTGATGGGAAATCTGGACACCGGTGTCACAAATTACGCGATGCGCAAAAAGTTTGCCTCATGCAACGCCTACAGCCGCCCGGAATGCAGAGACTGCTGGGCAAAGCTCTACTGCTCCGGCGGATGCGCCGCAAATTCATATCACGCTACCTCGGATATCAACGGCGTATATGAATACGGATGTGAGTTGTTCAAAAAACGCATAGAATGTGCAATCGCAGTTAAGCTCAAGACTTCCGGGCTGAGCGGGAAGCTGGACAGGCCGTAACATAAAGGCAGATAACCTATCGAATAAAAAGGTCCCGACAGACAAGCTGCCGGGACTTTTATATTTACTGTTTACTGTCGATATTGATTTTTATATGGACATCGTCAAGCTGTTTTGGTTCAACCGCAGCAGGTGCACCCATCATTATATCCTGCGCCTGTTTGTTCATAGGGAAAGGAATTATCTCTCGGATACTCTCTTCCCCTGCAAGAAGCATGACCATTCTGTCAACTCCAGGAGCAATACCGGCATGCGGGGGTGCTCCGTAGCAGAAAGCGTTATACATTGCCGGGAACTTCGCCTTGACATCATCTTCGCCTAAGCCCACGAGATCAAAGGCCTTTACCATTATCTCCGGATCATGGTTGCGGACTGCGCCGGATGAAAGCTCGACACCGTTGCATACAAGATCATACTGATATGCAAGAATATCCAGAGGATTCATTGACTCCAGTGCCTTCATTCCGCCCTGCGGCATAGAGAAAGGGTTGTGACAGAACTCAAGCGCGCCGGACTCTTCGCCAATCTCGTACATGGGGAAATCCACTATCCAGCAGAACTCATAGCAATCCTTGTCGTAATGTCCTGCGGACTTCATTCCAAGCATTCTCCTCAGCACGCCTGCGCTCTTCTGAGCGGCGCCCCTGGTTCCGGCTGTAACACCGACAAAATCTCCGGGCTTAAGACCGAGAAGCGAATCAACCTCTTCCTTGAAATCAACGAGGAATTTTGATATTCCGCCGACATAGTTTCCGTTCTCATCAACCTTGAACCAGTATGCCTTGCTTCCGGATTCCGTCTCGACATCCGCGCACATCTTGTCTGTCTCTTTGCGGGTCTCGGTATATCCGTCAGTGACGACAGCCTTGATCACGCTGCCGTGGAACGGCTCAAAAGCGCACTTGGCAAAGCAATCCGTCACATCATTGATAATCAGGTCTATTCTCAGATCAGGCTTATCGGTGCCGTATTTTGCGAGTGATTCAAGATATGGGATTCTTGTGAACGGAGCAGCCGATGCCCTGTTGAATACACCGTATTTCTCGAAGACCGGCGGAAGAACTTTCTCGATTATCTCGAAAACATCTTCCTGCGAAGCGAACGCCATCTCCATATCAAGCTGATAGAACTCTCCCGGTGAACGGTCTGCTCTCGCGTCTTCATCTCTGAAGCACGGAGCGATCTGGAAGTAACGGTCAAATCCGGAAGCCATAAGTATCTGCTTGAACTGCTGAGGAGCCTGCGGCAGCGCGTAGAACTTGCCCGGGTGATTACGTGCCGGAACAAGGTAATCTCGTGCTCCCTCAGGCGAAGAACATGTAAGAATAGGAGTTGTAACCTCGACGAAGTCAAGGTCGTTCATTCTCTGTCTGAGCTCGGTGACTATGCGGCTTCTCATGAGGATTCTGTCCTTTACGGCAGGATTTCTCAAATCAAGATAGCGATACTTGAGCCTTACATTCTCATCGGCATTCTTTGACTGTCTTATCTCAAACGGGAGTGAGTTATATATACATTTGCCAAGCACTTCAATATGTGAAGGAACGACTTCGATGTCGCCTGTGGCAAGCTGATCAGTTTTGCTTGAACGTTCTCTTACGACGCCTTCAATCTGAAGTGTTGACTCGTTGTTTACGCCGTCAAGGCACTGAATCATATCCTCCGTCTCCAAAACCACCTGTGTTACCCCGTAAAAATCGCGCAACACCAAAAAACAAAGGTTCTTACTTACTCTTCTGATATTTTCGTACCAGCCGACAAGCGTAACATTCTTTCCGCAATCGGAAAGTCTCAGCTCGTCGCAGGTATGAGTTCTTGACTGCATCATAATTCCACCTCGACAAATAAAGTTAATTCTATTGCTAACGCAATCACTTTGTCAACTCGGACAGAGTATATTCGAATTATTATGAGAGCTTACTCCAGCTCAAACGCGCCGGTATAGAGCCTGTAATAAGTTCCTCTCTCTTCAATAAGCTTTTCGTGCGAACCGCGCTCGATGATTTTGCCGTGATCCAGCACCATAATCACATCGGAATTCTTTACTGTAGACAGTCTGTGGGCAATGACAAATACTGTTCTGCCCTCCATGAGTTTGTCCATACCGCGCTGGACCATCGCCTCAGTCCTCGTATCGATTGACGAAGTCGCCTCATCAAGTATCATTACAGGCGGATTGGCAACCGCGGCCCTTGCTATCGCTATGAGCTGGCGCTGACCCTGTGAGAGGTTTGCGCCATTGTTCTCAATGAGAGTCTCATATCCTGACGGAAGTCTCTCGACAAAATCCGCCGCACCCGCGAGACTTGCGGCTTCGCGACATTCTTCATCACTTGCGTCGAGCCTGCCGTATCTTATATTGTCCATTACAGTACCGGTAAACAGATTTGTCTCCTGAAGCACCAGACCAAGCGAACGTCTCAGATCGTTCTTGCGGATCTTGTTGATATTAATTCCGTCATATCTGATTTTGCCGTCAGCTATGTCGTAGAAGCGGTTTATAAGGTTGGTTATTGTCGTCTTGCCGGCGCCTGTGGCACCTACGAAAGCGACCTTCTGACCGGGCTCGGCAAATACGGTCACGTCATTGAGCACCTGCTTATCAGGCTCATATCCGAAATCAACATCCGTGAGTCTCACATCGCCCTTAAGCTCAGTATATGTAACCGTTCCGTCAGCCTGATGCGGGTGGCGCCACGCCCAGTGGCCTGTCTGATGCGGGACTTCGGATATGGCACCGTCCGGGGCTATTTCCGCATTTACAAGCGTTACATAGCCGTCGTCGATCTCCGGCTTCTCATCTATCAGTTCGAAAATTCTTCTCGCGCCCGCACCCGCCATTACAATAGCATTCATCTGCATTGTGAGCTGATTGAGGTTGCCCATGAACTGCTTTGCCATGTTGAGGAAAGGCACCATTATCGCTATGCTGAAAGCCATTCCGGACAGTGAAAGATTCGGTGTGTGAAGTGCGATCATTACGCCTCCGACGCAGGCAAGAAGCACATAGACTATGTTCCCGATGTTGTTTATTATCGGTGCCAGAATGTTGGCATAAGCATTCGCTTTTCCGCTCTCCTGCGCCAGAGAGTCGTTGAGCCTGTTGAATTCTTCAGTAGCGCAGGACTCATGGTTGAAGACCTTTACGACCTTCTGTCCGTTCATCATCTCCTGGACGAAGCCCTCGGTAGCCGCCACGCTGTTCTGCTGACGGATGAAGTATTTGGATGATCCCGCTCCAACCTTGCCTGTTATCACTGCCATTAATATCACTCCGAAAGCAAGCACCAGAGTCATCCAGACACTGTAGTAAAGCATTATGAAGAACACCGCCGCAAGCAGGATGCCGGACCGCAGGATAGCCGGAACAGCCATGGAAACAAGCTGTCTCAAAGTGTCTATATCGTTTGTGTAGCGGCTCATTATCTCGCCGTGCTTGTGGGAATCGAAGTATTTGACGGGAAGTCTTTGCATATCGATAAACATCTCTTCCCTGAGATTGGACATAAACTTCTGCGTCATGTACGCGAGAAGCTGTGACTGCGTTATGCTCAATATCCAGGCGACTGCATAAAGGCTTATCAGTATCGCCAGATATCTGACCAGCTGCGGTCTGGCGCCGGACCAGTCACCGGACTTCCAGAAGTTCTCAATTACAGTAAGAACCTTCTGCTGAAAAATCGACGGTACTGCCGCGACTATGGCATTCACAAGAATGCACACCAGGACTGCGGGTACAAGCTTAGGGAAATATCCCGCGTACTTCTTTATTACTCTTTTAAGATCGCCGCTCTGGCCCTTCATCTGTCCGAAGGAAGCAGCACCGCGCCTGCCGCCCGGCATCTGCGCTTTCTTTGTCTGGTTATTACTCATTGCTGCCATCTCCCTTCGTCTGGTCCTCATAGGTCTCACGATATATCTGCGAGCTCTTGAGAAGTTCCTCATGGGTGCCGGTACCTTCTATATGACCGTTGTTCATAATGACAATCATGTCGGCATCCTGAACCGAAGCGATTCTCTGCGCAATTATGATTTTTGTCGTATCCGGGATATTCTCCCTGAAGCCCTTGCGTATAAGGGCATCCGTCCTTGTATCGACCGCTGAGGTGGAATCATCAAGAATCAGGACCGTCGGATGCTTGAGAAGCGCACGCGCTATGCAGAGACGCTGCTTCTGACCGCCGGACACATTGGTTCCTCCCTGTTCGATATGTGTGTCATAACCATCGGGAAAGCTTCTGATAAACTCATCTGCCTGCGCTGTTCTGCACGCATCTGCAAGCTCTTCATCGGTAGCATTGCTGTTTCCCCACCGCAGATTCTCCGCGATTGTCCCGGAGAACAGTTCGTTCTTCTGAAGCACAACGGATACCGCGTCTCTCAAAGTCTTAATATCATAATCTCTTACATCAACGCCGCCGACACATACACTGCCTTCGGTAACGTCATAGAGGCGCGATATGAGCTGGATAAGAGTTGTTTTCGACGAACCCGTGCCGCCAAGAATACCGACCGTCATGCCGCTTGTGATATGGAGGTTTATATCGTAGAGCGCGTTCCTCAAAGCCTTGTCGGAGTACTTGAACGCGACGTTGCTGAACTCTATGCCGCCGTCCCTGACATTCATAACAGGGTTCTCCGGATTGCTTATCGAAGGCTTCTCATCAATCACCTCAACGATACGTTTCATCGACTCAACCGACATTGTTATCATAACGTATACCATTGAAATCATCATCAGTGACATCAGAACCATAACGCCATATGTAAGCATCGCCGATATCTGGCCGATATCAATTATCGTTCCCCTGGAAGACACCACGAGCTTCGCGCCGACATAAAGGACAAACGCCGTGTTGAAATACATACAGACTTCCATGAGAGGTCCGTTAAGTCCTACAATACGCTCTGCTTTCGTGAAATCGACGCGGATGTTCTCCGAAGCTGTCTTAAGCTTTCCGCTCTCGTAATCTTCGCGCGCAAATCCTTTGACCACGCGCATTCCGCGCACATTCTCCTCGATTGACTCGTTGAGCTTGTCATATTTTCTGAACACCGCCCTGAATGCCGGCATAGCGGTCTTGCCGATTAAGAAGAGTCCGAAAACAAGCACCGGCACAATCACCGCGAACGTCAGGGCAAGCGGCCCGCCCATCACCGACGCCATCACTATCGCGAAAACCAGCATCAGCGGAGATCTCACCGCGGTTCTGATTATCATCATATATGAGTTCTGAACATTCGTGACATCCGTCGTCATTCTCGTTACAAGCGATGACGTCGAGAACTTGTCGATATTGCTGAATGAGAAACTCTGAACCTTAGCGAACAGATCGGACCTGAGATTACCTGCGAACCCGGCCGATGCCTTCGCCGCGTAATTACCCGCCAGTGCTCCGCACGCCAGGGAGAAAACGGCCGCCACAACCATAAGTCCTCCGGTCTTCAATATATCTCCCATATTCGCGCCGTTCTTTATGTTGTTTACCATATCTGACGTAATAAACGGAATAATTACTTCCATTATTACTTCGCCTATGATAAACACCAGCGTCAGTACAGTCTCTTTCTTATACTGCCGAAGCGATCTCAACAATTTACCTACCATTATCTCTCCTCCGTATTGACGTTCTACCTGATATTTTCTGCCGCTGCTTATCGCCGCTGTCAATCACTGTCATTCCCGTGTCCGCGATCCTGGGACAACTCATTCGGAATTCCGCAGCAGTTATGGATAATCTTTCCCAACGTTCCAATAAATCTTTCAATCTCCTCATCAGAAATACCTTCCCGCAGCTCTTCGAAAATCACCGTGTCATACTTATGAATCTCTGACAGCAGCCTGTGAGCCTTGTCCGTCGTCCTGATAACCTTCGCACGCCTGTCGTCCTCACTCTTGCACATGGTTATAAATCCGCGTGCCTCAAGCTTCTTAAGCACCTCTGTCTGCGTGGCATGAGTCGTATGCATATATCTCTCAATATCCCTTTGTGATATTGTGGAAAGCCCCATGCGCTCAAGCCTTCCGATAGTACCGATTGTCGCACTCTGAACTGCCGTTAAGTCAAAGTCACGCAGCTTCTCGTCCATTTTGCGCCTGAATGTCTTGTCAGGTATCGAAAACAACGGACCGTACGGTATCTGCTTACTGTCAATAACAGGCATATCAGGCCTCCTTTGCAAAAGATGTTATGCCGTCTGTACAAGATGTGTCGCATACGGCATATTTTATTTTTTGATTTGCGATTAGTCAATAACAAATTTTGTGGATTGATTTATCATTCAGTGCCTCTTTCGGATTTCAGAAGGCGAACTGTCAAAACCGCGCATAAAAAAACGCGCGGCATAAAAACAAGCCGCGCGCCGGAATAAAACTGTAATCAGTTCTGCTTCAGAAATGTGCAGATTTCTTCCGCGCAATCTTTGCCCTCCCTGATGGCGCGAACCACCAAAGACTGGCCGATGTGCATGTCTCCTGCGGTAAATATGCCCGGTATTGACGTGGAATGGGCATCTTTGGAGAACTGCGCTCCGAAAGCGTCGACAACATAAGACTCCGGTCCGGTAAAACCCGCAGCTATCAGGACCAGATCCGCGGGGATAATTTTCTCGGAGCCCGGTATCTGGTGCGGCGCGCGGCGGCCTGTAGCGGGGTCTTGCACAAACTCGACGCCGACAGTCTCGATCGCCTTAATTTTGCCGCCGTCAGGTATGAATCTCTTGACGGTGGTGTTATATATCCGCGGATCGTGGCCGAATACCGCAATAGCTTCCTCCTGGCCGTAATCCGTTTTCAGAATTCTCGGCCATTCCGGCCACGGATTTCCGGGCGTGCGTGATATCGGCGGAGCCGGATTCATCTCAAGCTGTGTCACGGACTTGGCGCCGTGGCGGATTGCCGTGCCGAGACAGTCGTTACCGGTGTCTCCGCCGCCGACAATTACCACATCTTTATACTTGGCACTTATGTAGTATCCGTCGGAGAGGTTGGAATGAAGAAGACTTCTCGTGGTAGCTTTAAGAAAATCAACGGCGAAATATATCCCGTCGCAGTCTCTTCCCGGTGCTTTGATATCGCGGGCATTCTTGCTGCCGCCGGCGAGAACCACCGCATCATAGCTGCCGCAGAGTTCGTCTGCGGTGATATCCTTTCCGACATTGCAGTTGCACACAAAACTAATTCCTGACTCTTTCATCAGATCTATGCGACGGTGAACTATATTCTTCTCGAGCTTCATCGCGGGGATACCGTACATAAGAAGTCCGCCCGGTTCGTCATCACGTTCATAGACGGTGACTGAATGTCCGTGACGGTTGAGCCAGTAGGCGCATGACAGACCGGAAGGACCTGAACCGACAACGGCAACGCGTTTGCCTGAGCGCAGAGCAGGCAGCTCGGGTCTTACCATACCTTGCGCGAAGGCATGCTCAATGATTGTGTACTCATTCTCGCGGACAGTGACAGGCTCGTCATCGAGACCGCAGGTGCAGGCCTTCTCGCAGAGAGCGGGACAGACGCGGGATGTGAATTCAGGGAAGCAGTTGGTCAGAGAGAGCCTCTCATAAGCTTCCCTGTAGAAACCCTTGTAAAGCAGGTCGTTCCAGTCCGGGCAGAGATTGTTGAGCGGGCATCCGGAAATCATGCCGTTCAACGGTTTGCCGTACTGGCAGAACGGGACGCCGCAATTCATGCAGCGCGAGGCCTGCTCGCGGCGCGCTCTCTCGTCAAGCGGGGCGTGAAACTCGCGGTATGTCTTAATTCTCTCGAGAGGTCCGGTCGCCGGATTGCCTTCTCTTTTATAGTCCATAAATCCTGTAGGTTTACCCATATGCCGTTACCTCCCTGTGTTCTCGTAGAAAGCCTTGATTCCGGCTTCTTCAACAGACAATCCGTCGTTCTCGAATTTCTCGATTGACTTAAGCATTTTCGCGTAATCGTGCGGGATTACTTTCTTGAACTTCGGTATCCACGTATCGGGATCTGCAAGAATTCCGGATCCGACAGTAGAACCTGTCCTTCTGACATGCTCTTCAATAAGCGACATAAGCATATCCCGGTCCTTGTCTTCGGTTATGTGAGTAAATCCGACCAGCGTCTTGTTGAGCTTCGTGTAGAGATCGTTGTTGCAATCCAGAACATAAGCAACGCCGCCGCTCATTCCTGCGGCAAAATTCTTATCGACCCGGCCGAGAATTACGGCGACGCCGCCGGTCATATACTCACAGCCGTTCTCACCGACTCCCTCGCATACCACGCGCGCGCCTGAATTTCTGACGCAGAAACGTTCTCCCGCCATTCCGCGAATGAAAGCCTTGCCCGAAGTCGCGCCGAACAATGCGACGTTGCCGATAACCACGTTGTCGTGGGGCTCGAAAATACTGTCTTCGGGCGGATACACCGCCAGCACGCCGCCTGAGAGTCCCTTTCCGTAATAGTCGTTTGAATCGCCCTCAAGATTGATTGTGAGTCCCTTTGGAATAAAGCTTCCGAAGCTCTGGCCGCCCGCACCCCTGCAATTGATCACAAAGGTGTCTTCCTTGAGCGAATCCTTGTGGTATCTCGTTATGGAGGCGCCGAACAGCGTGCCGAGCGTGCGGTTCAGGTTGTTCACTGCGATATTGATTTCCTTATGTCTGCCGGATCTGAAGACATCCGCGAACTCCGGAATGATTACTTTCTCATCGATTGTCCTGTCGAGTTCAAAGTCGAAAACATCTTCCGGGTCGAAACATTTCTTTACCGAACTGTTTTTCGCGAACGGATTGTTAATCACATTGCTCATGTCGATTCTGTCTTCCATCGTTCCCTTGTTATATTTCTTCTGTGTGAGCAGATCTGTTCTTCCGACGAGCTCGTCCACGGTGGCGATACCGAGTCGCGCCATGTATTCGCGCATCTCACGCGCGATATACGTCATGAAATTAACCACATACTGCGGATCTCCGGTAAATCTCTTGCGAAGCTCGGGATTCTGCGTTGCCACTCCTACCGGGCACGTGTCAAGATTGCATACTCTCATCATGAGGCAACCCATTGTAACCAGAGGTCCAGTCGCGAAACCGTATTCTTCCGCACCGAGCATCGCGGCAATAACCACGTCTCGTCCGGTAAGAAGCTTGCCGTCTGTCTCTATTCTGACCTTGGAGCGCAGGCCGTTGGCAATAAGCGTCTGATGCGTCTCGGCAAGTCCTATCTCCCAGGGAAGTCCCGCGTTATGGATTGAGCTTGCCGGCGCCGCGCCGGTACCGCCGTCATAGCCTGAGATAAGTACCACTCCGGCACCGGCCTTGGCAACGCCGGCAGCGATTGTACCTACACCTGATTCAGCGACGAGCTTTACGGAAATTCTCGCATCCTTGTTGGCGTTCTTAAGATCATATATCAGCTGTGCCAGATCTTCGATGGAATATATGTCGTGATGCGGAGGCGGAGAAATCAAAGCGACTCCCGGTGTGGAGTGTCTTGTGCGCGCTATCCATGGATAGACTTTTTTCGCCGGGAGATGTCCTCCCTCGCCGGGCTTGGCACCCTGTGCCATCTTGATCTGGATTTCTTTAGCAGACGTCAGGTACTCAGAAGTTACGCCGAATCTGCCCGACGCCACCTGTTTGATGGCGGAGCATCTGTCCTCAGCCGTACCGGAAGTCGCGATCCTCTCGGGATCCTCACCGCCTTCACCGGTATTTGACTTGCCTCCGATTCTGTTCATCGCGATTGCAAGGCACTCGTGCGCCTCCTTCGAGATTGAACCGTAGCTCATCGCGCCTGTCTTGAACCGTCTCATAATTGACTCTTCAGACTCGACCTTGCTGATATCTATACCGCCGTCCTCCGGATAATCAAAATCCAGCGTGCTTCTTAATGTTATATGCCTGTCCTCACGATTGATCGCAGCTGTAAACTGCTTGAAGACGGAATAATCGCCCTTGCGCGCGGCGAGCTGAAGAAGATGAATCGTCTCAGGATTATAGAGGTGGTCTTCTTTTCCGGAACGCCCGCGATGCCAGCCCACAACCTTGAGCGACTCATCGGCATTGATCCCGTCCGGATCGAAAGCGTCGCTGTGAAGGCGTCTTGTGCGTTCTTCAAGATTCTCAATCGTGATGCCGCCGACAAGACTCCTCGTGTCAGGGAAAAATTCTTCCATCAGGCTCTGAGATACTCCAAGCGCTTCGAAAATCTTTGAACCCTGATAGGACTGTATCGTGGAGATACCCATTTTCGACGCAATTTTGACAATACCCGAAACAATAGCATGAATATAGTCGTTCTGTGCCTGCATAAAGTCTTTGTCAAGCATTCCGCGTGCGATAAGATCAGACAGCGTATCGAGCGCAAGGTAAGGATTGACGCAGCTCGCGCCGAACCCCAGAAGCGTTGCGAACTGATGAACCTCGCAGGGCTCTGCGGTCTCAACAATTATGGATATCGCGGTATTCTTGCGCGTCTTTATGAGATACGTCTGAAGAGCCGCCACAGCGAGCAGCGACGGAATCGCCATATGATTCTCGTCAACACCGCGGTCCGTAAGAATCAGAATTGTCGCGCCCTTATCGTGCGCCTCATCCGCCTGGCTGTAGAGTTTTCTTACAGCTCCCGCGAGCGTCTCGTCTTTGCGATACAGCATGGATATATCGGCTGTTTCGAGACCGTTCAGGTGACTGTTGCGTATCTTAAGCAGGTCCAAATTGGTAAGCACCGGATTTACGACTTTGAGCACGCGGCAGTTCTCCTCGCACTCTTCAAGAATATTGCCGGACACGCCGAGATAGACGGCAGTATCCGTAACAACGGATTCTCTGATACTGTCGATAGGCGGATTCGTAACCTGCGCGAATTTCTGTTTGAAATAGTCAAACAGGGGCGGGTCCTGCCTCGAAAGCGGCGCGACCGGATTGTCCGCGCCCATTGCGTTGGTAGGCTCGGTGCCGCTCAATGCCATAGGTATCATCTCATTGCTTATATTGCCGTATGAATAGCCGAAAGCGCGCTGCTGTGCCCTGAGCTCCTTTCCCGTATGATGGATCGTTTTCTTGTTCGGAACCTTAAGCTCGCAAAGGTGTACTAGGTTGTGATCAAGCCATTCACCAAACGGCTGCCTTGAAGAATAGTAACGCTTGACTTCGTCATCACTTATGATTTTGCCGTGAACAGTATCTACCAGCAGCATCTTTCCGGGATGCAGTCTCTCCTTGCTGATAATCGTGCTGTTGGGAATATCCGGAAGCACGCCGACTTCCGAAGACAGATAGAGATAGCCGTCACTTGTGACATAGTATCTTGACGGTCTCAGACCGTTGCGGTCGAGCACCGCGCCGACATAATCTCCGTCGCTGAATATGATAGAGGCCGGGCCGTCCCACGGCTCCATCATTGTCGCATAGTACTGGTAGAAAGCGCGAAGCTCGCGGCTCATGGTATCGACATGCTGCCACGGTTCCGGGATAGTCACGAGGACAGCAAGCGGCAGATCCATTCCCGACATCATCATGAATTCCAGGGTGTTGTCAAGTCTCGCCGAATCCGAGCCGCTCACGTCAAGCATCGGGTATATGTCTGCGAGCCTGCCGTCAAGCGGCTTGCAGCGCAGAATGTTTTCGCGCGAGAGCATCTTGTTCATATTGCCGGTAATCGTGTTGATCTCTCCGTTGTGAACTATGATGCGATTCGGATGCGATCTCTGCCAGCTCGGATTCGTGTTGGTTGAGAACCTCGAGTGCACTATCGCCAGGGCAGACTCGTATTTGCCGCACGACAGATCATCGTAGAAGGTGCGAAGCTGACCGACCAGAAACATTCCCTTGTAGACAATTGTGCGCGACGAGCACGAACACACATAGGTATTGTGTTCACGCTTCTCGAAAACCATTCTCGCCACATAAAGCATTCTGTCGAAATCTATTCCTGCCGCGACATTCTCCGGCTTCCCGACAAAGCACTGAAGGATTGTCGGCATGGTGCTCAGTGCTTTTGTTCCGAGCACACTGCTGTCAACCGGAACTTCTCTCCAGCCGAGAAGCTCAAGCTTTTCTTCAGACAGAACCTGCTCCCATATCTCTTTTGCTTCATCACAGAGCTCCCTGCTCTGAGGCATGAAGAACATGGCGATACCGTATGAGCCTTTCGCTGCGAGCCTGATACCGCACTTGCCGGCGGCCTTTCTGAAAAAACTGTGTGATATCTGAAGCAGAACTCCTACGCCGTCGCCGGTCTTGCCCTCTGCATCCTTTCCCGCTCTGTGTTCCAGCGTCTCTACTATCCTCAATGCCTCGTCAACTACTTTTGTCTCCTGCTTACCGGATATGTTGACTACGGCTCCGATACCGCAATTGTCGTGTTCATTCTCCGGGTCGTACAGACCCTGTCTCGCGAAGCCCTCGCCCTGTCTGTAATTATCCATAGCTTTTCTCTCCTGCCGTACGATTGATTGCCCGAACAAAGAAAAAGGCGCCTGACCTACCGCGGTGATAACACCGCTTAAGGTCAGGCACCTTTGCCTGTTCATTTATATTGTTGCTAATTTTATACTCGCATTGAGCTGATTTGTCAAACCGGGCGCTGTTGTTATTTTGATGATTTCTTTCTGTATATCACAACGGCCGTAACTGCCGCAGCAATCAGCACTGCGTCTGCTATTGCAAGCATACCGACAATTCTGAGATTGATTCCGCCGTGATCATCCCCTGTGGTATCATCCGCTACAGGGCATTCTGACCCTGCCGCACTCTCTTCTGTCTGAACAGCTGCCGTCTCTTCTGGCGCTGACTCTGAAGCCTGCGCAGCGCTGCTCTCTTCAGAAACCGCAGCCGAAGTGCCGGAGCCTTCCGTCTCCTCCGTCTGATTATCCGTCACATAAGGCGCGGCAGCGTCCATCATAGCCGTAACGATGCTGCTCTTCCATTTGAGGCTGCTTCTGTCGAAAATCGCGTAACCGCCGTCTTCTCCCGTTCCGTCATTATAGTCGCCGTTGTCCCAGTATATGCACTTGATTCCGGCGGCACTCATCTTCGAAACAAAGTATTGAACATAGAGCGCAATCTGGTCGTCGTTGCCTTTGCATTCCGCGCCGAACTCACCGACCGTAACCGGAATTCCGATGCGAGAACTGAACGCCGTAACCGCGCTTACACAACTGTCAATCTCAGACTTGTCGGAGTCTGTAAAATCATCGTGAACCGAAGTCCATGTAACGGTCTTGTCCGTACCGGTAAAACCCCACGGCGAGTAGACGTGAACCGAACAGATAAGGTGATCCGACGCAGAATCTTCTGGCACTTCAAACGCGTCAAGAACTCCGCTGTCCCACGAACCTACGTAGGTCTGAAGCATAAGATTGCGCTCGGCGTTGTTGCCGCCCGTCGCTCTCACACTGTCGACAAAAGTCTGCGCGTATCCGTTGACCGCATCATATGCCGAACTTCCGACAGACGGTGCGTTCCACGTATTATTGCTGTCAATCAGCTCATTATAGCCTTCGAAAATAAGATGATCGTCATAATCCTTGAACTCTGTCGCAATATTTGTCCAGAGCGCGGCAAATTTGGTCTTCGTGGATTCATATACCGCCGAGTCCGCCCGAAGCCACGATACCTTGTCCGCACCGCCTTCTCCGCCGTCATGATGTGTATTGAGGATTACATACATTCCGTCGTCATAAGCATAGTCAACGACAGTCTTTACACGCGCAAGCCAGTCCGGATCGATATCCCCGGAGTCTGTTATATGCTGCGACCAGGTGACAGGTATTCTTATCGTGTTGAACCCCTGCGCCTTAACTGAATCAATCATCTCTTTGGTTGTTGCGACATTGCCCCAGGCTGTCTCATAAGAATCAGGATCGTCTCCTGTTATCCATGTCCCGTTGGAATCCAGAGTATTGCCGAGATTCCATCCGACATTCATGGCAGATACCGCTTCCTCGGCAGTCTCCATGGTGTCGTCAGCCGCCAGTCTCGGTCCGTTCGCGAAAAGCGCCGCCGTACAGATTGCCGCCGCGGCAACAGCAACGGCAAACCTCAATAGAATATTTCTTACTCTGCCATACATAACAGTTCCTCCCAAAAACTACTGCGGTAAATTGTCATGTATATAAGTATACCCTTAGTTAATTTCTTATGTAAAACTGAAAATTTCCTGTCCGTTCCATCAGGCATCGGTACTTTCAGCTTTCCGGTTCTTCACCGGTATTCTCCGGAATTAACGGAGTCTCAGGTTCTGCAAGGAGTTTTCCAGGCCTGCGAAGCTTTCTTGCGCGAAGAATCGCCATGGTGCCTCCGATAAAAAGAAGGACAATACCGGAGGTACACACAGCATATTCGTAGAACAGTCTTGTGGTCGTAATCTGCGCGGCCTTTTCCCAGAAGGGGAAATCATAGTTCGCAAGTTCAGATTCTGACTGTCCGATAGGAAACATCCAGTCCCAGACTCTTGTAAGTGAGAACCTTCCGGTATCTGAGACGACATAAAGCTGAGGATTGTTTATGGAATAATTGGGAAGGGCATTCTTGACATCTGAGTTCGCAACACCCACTACCAGCTCAGGAAGCATCGCTTCATAGCACTGAATCGCAAGTTCGGCATTACCTGAATCCGAATCTGATCCTGTCGATCCTGTCGAAGTCCCCGAAGCAGCAGTGCTGCCTGCGGAAGCCGAGGTGGATGACGTGCTGCCTGTTGATGTACCTGCAGAAGAACCTGTTGAAGTTCCCGAAGCAGCCGAACTGTTCGAAGAGGAATCACTCTTGGGAGTATATGTTTTCGCGAGCGTATCAAAATAGATATATGCCCTCGGCACCTGTGTCCCTGCCAGCTCGTCTACTGAACTGTCACCTTCGCGCACAACTCCTATTATGGTATATTCAGTGCCGCCTATCAGCACGACATTGCCTGTCACATCGTAGGATTTATAGAAACGCCATGCCAGAACATCATTCAGAACGATCTGGTTTGTATCACAGATCGTCTCCGGGAGAAAACCTCCTGACATATACTTAAACGGATGAAACGCACGGAAGTTGCCGCCTACGCCTACAAGCTGCGCATCTGCCGTGACAGCAGTATCGGAAGAGTTTGCCGTCGGAAGTGACACAGTCGCTTCAACAGTGGTCGAATAAGCATCCTCCCACCCTATAGGCGCAGTGACGGCGGCAACAGTCTTGTTCTGACCGTTCGTTGAATTGACGACACCCTGAAGGGCGGTTCTGATGAGCGAGACGTCAGATTTCTTAAGCGAAATGTCCGTATCTACATAAGTGAGCGGTGCCGTGGAATCTCCGTTGCGAGCTCCTCTCGCATAAACGCTCATCTGTCTGTAGGTGGTCGACGCGCCCTGCTGCCAGTACTTCGCCATGTTCTGGTCTTCCCTGGCGGCCTTGAGCTTTCCTGCTCCGACCAGCCCTATTACAATAAGCACCACAGCCGCAAGCAGCACAAAGAAAGGTGCGTTAAGCACAAATTTTCTGAAGCGCTCGCGATTGATCTTCCCTGTGTCGCGAAAATATTCTTTTATACTGTCTTTAAAAGCCATTGTCTGTCCTCTCCCGTAATATCAGGAATTGCTGCTTGAAGACAGGTCCTCAAGCCTTACGCGGTCGCCGTCTTCGAGCGGCTTCTCGGATCTGACTACTATCTGGGCATTGGTAAGTCCGTCGCCGGATATAGCCGAGAGCGTACCGTTGGTAGCTTCAACAGTAACCGTCACACGCTTTACCGTGTACTTGTCGCCGAGCGGTGACGACGAACCTACAATCACGTATACGAATGATCCCGTGTTATCTTCATTCACCGCGCTGCTCGCTATGACGTTATCATAGTCTTTATTTGACTGGGCGGCCTTGACTGTAACCTGTTCATCCGGCCATGCGTCACCGCCGTCAATGGTACACTTGACGAGACGCATATCACGCGGATTTGTAGGATCAGGCTTGATATTAACTACCGTGCAGGTCTGCATATATCCGGAAGTTATCTCGAGCTGTGCTCCGACATAAAGGCTCTCCGCCACTGATGAAGCGAAACTGAACGATACCGTGCACTGACGTTCGCTGCTGTCTTCCGGAATTATCATCATAGCCGTCTGGTTGGCGGTCATTACATCTCCTGTTGCAACTCCTACATTAAATACATATCCGGCAGCCGTAGCCTTGACTTCCGTAAGATCCACCTTGGCCTGAAGCACTGCAATCTTCTGCTGGAGCGTAGCGATGCTGGCGTTGCGGTCGGTAACCTCATCCTGAGCCTTATCGACTGCAATCTGGGCATTTATCTGGGTGTCGTGCAGGTTTGTCTGTGCGGTAGTAAGTGCTGCCTGCGCTGTGTTGACGGCAGTCTGCGCTGATGACACCGACGGTATGCTGTTCGCCGCGTCAATGGTTGCCTGCGCCTGTTCTATCGCCGTCTTAAGCGGCGTCAGTGCCGCCGAAGCAGTATCTACCCTTGCCTGAGCCGAAGCAACCTGCGACTGAAGCTGCGCCTTCTGTGCATTGTAAGCGTTAATCTGTGCGCATAGTATCTCGATGTCGGATGTGCCCGGCGTCGGAGTGACTCCGGCAGCTGCCGGCGTCGGAGTAGGTGTCCCCAACGCCACGTAGACATCCACCTGACTCTGAAGCGGCGCAATCTCCGTGTCTATCTGGTCCATCTGCGACTGAAGGCTCTCCACGGTCGCAGATGCCGATGTAACTTCGGCCTCGGCCGCGGTAAGTGCGGCATTCTTGTCGTTAATTGTCTGTTGGGCGGCTGCTATTGTCGCAGCCTTGCCGTTTGCCTGCGTCAGTGTATTCTGGGCGTCATTGAGCGTCTGCTGGGCTGCCGTAACGGCATCACGGGCTGCCTGTACTCCGTTGTCTGTTGCCGGGGTACGCGCCGCATAGGTTGCCTCCCGCTGAAGTGTAGTAAGCTGGGTCTGAAGTTCTGTAAGATCGTCAGTATTCTCAACCGGCTTCAGTGTAAAGAGCACATCGCCGACATTTACGGTGTCGTAGTTGCTGACATTTACCTTGTCAACCGTCCTGCCGTCCACTGTCAGAATCTTCGTGGAATTCTCAACCACAACGGGCGCCGTCGCTCCGTTGGTGGACGCGAGATTGCCGCGCGAAGCATAACTCGCAACAACTTTTGGAATCGTCGCGTTCATTATCGTGTTCGAAAACATTGTAAGCACCGCAAGTATAGCCACAAAAGCTATCATCAGTCTAATCACTATTTTGCGTCTGTTCTTCATTTCTGCTGTCCTCCGTTACTTAATTCCCGATCTGGATATACCTTCTACCAGATATTCCTCGCCCCAAAGGAAAATCAGAAGGGGCGGTATCATATAAACTGCCGAAGCCGCAAAAGCAATGCCCATCTCCGGCTCGTTGATCTGTGCCAGGAACACCGACAGCGGCTGCTTGCTCTGATCCGTAAGAAGCACAAGCGGCTGCTCTACCATGTTCCAATAATCTATGAAGAGCAATATCGTAAGCGCGAAAATCGCGTTTTTGCACAGAGGCAGAGCTATCTGCGTAAAGATCTGCCATTCCGATGCTCCGTCAAGCTTGGCGGCCTCAATATAACCCGTCGGTATCTGCCTCATGTATTTGGTAAGAAGGAATATTGCAAAGGTCGAGAAGATTCCCGGGAGGATTATCGCCCAGACCGTGTTAAGAAGTCCGAGCTTCTCGGATATCATATAGTTCGGCACGAGCGTAACCTGAAACGGCATGAGCATAAGGATTATATAAGCGAAGAAAAGAACTTCACGTCTCTTTCTTCTGTATCTCGCGAAACTGTACGAAGCCAGACATGCCACTATCATCTGACCTCCCACGATAGGAAGCGTCAGAACTATCGAATTCCAGAATTTAAACAGATACGCCGGGTTCATGAACAAAAGCGTCGTGTACTGCTTAATTGTAATCTCTTCCGGAATAATCTTAAGCACCGGAGTTCTGGACAGATATGTCGCACCCGAAGTCGCGTTTCCTGACATACTCTGGAAAATCACCGAGTAGTTGGATACTATCTCCTCCGAAGACATAAACGAATTAAGAAACGTGAAGAAAATCGGAATAATCGCGAGCACAGATATGCAGATCGCGATAAAAAGCCCGACGCCGGTAATAGTGCCGTGCTTGAACCTGCGAAGCCTGAGATTTCTTGAAGCACGTTTCCTCTCATTCGCAAAGAAAATCTCGCGTTCTTCATCCGTCATCTTCTCAAAATAAGACTTCGGAAATACAGCCGGCGTGTAAACATTGCGCCTTGCGAGAGTTGCCGCCATATGGCGCTGTTTCTTCAATTCTGCGTCCATGGCTTATTCCTCCACATCCGAATCAAACTTTGATTCTGCGAAAAACAGAATCCCGACTATTATTATCATCGCAATACACATAATTATCGCGCCGGAGGAAAGCTTGCTGTAATCGAGATGCGTGAACGCGTTGTTCATGAAATGCTGCAGCATATAGAGGTTATCGTAAGGGTAGTCTCCCGTCAGCAGGTAGACCTCACGGAAAATTTTGAACGAACTTATAAGCGACATAATGCCGACGAAAAAGATGGTAGGACTCAGATAGTAAAGCTTAATGGAGAAAAAGCGCTTTACCGCTCCGGCCCCGTCCATCTCCGCCGACTCCAGAATTTCCTGCGGTATGCTGTTGAGCGCCGCAAGGAAAAGAACCATGTTATACCCAAGATTCTTCCAGATGAAAAGAAGCATTATTACAAGCTGCGCGTATGAGGACTTGAGCCAGTCAATCTTCGCGGCATCGAAAAGCTTTTCCGTCCAGCCGTTGATAACTCCGTTGTAGCTGAAGAATACCTGCCATATCAGCACCACCGAAGCGACCGGAACCATCATCGGGTTCAGAAGTATACTTCTGAATATGGATTTGCCCGGCAGTCCGGAATTAAGAAGAAGCGCCAGAAGCAGCGCCAGAATTACCGCAAGCGGCACGGAAATAAGCGCGAAAGAAAGGGTGTTCTTGGACGCCGACACAAAAGCTTCATTCGTCAGAACACGTTCATAATTGCGAAGTCCGACAAAATCGTCATTTGTCGGCGATTTCTGGAACGAAGTCTTGAGCAGCATAAGAAGCGGAAGAAAGAAAAAAACAAGAACGCCCAGAAGACTCGGTGTCAGATAACCCGTAAAAAGACCCCAGTCCTGCAGCTTGCGGCGCATATGACTCTTTTTGCGGTTTCTCACCAATGCTCTTCGTTCAGGCGTGTCATCAAACGTGGGAATATCTCCGGGAGTAATCTGTCTGTTTGCCAGAGGCGTAACCATTCTGCTGTGGACTGCAATCAGATTATCGGCATCCATGGCGCTCTCATGAACCGGAGAACCGGCGCCCTGTGAAGCTCCTGCCGCGTCGCTGCCGTCCGGCTTAAAATCTGACCGGTCTGACGCACTGTCCTGCGAAGATATCGCAGACCCCGGCCTTACGGCTCCCGTCGTGGTGGAATTATTGTCGTGATTATTTGTCATCATACAGTCCTTCCGGTTTCCTCACTAATCCCATGATTATTGTAATTTACTTATGTCTCCAATTAAACACTATTCATGTGACAATAAAGTGTCAGATTGCCGGGATATTCGCCTTGAAACATAACTGTAACAAAAGTTGACTGATAGACTGCGTTCTTCGTATTTCGCCCCGTCCGTCAGCCGCAGTTTTCGGGATTCACACAAAAAAGAACCGCAGCAAACGTCTGCGGTTCTTCCGGTTTGAGCTATTTATCTTATTGTTCCTGATTACTGAACATCTGCGTCTGTCAGGGTTCCTCCGGACACAACCGTCGATATGAGCTGCTGTGCCTTTGCTACAGAATCCTCATTAGGATACATAACATAGAGGTTTGTTCCTCTCATGGAGTAGGTAACTGCCTTGCCGCCGGTACCGGTAGCCGCATAGGATTCTACATTCCACGAAGCCATGTCCCCAAGCTGCATTCTTACAAGTGAATCGATTTCACTTGACTGAAGGCTCGTTACGAACATTCCCGACATATCATCCATTATTGACGAGTAGTTTGTAAGGACACTTGTACCTGATGTAATCTTGGCAACTATACCCTTGATAATTCTCATCTGGTTCTGTCCGCGCATATTGTCTCCGTCAGAGAACGCGTATCTCTCTCTTGAGTAAGCGAGCGCCTCGTCTCCCGCAAGGGTTATCTCTCCGCTTGCGAAGCTGTAACCGGAAACGTTCTGCGAATTGAATGCCTTGGGGTTATCAATGGTAACTCCGCCTATATCATCAATCAGAGCCTCGAATCCCGTGAAATTGAGCTGTCCGTAATAGTTTATGTTGCAGTTGTAGAGATTCTCAAGACCGTGTATCGAACAGTCAACACCGTATATTCCAAGATGCGTGAGCTTATCCTTCGCGCCGCTGCTGGACACAGGATTCGGAATGAAATAATCACGCGGGGTGTTGACAAGAAGAATCTGCTTTGTCGAAGGATTGACGACCATAAGTATGTTGACGTCTGACCTTGAGACCTTGAGAAGCTTCGAGCGCGTATCTGAACCGCTTAAGTAAAGTATGAACGGCTCAGTCGTGATATCTCCGACTGCCTCGGTTGCGGTTCCCAATTCATCAGGAACATCCATGCCGAGTACGGCGAGCTTCTCTTCAGTGATGTCACACTCGTAAACGAGGCGCGTATCGGTAGCGAAGTTGGTATACAAATCTGTCTCTTCAATCATCGAAGCGTATGTCTCGTTCATAATGATCGCTCTGCACGAACCGTTGTAAAGAGCGGCAGCCATATCCTCCGGCGCGTTGAACGGTGTGGTTGTAAGAACCGATGTGTCGGTTACCGCCTGTGTCTGTGTAACAACAACCGGAGTAGGTGTCGGTGTAGGTGTAGGTGTGGCATCCGTACTCTCGGAAGTCTCATCGGCAAGCTCATCTTCGGCAAGTGCGCTCATATCAGCAGGCAGGGCATTTACCGTGCAGCCTGTATTCTCGGCTACTTCGTTTACGGCTGCCTGTGTATAAGCCGCGTCATATTCCGAGTTCAGTATGGCGCAGTTGTAACCGGCGAGGTTCTCAACACTCTGGGCCGGATCGGATGCCATGACATAGACTCCGACAACAGCAACAATCTGCGAT
>ENA-UOYA01001118-UOYA01001118.1-activated-sludge-metagenome-genome-assembly--contig:-NODE-1118-length-30213-cov-19.909676_pt1 | contig 30213 bp, 25 predicted proteins | sample MGYA00238163_ERZ764804 | MGnify/ENA primary metagenome ERZ764804 (study PRJEB28919, sample SAMN05720223) | activated sludge metagenome | isolation source: Anaerobic digester | place: Hong Kong... | reverse complement strand
CTAGCCTTGCCAGGCGTTCGCGCGCCGCGCGCGCCAGGGCGGCGATCCGCTCGACGGAAACGACCTCCATTCCCATTTCAGCGAGGATCGCCGCCTGGTACCCCGATCCCGTTCCGATTTCCAGGACCCGTGTCCGATCCGGGAGCGACAGAAGTTCCGTCATGAGGGCGACCATGTACGGCTGCGAAACGGTCTGTCCCTCACCGATGGGAAGCGGTCCGTCCGCATCCGCCAGGGGAGCGAGATCTTCCGGGACGAACTCCGTCCGGTCGACCCGTTCCAGGGCGGAAAGAATCCGCCAGTCGCGGATCCCCCTGGGACGGATCTGGGTTTCGATCATCCGCCGGGCCCGTTCTCTCCAGGGTTTCATTCCATTCCCAGCCTTTCCGCGAGGACACCCTCCAGTTCGGTCCAGCCGGGGATTCCCCGGAAAAGCAGTTTGCCGTCAAGGATCCAGACGGGTTCTGTGCTCTTGACCCTGAACCGGACCAGATCGAAGATCCAGAAAGAACACCGCGGGTCCAGGATGTCGATCTCAATCCGGTCCCCGAAGGTGTCCCGCACCTTCACAAGGAGCCTGCCGACGGACTCACGGTCCGTCCTCATCGGGAAAGAATCCATTTCTTCTTTCCCGTAGCTGAATCCGCCTCAGCAAACGGCCGACTGGGGGCGCTCCATGAAGATCTTCAGCCGGTGTTTTCTCATGGTTGTTTTTCCTCCCGCGGAGAATCCGCTCCCATTATACGTTGCGGTAAGGAACTCGAACATGGATTCTGCTAAGATAAAGATGAGAATCAAGGGAAACCGGGAGCCCGGTTTTGCTTCTGGGCCCTCGGCAAAGCCGTGGAAAGGGGTGGGGAGAATGTTTGACCTGAGAGATGCGTTTACGGTCGGAATGACGGAAGAAACCTCGAAAACGGTGGAAGCCTCCGATACGGTGGGGAATTTTTCCCCGAGCCTGAACGAGTTCCTCTCGACGTCCGCCTGTGTCAACACGATGATCCGGATGGCGATCGACATGATCGACCGGTTCCTTCCCGAAGGGATGATCTCCGTCGGCAGGAAGGTCGAGATCTCGCATACGGCCCCTTCGCTCCTTGGCGTTCACGTCCATTACCGGATCGTCCTGACGGGGATCGACGAGAATCACCTGCACTTTACTTTCGTGGGCTGGGATGGGCTCGGAGAGATCTGCCACGGACGCCACGAGCGCGTGGTCGTTTCCCGGGAGGCGCTGGTGAGGAAGGCCCAGGAGCGGGCGGGCTTCCTGACAGAGGCTTGAGGATCGATGCTGGATCTCTCGGTGGAAAAACGGGTCAACTCGAACCTGGCGGTTGCCTCGGTGGTTCTGAGCATCGTCGGGATCCTCGGAACGGCCATCGGCTTTTTCGGGTTCATGGGAGCCTTGATGGCGGCAAGCCCGCTGGGTGCCGTCGGGGGAGGAGGAATCCTGCTGATCTCCCTTTTGCTGGGGGTGATCGGGACGGTGCTGCAGCTGGTGGTCGTCTACCAGTGGGGCGGAGCCCTGAACACGAACCTGGCGAACCTCCGACTTCTGCTTTCCCACCTCATTGCCCATGCCGGCGATGAAACCGAACGGGTCAATTACCAGAACGGCCTTGACCTTTTAGCGGGAATGGGGGTTTCCACTGTCCTCTTCTGGGGGTATATCCTGCTGCACCTGGTCAGCGTGTTCCTCCCCGGTGGTTTGGGCAGGCTGGTGGGGTTCGTGGCGTTCGTTTTCATCGCCCTCTACCTGAACTCCGTCTTCAGGCTCACCGATGCAGTCCAGGACTTGAGGCAGAAACTGGTGGCCCATGTGCTGGGAGAAGGCCCCGACCTGCCGCCGAAGCGGATCCGCCACAGGAACCTGTTTCTTTCCCTGGTTTTCATGGTCCTGACCCTGGGGATCTACTGGCTATTCCTGCTCTACAACCTCACCGCCGAAATCAACGCCTACCTCGACGATGACCAGGCGGTCCGAAGGCGGATCCTCCAGGACCTGGCCTGAAAGACAACCCTCCGAAAAAAAAGGGCGGGCTCCAGGGCCCGCCCCCTTTTTTCTCGGAACCAGAGGGATCATTCGCAACCGTAAAGCATCCAGTCGAGCCCGAGCCGTGTCAGGGTTTCCACGGAGGGAAGCCCTTCCTCCGGGTCCCACCCCATCGCCTTGTAGAAGCTCTCCAGGGCGGTCTTCAGGTCGACGACCTGTCCCGCGCCGGGGCCGTCGGCCCCCGGTTCCTTCAGGAAGCGTTCCGGCAGGGTGTCGTCGCTCCCATCGAACCCGAAAATGGCGTTCAACATGCGCTCCAGGTTGATCACCCGCTCGGCGGCCAGCAGCAGTTCGTCCTTTTCCATCTCTCTGCCGACGGCTTTCGAGTGCAGTTTCGCCCACGTGGACGGCTTGATTCCCAGGGTGATGTTGGTGAAGAGACAGGTCCCCAGCAGGTTCGGGATCATGGCGTTGGCCATGAGGGGCTTGACCCAGCCTTTGTTTCCGTCCTCCGTGATGGAAATGGCCGCGTCCGGGGCGATGCCCAGCTCCGGCTCCCGGTAGCCGAAGGCATCGATCGTGGAGGCGTAGGGGCGCAGGTGATCCGCTCCCCGAGGGGAAACCGCGTGGACGACGGCCTCGCCCTTGCTGGCCCGGACTCCGTCCGCGGCCATCTCCATTCCCTTGACGGCCATGACGGCCCCTTCCGCCCCCGGTCCCAGCCTCTCGGCGGCACGGACGCTGCCCAGGGCAAGCAGGTCACCGACGCCTTCCCGGTTTGCAATGAGCCGGACTGCTTCCACAACAGCTTCTCCATTCCCGAAAGCCAGGTCGAGACCGCCGAGACGTTCTTTCGTCAGGATGCCCTTTTCCGCCCACTCCATGGCCGTGGCGATGACCTGGCCGGTGGAGATGACGTCCAGGCCCATGTCGTTGGCCAGGTGGTTGGCAGCGGCTACGGCGTTCAGGTCCTTCACCTCGCACTTGCTCCCGAAAGCGGCCATGGCCTCGTATTCGGGGCCTCCGCCCTCCATCCCCGCCCATTTGCCGGTCCTGATTTTCGTGTGGCGCCCGCAGGCGATGGGACAGCCGAAGCACGCGTAGGGCTTCACTTCCAGGGTTTCGTGATAGGTCTTGTAGGCCATCTCGGGAAGCGATTCCGGATAGGTGTCCCTTTGCCAGTTGCGTGTCGGCAGGATCCCCAGGCCGCAAATGGCATCGTAAAAGGAAGGTGTCCCGTAGGGCTTCATCTCGTCCCGGACGAAGGCCTCGTTGAAGAGTTCCTCCCGGGCGGCCTTGGCTGCTTCCTTCAGCCCCTCGGGATCGGCGATGGGAAGCTCTTCCGTTCCCCGAACGGCGATGGCCTTCAGGTTCTTGCTGCCCATGAGGGCTCCGGCTCCCCCCCGGCCGAAGGCCCGGTGCCGGTCGGTCATGATGGAGGAAAAGAGGACTCCCTTTTCCCCGGCCGGCCCGATCGATGCGATCTGCCAGCCGGAACCTTCGAGCTGGCCCCGGATCCAGTCTTCCGTCGCTCCGACTCCCTTGCCCCAGGCCTCTTCCGCGTCCAGGAAGTCGACGCCGTCGTCGTCGATGACCAGGACGACCGGTGTTTCCGATCTTCCCGTGACGACCAGGATGTCATAGCCGGCTCGTTTCAGGGCCGGGGCAAAATGACCGCCCGCGTTGGAGGCTCCCAGAGTGCCTGTCAGGGGGGAGCGGAACACGACGGCACAACGCCCGCTCGCGGGCGCCGCGGTACCCGTGAGGGACCCGGTGGTGAAGATCAGCGGCTGCTCCGGAGCCAAAAGCTCGGCTTCCGGGTCCACCAGGTCGAGCAGAAGGCGCACACCGAGGCCCTCTCCCCCGATGTAGTCCCTGTACCACTCTCCGGGAAGGAGCGACTCTTCCACGGTTCGTTCAGTGAGATCCACCATGAGCGCGGTTCCGAAGTAGCCTCCCATCTTTCCTCCTCCAATCGTTTTGAGATGGTTTAAAAACTCCGTTTCCAGGATTCCATTATAGCGAGTTGATGCGCTCTCTGGATGAACAGCCCGGCCAGGGTTGTTCTAGGGGGTTGCGTTTCCCGTCATCCGCTCCAGCAGGGTTCGAAGGCGCTTGAGTTCCTCCCCGTAGCGGGCCCAGTCCCCGGCACGCTGGGCCGCCTCCGCGGCTTCATAGGCCTTTCGGGCCTCCTGGGCGAGTGCCTTCAGGTCCTCTGCCCCCGGTGCGGAGGGCCCGGAGGAGGGGAAAAGGCTCTCCGGTTTTGACGGACCCGCCGGCTTCCCGGCTTGAATTCCCACGACGCGCCTCAAGGCTTCGTCAAAGGTTTCCGCCATGGCGACACGGCCTCCCGTGGAAAGGATGACCCGTTTCAGCTCGGGAAGGTCACCCCTCTCCGCCTTCAGGTAGAGGGGCTGGACATAGAGGAGCCCCTTGCCGACCGGGATGACAAGAAGGTCCCCCCGGATGACCTCGGATCCTCTCTGGCTCCAGAGGGACAGCTGCGCGGAGATCTCCGGGTTCTGGTCGATCAGGGCCTCGATTTGGGCGGGCCCGAAGATGAGCTTCTGCTTGGGAAATTTGTAGACCACGAGCTTCCCGTAGTTCTCCCCGTCGCTGCGGCCCGCCATCCAGGCGATCATGTTGTTGCGGCCGACCGGCAGGAAGGGGATGATCAGCGCAAATTCCGGGGCCTTTTCGCCCATCAGCCTCAGGATGGTGTAGTTGGGTGAAACCGCCTTTCGGCTGCCCTCGGGGATGAGGGTCCAGACGTCTTCCTTGTTGTAGAAGGTATTCGGGTCCTTCATGTGGTAGGTGCGGTAGACGGCACTCTGGATTTCAAAGAGTCCTTCCGGGTACCTCAGATGCTCCCTGAGCTCCGGGGACAGGGCGGAAGCGGGCCTGAAAAGGCTGGGAAAGACGGAACGCCACATCGCAAGGAGGGGGTCCTTCTCGTCGATGGCGTAAAAGGTGACCGTGCCGTCATAGGCGTCCACCGTGGCCTTCACGCTGTTGCGCAGGTAATTCGCTCCCTGGAAATTCGAGAGCGTCGGGTCGGACAGGGACACCGGCCTGGAGTAGGGATAGCGGTCCGTGGCTGTGTAGGCATCCTGGACCCACAAAAGCTTCCCTCCCAGGACGACCAGGTAGGGGTCCGAGTCGTAGAGAAGGAACGGGGCCAGCTGTCTCAGGGCTCCCTGGATATTCCGGTTGTACAGGACCCGGCTTTCGGGACGCAGGGAACCCGTGAAGAAGATTTCCGTGTCTCCGAATCGGGTTGCGAACAAAAGTCTCCGCCAGGCGCTTCCGATCCCAACCCCGCCCTTGCCCTCGTAGGTGTTCCGGACGTTCGACTCTCCCATGGGATAGTCGAACTCCCGTACGTCGGTCTTCACCAGGGCGTAGGTGCTGGTCTTCTCCCCGTAGTAAATCTGGGGCCGGTCGATCGAAAGGGGGACGTCCACCTTCGGAGGGATGTCCCGGATGAAAAGGATGGGAAGCCCCGAGGGGCCCACCTCGTTGACGGGGTTCATCACCAGTCCGTAGCCGTGGGTGAATTCGAGGTGGGTGTTGACCCAGGTGCGGTTCTGCAGCTGGGCTGGATCCAGCTCCCTGGCGGATAGCATGACCTGCCGCATCTGTCCGCCGAACCGGTAGCGGTCGATGTCCACGTCGGTGAAATCGTAGTAGGAGCGGATTTCCTGGAGCTGCTTGTAGGTCCGAAGAAGCGGACCGTAGTCCCAGAGGCGGATGTTCCGGATGGTGTCCGAGTTGGCCGCGACTCCCTCGGGGGTTACCTCGTTCTCCGGGGTCATGTCGAGGACGGTCACCTCGCTGAGCCCGAAGGCTTCCAGGGTGGCTGCGATGTGATAGCCAATGTAGGGCTTTTCGCGCTCGAACTCGTTCGGCTTGACGACGTACGACTGCATCAGCCCGGGGACAACGCTCCTCAGGATGAAGACGGCCGCGGCCAGGCTCCCCAGGATCCACCAGAGGGTTTTCCTGGAGCGCCCGGTACCCGTGAGCACAAGGATCGCCGCCGCGGCGCAGAGGAAGAAAAGGACGGACAGCGCGGGCAGAAGCGCGTGGATGTCCGTGTAGCCCGGGCCGAAGACGATCCCGGAGGGAGAATAGAGCAGGTTCCAGCGGTCCAGCAGAAAACCGCTTCCCCAGACCAGGACGAAGGCCGAGGCCAGAGCCGACAGGTGCCTTCGGGTCGGGTCCCGGAGGCTGAAGTCGCTGGAGAAGAAGTGCCCCAGTTTTCCGGGGAGCGCCAGGACGGCTGTTCCCACCAGGGCCAGGAAGAGCCCGTTCAGGAGCCAGCTTCGGATCAGGGCCAAAAACGGCAGCGTGAACACGTAAAACCCGATGTCCTTCCCGAAAATGGGGTCTTTCTGCCCGAAGGGTCCCCTGTACAAGAACCCCAGGATGGTTTCCCAGGCCGGGCTTCCCCCGAGGCTGTTGCCCGCGGACAGAACGGCTGCCGCTCCCAGGATGAGCCAGGGCAGAAAGCGCGGGTTCCACCGGACCGACCAGGCTTCGGACAGTTCATCTTTCGAACGTTTCCATGCAGAGATCCAGTTGAAGGCCAGGAAGGCGAAAAACAGGAGCGACGACCCGAGGAACAGGGTGATCCTCGTGAGGATCCGCGTGCGGAAGACGGCGGAAAACCCCAGGGAATCGAACCAGAGCCAGTCCGTGTAGAAACGGGCAAAGGCGGGCCAGGCAATGAAAAGCACGAGGAGGAGGGGGAGGAGGATCCAGAAGCGCCTCCCCCTCCCGAAGATTCGTCCGGAACGCTCCCGGGGAGTTTTCTCGGGGGCTTCCCCTTGAAAAGGCGGCCAGGTCTTTCTCCCCTCGAAGGTCCAGCCGTCCTCGTTCATGCTCCGGTCCTTCCTGCCCGGCTGAGGAGGAATTCCAGCATTGTCCGTGTTCCGAATCCCGTAAAGCCCTTCGGGACGTAGCCGTACTCCTCCTTGCTGTGATCGGTTCCGGCCATGTCGATATGGGCCCAGGCGATGCCCCTCTTGACGAATTCCTCCAGGAACATGGCTGCGAAGATGGCCCCTCCGTAACGGCTGCCGGCGTTCACCAGGTCGGCGACGTCCGATTTCAGTTTTTTCCGAAGCCGTTCGTCATCCATGGGGAACGGCCAGAGCCGCTCTCCGGAAAGGCGGGAAGCCTCCATGAGCTGCCCGACAAGCGTTTCGTCGGGGGAAAAGAGGCCCGCGGTGTAGTCTCCCAGGGCGATGTGACAGGATCCCGTGAGCGTGGCGATATCCAGCACGACGGACGGTTCGAGGTCGCTGGCGTAGCAGAGAACGTCCGCAAGCGTCAGGCGTCCCTCGGCATCCGTGTTGTCGATCTCGATCGTTTTGCCGTTCTTCGCCCGAAGGATGTCGTCGGGACGGTACGCGTCTCCTCCCGGCATGTTCTCGGCCGCACCGATCAGCCCGTGGACCTCCAGGGGCAGACCCAGGGCACTGACGGCGCTCATGGCGGCCAGCACCGCGCAGGCCCCGGACTTGTCGCCTTTCATGGTTCTCATGAAATCGCCGGTCTTGATGTTCAGCCCGCCGCTGTCGAACGTCAGCCCTTTCCCGACCAGGGCGATCCGCTCCCGTGCGGCTTCCCCCGGCTTCCAGGCCAGGTGGATGAGGCGGGGCTTGTTCTTCGAGCCTTTTCCGACGCTCCACAGGGCTTCCATTCCCATCTGGCGGATCGCCTCGTCATCGTAGATGGTGCACTCGAGCCCCGATTCCTCGGAGATCCTTCGGGCGGTTTCCGCCAGCGATTCCGGGGTGATGACGTTGCCCGGTTCGTTGGCGAGGTCACGGGCGTAGTTCTGTGCCTCTCCCAGGATTGCCCCGGTTTGAAGTCCCGCTTCATCCCCATCAGCCAAAAGCAGGGTCTCCACTTCGAAACGGGGCGGCTCGTCTTCGCTTCGGCCGCGGTATTTCTCGAAGCTGTAGCCTGCCAGGATCGCCCCTTCCGCGGCGGCCTTGGACAGGGCCCACCCGGGGGGGTCCGGCAGAACGAACAGGACACGGGCTCCCCGGTCCCGAAGTGCGGCCCTCACGATCTCGCCGGCAGCCTGCCGGACCGTTTCCTGCCCCAGCGGACCCTTTTTGCCCAGTCCCACCATCGCCAGCGTGAGTTCACCGGGGAGGGGAAGAAGCAGCACTTCCCCCGCCTTCCCCTTGTAGGCCCGCTTTTCGGCCAAGGCTTTCAGCCGCTCCGTCCAGCCGGTTTCCAGCCGTTCCAGAGTGCTCCAGTCATCCTCGAAAACCCCCGCGGCCAGGAAATCGCACGGCCAGTTCCCCCGGGTGATCTCTATCGCCCGAACTTCCACATCGATCGCCTCCTGGAAAATCTTTTTCGTTATGACGCTATTCTAGCAGTTTCTTTCCTTATGGAGCTTTAACATGCTATCATTCCCCTGACAGGAGGTGCTGGCCGTGTTTGGAAGACTGCTTTTTGTGGACCTCGCGTCCGGAAAGATTCAGGACCGCTTCCTTACCGCTTCGGCCGTGAGCCGTTTCCTGGGAGGCAAGGGGCTGGGAATCGCCCTTCTTGAGGAACTGGCTTCCCCTGGAGGCGATCCGCTGGATTTTGCGAACCCGCTCTGCTTTTTGACCGGACCTCTTACCGGGACGCCCTTCCCGACCTCCGGCCGTTTCACCGTCGCTACCCGTTCTCCCCTCACGGGGCTTTGGCTAGACAGCCATGCCGGCGGGCACTTTGCCCCTTTCCTCAGGAGGGCCGGCTACGACGGGATCGTCTTCACGGGCCGGGCGGATGTTCCCGTTTACCTGTGGCTTTGCGACGGAAAGGCAGAATTGCGGGAAGCGGCCGGCTTCTGGGGGCATGGAGTGGAAGAAACGGTCCGGAGGGTCCGGGAGGAAACCGACCCTCAGGCCCACGTGGCCTCCATCGGCCCAGCGGGGGAAAACAGGGTCCGCTTTGCCTCCATCGCCGTCGACCGCGACTCCGATCCCTGGCGGGCGGGGATGGCCGGCCGGGGAGGCGCCGGTGCCGTCATGGGATCCAAGAACCTGAAGGCCGTGGCGGTGAAGGGCTCAAAGCCGGTCCCCCTGGCGGACGAAGCCGGACTGAAGGCACACGTGAAAGACCTCTTGGAGCGGGTGATGAAAAACCCGGGGGTCCATAGCCTCCGGGTTCTCGGGACCGCTGCCCTCGTGGAACCGATGAACCGCACGGGAATCCTGCCCTGCTTCAATTTCCGCAAGGGCTTCCTGGAAAACGCCCATGCTCTCAACGGGGCGAACCTCCGCTACCATGCGAAACGGGACGCGGGCTGCTTCAACTGCCCGATCGTCTGCGGGCGGGTGATGCCCTCGGACGGGCGCGACGTGAAAGTCGAGTACGAGGCGCTGGCCCTGCTGGGGGCCTCTTGCGGTGTGACCGACGTGGCGGACGTGGCTCGGGCAATCGCTGTCTGCAACGACATGGGGATGGACGTGATCTCGGCGGGGGGCGCGGTGGCGTTTGCCATGGATGCCGCATCCCGGGGCCTGCTCGAAGAAGTCCCCGAGTTCGGGGACGCCGCCGGGCAGGTGAGGCTTCTGGAAGCCATCGCCCGGCGTGAAGGCATCGGGGACCTCCTGGCGGAGGGGGCAAGGAAGGCGTCCGAAGCAATCGGCGTGGAGGCCTCGGAACTGGCCGTCCACGTGAAGGGCCTGGAGCTGCCGGGGTACGACCCGCGCTCGAGCTGGGGGATGGCCCTGGCTTACGCGACAGCGGACCGGGGGGGATGCCACCAGCGCGCCTGGACAGTCATGCCTGAGATCGACGGGGCGGTCGAGCGGTTCTCCGCCGAAGGGACCGCCCGGATCGTCAAGAACCTGCAGGATGACCGCGCCGCGGCCTATTCTCTCGTGGTCTGCGATTTCCTTCCCATGGAAACGGAGGATGCCCTGAAAGGGCTCAAGGCCGCCAGCGGGATCGAACTGGACGAATCGGGATACCTTGAGATCGGGGAAAGAGTATGGAACCTGGCCAGGATGTTCAACCTCAGGCATGCCGGGCCGGAAGGCATCCAGGACAGCCTTCCGCAGAGGCTCCTCCGGGAGCCCCTGCCAATGCCCCCCCAGGGGAAAACGGCCGTTTCGCTGACGGTTTGGGACCTGAAGCTGATGCTGGAGGATTATTACTCCCTGCGGGGCTGGGATGCCCAGGGACACCCCAGGGAATCGACCCTGAAGCGCCTGGGCCTGTCGGAGGGCTTCAGGGAGTCCATCCTGGAGAAAGGGGAGAAGTAGCCATGTGGAACATTTGCCTGGTGGGATTCGGCAATGTCGCCCAGGGGCTTGCCCGCATCCTTGCCGACAAGCGGGAGCGGCTTGCCGCGAAATACGGTTTCGGATTCCGGATCACGTCGGTCGTCACGGCCCGGCGGGGCTGCCTGGCGAACGATCAGGGGCTCGATCCAGCGATGCTGCTGGAAGCCATGGAAAGGGACGGGGGGCTCTGGGGATGCGAGGGAGCCCGGGTGATCGACCCGCTGGAAGCCATCAAGAGCCCCCACACGGACATCCTGGTTGAAACCACCCCCACCAGCCTCGTGCGCGGCGAACCGGGTCTCACGCATATCCGCACCGCGCTCAAGGCGAAGAAACATGTCGTGACCTCCAACAAGGGGCCCCTGGTCCGGGCAATGTCAGAGCTGACGGCCCTGGCCGAGGGATGCGGGGTCGCGTTCCGCTACGAGGGAGTGATCATGAGCGGGACACCGGCCCTGAACCTGGTCAGGGAAACCCTGGCCGGGTGCGACATCCAGCACGTCCAGGGGATTGTCAACGGCACCACCAACTTCATCCTGACCGAGATGGAAAAGGGAAAATCCTACGAGGAAGCGCTAGCAGAGGCCCAGCGGATCGGGATTGCCGAAGCGGACCCGACTGCCGACGTGGAGGGATGGGACGCGGCGGTGAAAGCCTGCATCATGGCGGTCCTGTTCATGGACGCAACGCTGGAGCTGGAGGACGTCGAACGGACGGGAATCACGGAAGTGAGCCCCGAAATGATCCAGACAGCCCTTTCCAGGGGCAAACGCATCAAGCTGGTGGCGGAGGTCTACCGGGAAAAGGGCCGCGTCAAGGCCCTGGTTGCCCCGGTGGCGGTCCCGCTCGCGCGCCCCCTCGCCGGCATCATGGGGGCGATGAACGCCATCACGTACACGACGGACCATCTCGGAGACATCACGATTGTGGGACCGGGGGCCGGTCGCATCGAAACCGGGCAGGCGCTCCTGTCCGACCTGCTGGCGATTCACCGTGCCTACGGGAGGGAAGAGCACCCTTCCAGGAGCCCTTTCTAGCTTTTTTCGCCCCGGGCGGCCAGAACGATCCCGGCCAGGATGAGCGCGCCGCCTGCGGTTTTCCAGAGAGTCAGGGTTTCACCGAAGAAGATCCAGGCCAGGAGGGTGCTTCCGATCGGTTCTCCCAGAAGGCAGACGGCGACCGTGCTCGCTGAGAACCAGCGAAGGGCCCAGTTGTAGGAAGAATGGCCGATGACCTGGGGAATCAGGGCCATGCCGGCGAAAGCCCACCAGGTTGGCGCCGAAAATCCGGTGAAGGGAGTTCTCGAGGCGAGGACCAGGATCCAGAGGAGAACTCCGGCTGTCCCGTAACAGGTCGTCACGTAGCCCAAAAGAGAAAGCCTGGGGCGCACCCTGCGCCCCAGCATGATGTACAGGGCCCCGGAAAACCCTCCCGCAAGTGCGAGGGCGTCTCCAAGAAGGGCGCGGCCGCCGAGGGCGAAATCGCCCGCCCCGATCAGGATGCCGCCCGTGAAGCTCAGGGCAATTCCCGCAAGGGTGGCCTTTCCGGGACGTTCCCCGGTCACCAGCGGGGTCAGGATCCCTACCCAGAGGGGAATCGTTTCCACGAGAACGACACTGCTCGCAACGGAGGTATACCCCAGGGACGCGATCCAGGTGGCGAAATGCACTGCCAGGAAAAAACCGGCCCCCAGGACGGACAGCCAATCCCCATGATGGAGGGCGGAAAGCTCTTTCGGGCATTTTCGGGAACAGAAGGGCGCCAGAACCAGCGTCGCCAGGCCGACCCGATAGGCGGCAATGGTGAGAGCGGGAGCTTCCGCGACCCGGGCGAAGATGGCTCCGGTCGAAATGGCCGCGATGCCAACGGTAAGCGCAATGACGGGATTGAGAACGGGTTTTCCGGATTCTGCCATGTCTTGAGTTTAGCATGAAATTCCCTTGCGCCTCCCCGGGGTCAATGCCGATAATGGCCCTGCAGAGGAGGGAAAACCCATGGAACGGAAAAGGAGGAGGGCCCTGGCTGCCGGAATCGCCGCGGCGGTTTCCTGGGGGGCATCGTTCGTGGCCATCAAGGTGGCCCTCCGGACCCTGACCCCGCTTCCTCTCGTCTGGCTGCGCTTCGGGCTCGGAACGGCGGTGCTCTGGGGCTTTGCGGCCCTCCGCAGGGAAAAGGACCCCCTATCGGCTCGGGAATGGGGGCTTGTTGTCCTCCTCGGGTTTCTCGGTGTCCCGTTTCACCATCTTGTTCAGAGCACGGGACTGAAAACCGCCCAGGCCGCGACGTCGGCCTGGATCATTTCCAGCATGCCCGTTTTCATCGCGATCCTGGGAAGCCTGTTCCTGGGAGAGAAAATGTCCTTCCGCCGCTGGTTCGGCCTGGCCTGCGGCGCCTGCGGCGTCCTTCTCGTCGTCACAAGGGGGGATCCTGGCCGCCTGCGCTTTTCGAACCCCGGTTCTTTCGGAGACCTCCTCGTTCTCCTGAGCGCCCTCAACTGGGCTGTCTTCAGCGTCATGTCCCGCAATTTTCTCAAGCGGCACGAGCCGGCCCCCATGATGCTCAAGGTCATGCTCGCCGGATGGCTCATGACGACCGCCCTGTTCGCGGTGAAGGGAGAACTGGGGCCGATCCTCCGGATGAACTTCCAGGCGTGGGTGTCCGTCCTTTTCCTGGGGATTTTCTGCTCGGGGCTGGCCTACGTTTTCTGGTACGACGCGCTGAAAATCCTTCCCGCCTCGCAGGCGGGGGTCCTGATGTACCTCAATCCGGTATCTGCCACCCTTCTTGCGGTTTCGGGTCTGGGCGAACCCCTTTCCGCGGCCATGATCCTGGGGGCGGTTCTGATCACTGCGGGCGTCTGGCAGGTCAGCCGCTGACCGGGACCGTTTTCCGGGCGGGCGTCTCGACCAGGTAGGGCCTCGCGCTCGGAGGGAGCACCTCCAGAATGTCGGGAAAGGCGTAGGTGTCCCGACGGGTGCGGATGAACCGGACGCGGGCCGGCGGGGAATCCAGTCGATACGTGGTGCCCGCCTGGACCTGATCGGTGAGGATCTTTTCAAGGGTTTCCCTGCGGGCGGCCCGGGCCTCTCTCCGGGATTGCAGCGAAAGGGCTGCTGACAGGAGCGAACGGGCCCCTCCCTTCTCGGCCTCCAGCGCCAGGGCTTCTCCCTCGGCCTGGAGAACCTCCTCTTCGCCGGGCTCCCATTCGACGAGGATCTTTTTCGCCCTCCTGGACACGACGAGTCCTAGCTTCCTGGCATTTTCCTCCAGGTCCCTTCGTCGCTTCAGGTACCTTCTGAGCCGCTTCGTGTTGAGCCCGCGAACGGTCTCCGCCTGAAGTTCGGACTCCTTGTCGAGCTGGCCGAAATCCAGTCCGGAGTGGATGAGCCCGGCCAGGCTCTCCTCCAGCTTTTGCCGGAGGAAAGCATCCCGCGCCTCATCGAGGGCGATCCCGGCAAGTTCGGCCACGAGGCTGTCGAGCTCCTCGGCCGTGAGAGAAGGGGAAACGGCGCGAGAGCGGATCTCCGGCCCCGGTCCTTCGATCTCGATAAACTCCACCTCCGGGTGCTCCCACTGGCGTCCCCGGAGGATGGGCTCCGCGAAGGAATCCCCGAAAACCAGCCTCCCGATGTTGATGGCGGCGTTGATATCCCGGTGGATCGCAGCGCCCGTGGTGCTATGGTACTCCTTTCGTGTCAGGCGCCCCGTCGCCCGGTCTTTCCTTCGGCTTCCTGCCCCCGCAACGGGTTCCAGGCCGAGGGCGTCGATGCGGCTGGTATTCGTTTCATCGACGAGGTGGACGTCGATCCTTGCCAGGGCGCACCGGAAACGGAGGGTGCTCAGCAAGTGAAGGCTCAGGTTGAGGAGAGGGTTGTCCCGAAGGGCCCGGGGGCGGATGGAGAACGGGTTCTTGATCGAGCGGGTGCCGATGGCGATCGAACCCACCTGCCACTCCAGGCATTTTCGCAGGACCAGGTCGCAGGTCGCGTCCACGCAGGAGGCGATGCGGCCCATTTCCGTGTGGAATTTCTCGGGTTCCGACTGCATGGATCGCCGTGCCCGGTCGATCGCTGCCCGGTCGAGCGGGTTCTTCACGAGCACTGCCCGGGACAGGGGTGCATTGGAAATCATTGCGAACAGGTAAGTGTCGCCGATGTCGATGGCCAGGGCCCTGTCTTTCGGGTTCATTTCCACGGTCATCACCTCCCCGTAGAACACAAAAGGCGGCAGGGAGAAAAAACCCCTGCCGCCTCGAAAGCGGACTCTTTTCGCCTTTTCGGGTTTTCCGGAGCGCTTCTGCCGTTCATTCCCGGCATCCTGTCATCCCCCCGAGCCCCTTTTCACTTGTAATTTTAGACGTTCTCCCGGGTAAAGGCAAGACTGTTTAGCACTTGAAACGAAACTGAACCAGAGATGTCAGGATTTCAGGATCCTGAAGCCGGGCAGGACCCCATTGCTGTCGCGAATCGCATCCCGGATGCCGGTTCCCGGTAAACCCGGGGCAGCTTCATCGGCGATGTTCACGGCTTAGGATCCGGAGGGCTTCCAGGCAGCGATCGATCTCCTCGTCGGTGTTGAAGAAACCGGGTGAAATCCGGAGGGCCCCCTGGGGGAACGATCCCAGGGTCTTGTGGGCGGCCGGGGAACAGTGGAGGCCGGGGCGGGTTTCGATGCCCCAGCGGTCGGCCAGTTCCAGGGCGGCCCGGCCGTTGTCCAGGTTCTCGAGGTTCAAGGCAAAGACGGAAAGGCGTCCCTCCATGGTTTGTTTCCCGTAAAGCGTGATCCCCTGGATTTCGAGAAGCCCGTCCAGGAGCCTCTTTCCAAGCACTTCCTCCTTCCGGCGGACGGTTTCCACTTCCTTTTCCTCCAGCCAGTTCAGCGAGGCCAAAAGCCCCGCGAGTCCGGGCAAGTTCGGCGTTCCGGCCTCAAATTTGTCTGGAAGGACAGAAGGCTGAACCTCCTCGTGGGAAAAGCTGCCGGTCCCCCCTTCGATCAGGGGGCGGCATTCCTTCGCAAAATCCTCCCTCCAGAGGATCCCGCCGGTTCCCTGGGGCCCCAGCAAGCCCTTGTGTCCCGTGAAGCAGCAGGCGGCCAGGTTCCAGCGGGCGGCGTCGATGGGCAGAACACCTGCCGTCTGGGCCGTGTCCAGGACCAGCGGGACCCCGGCCGCTTCGCAGAGCGGGGCAAGAAGGTCCAGGTCCTGCACGGTTCCGCAGACGTTGCTGGCATGAGTCAGAACAACGAGGTCCAGTCCCTTCTCCAGTTCACGGGCAAGGGTGTCGGGTTCGAGGACGCCTTCCGCCGTGCAGGGCATCACGGCGACCGAAACCCCTTCGCGTTCCAGGCGCCGGAGCGGCCGCATGACGGCATTGTGCTCCACCGAGGAGGTTGCGGCACGCATGCCGGGTTTCAGAAAGCCTTTGAGGACGATATTCAGGGCTTCGGTCACGTTGGCCGCAAAGGTGACATTTCGGGGATCGGCGTCGGGGCCGCCGAAAAGGGCGGAGATTTTGATGCGGCAGGTCGTGACCATGTCGAGGGTACTGAGGTCCCGCCGGGAAGCCGAGCCACGTGCGAGGTTGGCTCCGCGCCCTTCCAGGAAGTCGGCCATGGCTGACGCCACGCATTTCGGTTTCGGCCACGAGGTGGCCGCGTTGTTCAGGTAAACAGAGCGTTCCTGTTCCATGATTCCTCCTTTCGGAAGGCCGGCTTCAGAAACGGATTCTCCCGGTTCCGTCCAGGAAACGTCCGATCGCCCGGCTTTCCGGCGCGCACCCGCTTTGGCAGAGCTCCAGGAAGGCCTGTGCCGCTTCGGGGTCCACGGCCAGCAGCAGCCCTCCCGAGGTCTGGGGATCGAAGATCAGGTCCTGGAGGCTCAGGGGGGCCTTCTCCAGATTGTCAATCCGGGAGGAATAGAGTTCCCGGTTTCGGTAGGTCCCGGCAGGAATCAATCCCATGTCGGCCGCAGCCAGGACCCCCTTGAAGGCCGGCAGGGCCTCGGGATCGAGAAGGCAGTCGATCCGGCCGCCGGAAAGCATGTCGAGAAGGTGCCCCGCAAGGCCGAATCCCGTGACGTCGGTGCAGGCCTTCACCGCAAGGTGAAGGCCTGCGTCCAGGTAGCGGGGCAAGTCGTTCAGCCGGGCCATGGAATCGAACACCGGTCTCGTGTCCAGCAGGTCCGCCATGCCGGCCTTGATTGCCGTGGTGCAGAGACCGGTCCCCAGGGGCTTGGTCAGGATCAGGATGTCCCCGGGCCGAGCCCCTGACACGCGCCAGATTTTTGCCTTTTCGGCTTCGCCGAACACCGCCAGGCCGTATTTGGGTTCCTCGTCTTCCACGCTGTGGCCGCCGGCCAGGACGGCTCCCGCTTCGATGACCTTCGATTGCCCGCCCTTTAGCACGGCTTCGAGCAGTTCGAGGGGTTCGCAGTGGACCGGGAACCCCACGATGTTGAGGGCGACAAAAGGCTTCCCTCCCATGGCGAAGACGTCGCTCAGGGCGTTGGCCGCGGCGATTTGTCCCCAAAGTTCAGGGTCATCCACGATGGGGGTGATGAAATCCAGCGTCAGGATCCCGACCCGGTTTTCGTCGATGGCCCACAACGCTGCATCCTCCCCGTGGTCCCAACCAGTCAGCAAGCGTCCCCCGGAGTCGGGTTTCAAGGATTGAAGCAGTTTTTCCAGGTCCGCCGGACCGATCTTGGCCGCTCAGCCGCTGGTCCGTGCCATCTCCGTCAGCCTTCTCACGGAGGATCGCCTCCTTTTTCCGGTGTTGCTGGTTTAGGTTCCTACTTTTCCAGGGTGAGCCTGAAGCCCCCCTGGCCGGTTTCTTCCCAGGTCCCCTTCCAGTTCATCCGGCTTGCCAGCCTCAGCACGTTTTCCCTGGACGTGACCGTGTCGACCAGCACCTCGACCGTTCCCTGCCCCGCGGATTCCAGGGCGGCCTTCGTTTCCAGGACGGGCTGGGGGCAGGAAAGCCCCCTCGCGTCCACGAGTATCTTATCCGTCATCTCCGGATCCCTCCCTAGGCGGACACGCGTCCGCGGTTCAAAAAGCCGACGGCCAGGCAGAAGATCATCCCGACGGCAAAGGCCGTCAATGCGAAGGGCCCGGGGCCCTTCGCGCTGCTGGCGAAGCTGAAATTGTGGGCCACGGCGGCCCCGACGATCAGGCCCATGACGAAGAGAGCCGCATCGTTGTCTCCCTCGCCGCTCATGATGAGCTGGCGCCCCGGGCAGCCGCCCGCCAGGGTGAAGGCCAATCCCGAGAGAAGCATCCCGAGAAAGTTCCAGAGGGCGTTCGTGTGGGCCACGGGTTGTCCCGTGAAACCGAGCTTGAACTGGCCGAGAGCGACGTTGGTCCCGACGGCGGCGACGAGGAGGGCCAGGATCCCGTAGAACAGGTGCGGGTCCTTCAGCATGAAGAGGTCCCGGAGGGCTCCCACCGTGCAGAAGCGGCTTCGCTGGGCCATCCATCCGATCAAAAGCCCAGCGCCCAGGGCGATGAAAGCTGGAGCGTGCATGGAGCCGGGGCCTTCCTTCGAGAAGAAGATGGGGCCGGTGGGAAGGCCCGACGCGTCCCGCCCAAACTGGGGGGCCAAAAGAAGCAGCACGAGGAGGAGAATGGAGAAAGCGGGCATGACCAGCCCCGATGCATTCGCGGTGGGGGCGCTCCGGCCCAGGTTGAAGCCGTTCCAGAGGAAGGCGATGCCGATGCCGACGCCCGCGGCAAGGCCCGCGATGCCCCAGAGAGCGTTCAGGTCCCCGCCGGAAAGGCGCAAGTAGGCCCTCCACGGGCAGCCCAGGAAGATCAGGGCGCCGACCATGGCGAAGACGCCCAGGAAGAAGCGGATGATGGGGGCCGACCCGGCTCGCGGCCTGTACTCCCGGTAGACCAGCGCGGAGACGAAACTGCCGAGGATGAAGCCCGCGATCTCCGGCCTCAGGTACTGGACGACGGCTGCCCGGTGCATTCCGAGTGCGCCGGCGATGTCTCGGCTGAAGCAGGCGACACAAATCCCCATGTTCCCGGGATTGCCCAGGAACACGAGGACGGGGGCGAGAATCCCCACGACCGCTCCGGTCAGTGACGGGCCGAAGCGGGACATCAGGAAACGGTTGATCAAGGCGAAGCACCTCCCTGGAATGGTGTGCCGCAAGAAAAGGGAGCATGCCGCAACAGACCGCGGGCGGTTGAGTTTTCAGGCCGGATGGGGTGCGGGGGTCTTCAGGGAAGGAAGCAAAGGGGGGCAACGGGACACCGCACCGACGTGCGCGCGCCGCGCGCACTATCGATCCGGCTTCACCGGCAGGCGATCCTGCGGATCATGCGATGCCCTCCCCTCGAGGCGAATCAAGAATTGCCCTCATTCTAGGGGGACTCCGGAAAACGTGTCAAGGCGGAAGCGATCTTCTCTCTCCCTCTCGAGGCGTTCTGTGGGATAATCATTTCTTGTGCAGCTTTCAAATCCGGGAAGAGCAGGATCGACCCGGTAGACGATCAGGGGGGACACAACGAATGGATGCTTTTCTAGCGGCTTTTGCCGCCCTGACCGCGAAACAGGCGGTCATGCTTGGAATCGGGGGGCTTCTGATCTACCTCGCCATCGCGAAGGAATATGAACCCGCCCTGCTGTTGCCCATGGGATTCGGCGCCATCCTGGTGAACATCCCGCTTTCCGCCGCTGTCAACCACGTGTTCGACGGCAAGCTGCAGGAAGGGGTCCTGAGCCTCCTCTTCAACATGGGGATCGCCACTGAACTTTTCCCGCTGCTGATCTTTTTGGCAGTGGGAGCCATGATCGACTTCACGCCGCTTTTCCTGAACCCCCTCATGTTCCTCTTCGGCCTGACGGCCCAGGCCGGGATCTTCCTGACGATGGGACTGGCCCTCGTTCTCGGTTTTGACGTCCGCGAGGCGGCTTCCATCGGCATCATCGGAGCGGCGGACGGCCCCACGTCCATCTACGTCGCGTCGAAGTTCGCGCCGCACCTCCTGGGCCCGATCTCCGTGGCGGCCTATTCCTACATGGCGCTGGTCCCGCTGATCCAGCCGCCCGTGATCCGGGCCCTCACGACGAAGGCCGAGCGCCGGATCCCCATGGCCTACAGCGAGCGGGAAGTTTCCAGGGCGCTAAAGATCGGCTTTCCCATCGCGGTTACCGTGATCTCCGGCTTTTTCGCCCCGGCCTCGGTGGCCCTCATCGGTTTTCTGATGTTCGGCAACCTCATCCGCGAAAGCGGCGTCGTGGACCGGCTTTCAAAGGGTGCCCAGAACGAACTGGCCAACATCGTCACTCTCCTCCTGGGACTTGCCATTTCGACCACCCTGGCGGCCGAGCGTTTCCTTCAGCCCACAACCCTGGTCATCATTGCCATGGGGCTTGTGGCCTTCGTCCTGGATACGGCGGTGGGGGTGCTCTCCGCCAAGCTGCTGAATCTCTTCCGGAAGGACAAGGTCAACCCCATGGTCGGAGCGGCAGGAATCTCCGCCTTTCCCATGTCTGCGAGGGTGATCCAGAAGCTTGGACAGAAGGAGGATCCCCAGAATTTCCTGCTGATGCACGCGGTCAGCGCCAACGTCTCGGGACAGATCGGGTCCGTCCTGGCCGGGGGGCTTCTCCTGGCACTTCTGGCATGAAGCGAGGGAACCGGATGCAGGTGATTGATCTCTACAAAATGAACCTTTTCCCGGACTTCCGTCTTCTTGCGGGAAGCGGAGGGGTCCTGAACCCGATCACCACCATCACGGTTTTTGATTCCCCGGATATTCACAAGTGGCTCAGGGGAGGGGAATTCCTCATCGGGAACGCCTATATTTTCAAGGATCACCCGGAGGAACTGGAGCATTTCGTCCGAAGGATCCGGGAACATGGAGCGTCCGCCCTGGGGATCAAGCTCGACAGGTTCCTGTCGGAGCTTCCGAAGCGAATCATCGATGTTGCTGACGAGATCGACCTTCCCCTCATTCTGATCCCGTTTTCCTATCGTTGGGCCGATATCATCGAAGTGGTCCAGAGGCACCTCAATGCCCCGCAAGGCCCGAGCCCGGACAAAGGGACAGAAATCCGCTTCCTGGAAGATTTCCTCGAGCCGACCGAACTGGCTTGCGCTCTTGCCCGAGAATTGAAGCATTCCGTGTACATCTTTTGCCCTTCGCTGGACCTTCAGCTTTTTGTGTCTGAAGAAGGAACGGCGCTCTCTCTCGAGGAGGCAAACGCCTATTTCGAGGGAGAGGTCCTGGTGGAAGACCAGTTGCCCGCTCACGGAACCATCCAGGTGACGAGAACGACGAGAAACATCCCTCCCGAAACGGTGAGCGTCGTATACCGCTCAACCGGGCAGGCGAGAACGGAGGTTCACCTGATCCTGAAGCCCGAGGAAAAGGTCCCTTCCTTGAGGCAGAAGCGCCTTGCCATGGTTGTGCTGAACCTGATTCGATCCTTTGCACTGGAAAAAATCCTGGGGAACCAGGTTTCCGCGGGATCGCAGGCGGCCTTCCTGGAAAAGCTGTGCCTGGGCGGTTTTTCGGACCAAAAAGTCGCCTTGCAGCGGGCCTCGGCCCTTGGCCTGAAAGTTCCCGAACCCTGCTTTGTCACGATCCTTCAACTGGCGGATTCAAGGGATTCCCTGGAAAAGGGGGAGGAAGAATCGTTCGTGTTTCACATCGGGCACTTGAGGGTTTCCATCACCCCATGGCCGGAAAGGGAACCGCACTTCGAGAGAATTTCCGGGTTCTGCCAGAAGGCGAAGATCTGGGGGGTTGTCGGAAGAAAGGCCGAGCACCTGATCGAAATTCAGGATTCCTACCTGGACTGCAAGAAGTCCATCGCGATTCTACAAAAGACCTTTCTGCCGCCGGGTGCCTACCCCCACGAGGAAGCGGTGTTGTTTTCCCTTTTCCGGAAAATTGCCAAGTCGGGGGAAGGGCAGGTCCTGGTCGAACGGTACTGGCAGCCGCTCCTGGATCTGCCGGAAGAAAACAGGACCCTGAAGCCCGTCCAGGTGATCGAGACCCTGGTGAAGAACGGCTTCAATGCAAAAAAGTCTGCCATGGACCTTCATGTGCATTACAACACGATTCGAAACTACATTTCCGAGATCCAGGCCCTCATCGGGCTGGATTTTGATAAGCCGATGGATGTTTTGATGCTGACGATCTGTTATCTTCTTGCCCACGGACAGGGGGAAGGGCGGAGGTTGTTCTCGAATGCCTAGGATGACGGGAGAGGGATCGAAGTGAAGAAGAAAACCCTGGTTGCGGTGATTGGACTGGTTCTGGGGATCTGTTTCAGTTTCAGCCCGGCAGCGGCCTCGCTGAAAACGGCTGATTTGAGAAACGACCCTGGCGGTTTCCGGGGAATTGAATGGGGAAAGCCGCTTTCGAGTTTCGAGAAGATGGTCCCCTACAAGGTGACGCCGTACACCAATGAATTCTATCATTGGAGAATCGACGGGTTCGGCTATGCGGACCGTTTCTTTGACGATGACTGGAAAAAGCCTCTGATTGACGGAAAACGGGAGAATTTCATTCGGGAGGGCGAGTCGCTGTTTTTCCATAAGGTTCCCCTGATTCGGATCGTTTATTCGTTCTCGAATGGGAAGCTTTCCGAGGTGACCCTGCTTTTCAAGGGGGACGAAAATTACCTGGCGATGGAAAAATTGACAGAACAACTGTTCGGCCCAACGACTGTCCTGAAATGTCCCCCCGTTCTGGGGGCCGTCGGCCGCTTGCAGACCGACCGCTTCTGGCAGGGAAAGAAGACCTGGATCCAGCTGCGCTGGGATCATCTTCTCTTTACGGATAAGACGTTTGGATTCCTGCAATTCCGATCAAGGGCAAATTTATAGGGGGAAAAAGAGGAAGGAGGACGATTTCCGCCTTCCTCTTTTCGTTAGGGGAGCGCCGGAGCGATACGCTAGAAAAGGAGCTTCAGGAGAGCTTCCAGAAGGACATTGGCCCCCATTTCGATGTCAGACCAGCGAGTATTTTCCTCCGGAACGTGGCTTCTCCCGTTGATGCTGGGAACAAAAATCATGCCGATGGGGGCGACGTCCGCAATCAGGCAGGCATCGTGTACGGCTCCGCTGTTCATCCTGCGGTAACGGGCTCCCAGTTTCATCGCGACGCTTTCAATGAGTTCCGTCATTTCCCTGCCGATCTCGATGGCCCGGGATTCCCCGACCAGCTTCATTTCAGCGGAAAGCTTCCGTTTTGCGGCAACCTCTTCCATCCTGGACCGGACTTTTTCGACCACCTCGTCCATCCCCTGCGTCTTGACATCCCTCGCATCGAGAGTGAACCGGACTTTTCCGGGGATGACGTTGGACACGTTGGGTTCGCAGAAAATCCGGCCGACGGTACCGACCGCGCTTCCCGTCGGGCATTCCCGTGCGGCTCTTTCGGCTTCGAGGATGATTTCCGCTGCGCCAGCGAGCGGGTCCTGCCGGAGGGTCATGGGGTGGCCCCCGCATGGTTTGGTACGCCTTCCAGGCTTAAGGAATAGGCGCGAATTCCGGCAATCGCCTCCACGATGCCGATCTGCAGCTCTTCGGTATCAAGGACCACGCTTTGCTCGATGTGGAGTTCCACCATGGCCTTCAGATCCCCGGGTTTCAGGATGGATTCCGGGAGTTTGTCCGGGTCAAGCCCGATGGATTTTGCCGCCTCGTACATGGAGGTCCCTTCGGGGTTTTTCAGCTTCTTGAGGTCCTCGACTCCGTACCTGCCGACCATGGCCTTGCTTCCCGCGGTGGTCGTGCCGAAATTCGAACCTTCCTCCTCGGCAAAAACCACGACCTCGAAGGGATGAACGGGCCGGACCCCTTCTTCCCGGAGCACCCGGGCAACCTCGAGAGCGCCGACGGTTCCAACCAGCCCGTCGAACATCCCACCGTGCAGCACGGTGTCGATGTGGGAACCGCTCATAACGGCCGGGGCGTGCGGGGAACTCCCTTCCAGCCTTGCTCGTAGGTTCCCGGCAGGGTCGGTCCGGCACTCCATTCCCAGGTCCCTGAACTGGGAAAGAAGGTATTCCCGTGCCTTCAGGTCTTCGGCAGAATAGGAAAACCTCGTGTAGCCCTTTCCCGGTGTCGCGTTGAAACTGCAGATCGTTTCGATGTCTTTCCGGATCCGATCGATGGAAACCTGCATTGTTGAGCTCCCTCCCTTTCCACTCACCGTGAGATTACCGTTCTTTTTCCGGCCTCTTGCGGAGCAATTCCCTCATCTTCAGAATGCCTCTGAGAATCGTCATGATTCCTCCCACGAAGATTGCGAGGACACAGAACAGTAGAACCCAGATCCACAACGTCCCCATTCGCTTTGTTTGCCCTCCCTGTGAGTCGCGAGTGATCAAAACGATCTTAGCAAGATTCCTGAAAACCGGGGTCGATTCTGCCCTGTTACAAGGTCACAAGAAAAGCCGAAACCTTGTGAAGGCTTAACAGGGCGTTCGCTCCCCTTCTTCCCTATAATCGGCTCTGATCCCCTGTCCGGGCTTATCGCAATACGATTTCAGCCTTAATGAAAGGAGGGTAAATTAGCGAAAGGGATTAAATATGTGAAGGCAGGCAACCCATCTTTGATTCAGTCCGATTTCACGGAGGTGAATGGTTGAATGCGTTGGGATCTGATCATTCCAGTCTTGCTGATGTATGCGGGTGTCGCCGTTCTGACGAGCGTTGCATTGAGGCGAGTCCGCGATTCCCTCGACTACATGCTTGCGGGACGTCAGCTTGGATACGGTCTCGTTATTCCTCACATTATCGGGGCGTTCTTCGGTGCCGGTTCGACGATCGGCGTTTCGGCCCTGGCCTACATCTGGGGCTTTGGAGGTTCCTGGTACAACATGGCGGAAGCCCTGGGCCTCTGGATCCTCATGGCGTTCATGGCGCGCCGGTTCTGGCACCTGGGCAAACGGCTGAATTTCGTGACCCTGCCCGACCTGCTCGAGTCCTATTACGGGAAAGGGTTCAAGGCCATCACCGGGCTCTTTATCGCGCTCGGCTACATGAGCTGGGTTGCCGGCCAGATCGTCGGCGGCGGCCGGGTTCTGCAGACCATCACCGGCTTCCCCCTCGTCTGGGGAATCATCCTTGCAACGGCGCTTGTCGGGTTCTACGCGGGTTTTGGAGGTCTCTGGGGGTCCGTTTTTGCGGACCTGGTCTTCGGTTCGCTGACGGTTATCGGGGCTGTCGTGATCGCTCCGGTTCTCATCAGCCAGGTCGGAGGATGGTCGGGCATCGTGAGCCGCGTCCCGGCGAATTACCTGCACTTCTTCTGGCTGGGTGAGAAAAACCCCATCTGGGGCGGGATTTACGGCTGGACCAGCGTCAAATGGTTCATCTGGTACCTGATGGTTTTCGTGCCGGCTTTTGCCATCGGTCAGCTCAACATCCAGCGGATTTATGCCTGCAAGAGCGAAAGGGTTGCCGCCGGGATGTCCACCTTCATCTCTGCGTACGTCATGATTCAGCCGGTGTTCTTCGCTGTCTTCGGAATGGTCGCGTTTGCCCTCAACCCCAACCTTCCCTCCAAGGACGCCGCGGCTCCGTGGGTCATGGCCAATGCCATGAGCACCCCGGTAGCCGTCGTTTTCCTGTGCTCCGTCATGGCGACCATCCTTTCCTGCGCCGCGGCCGGTCTGAACGTTTCCAGCTCGAGCCTTGTGCGTGACATCTGGAGGCAGAAGAACCCGAACCTGGACGAACTGAAGGCGGGCCGAATCGCTTCCTTGGGAGTCACCCTCATCTCCCTTGTCCTGGCCCTGGCCCTTCCCGACGTAGTCGGCTGGCTGGCGCTGGGCTTCACGCTAATGAGCTGCAGCCTTTTCATTCCCACGGCAGCGATCGTTGTAGCAAAGGGACGCTTCACCAAGTGGGCGACTCCGAAGGGGGCCATCTGGAGCAGCTTGATCGGGGGCGGCGCCGCCATCCTCTGGAAAGTTCTCATCCAGGTTTACGGGATGCCCTTCAAGAACTGGGATCCCGTTTTCATCGGCCTGCCGACATCGGTAGTCCTGTTCTTCATCATCAGCGCCATGACGAGCAACGAAAAGATCCAGGCAAACGAAACCTACAAGGCCCGGATCAAGACGATCCAGGAGGTTTTCGACGAGGTCCGTCCCTGCTTTGCCTTCGAGGGCAAGGACAGCCTGATCGTTCTGGCGTCGATCTTTGTCGCAATCTTCGTCATGCCGAAAGTCCTGGCCCTGTTCTAGGAAAAGATGGATTCGTGAAGAGGACGGGGGGAGTTTCGATGCGGCTCCCCCTTCCCTATTTTGAAAGCGGAGGCGAAATCTGAAATGAAGGAATTCGTTCTTGCAGGTTGCCAGATCGCTTCGGAACCGATGGATGTGGATTCCAACGTCAGGAAAGGGGTCGAATGGATTCCGAAGGCCCTTGAAGTTGGAGCCGAGCTGATCGTTTTCCCGGAAACCGTGACCACGGGTTTCAACCCCGGATGCAGCAAGGAAGAACTGTGGGACAAGGTCGATTTCGCTGGCGGCAGGATCACCGAGCCGATCCAGAAAGCAGCGGCCAAGTACGGGGTTTACGTGATCTGGCCCTCCTACGAGCGGGGGGAGAATCGGGGAGATATCTACAATACGGCCTTCCTGATCGGCAGAAACGGGGAGATCATCGGCCGTTACCGCAAGACTCACCCGTGGCCGGGTGAAAACATCAACGGGATCGGCTGGGTCATTCCCGGGAACGAAGCCCCGGCGTTTGACACCGACCTGGGAAAGATCGGGATCATCATCTGTTACGACGGGGATTTCCCGGACCTGTCGACAACGATCGCCCTGAAAGGAGCCGAAGTGATCTGCCGTCCTTCTGCCCTTCTCAGGACTTACGATCACTGGTGGGCAACGAATTTCGCACGGGCCTATGACAACCACGTTTATGTCGCTGCCATCAACGCGGTCGGAACGGACGCCATCAAGACGTACTACTTCGGTCACAGCATGATCATTCAGCCCAACGGATGGAAAGTTGCCCAGGGCCGCTGCGCGGAAGAGGTCGTGTACGCCCGCCTGACTCCGGAGGCGTTGAAAACGGTTTACGGAGGGATGACCTCCCAGCAGATCTTCGATCACATGACGGATCGCAATCTCGAGGTATACGATGTCATGAAAGATGGACAGTCCCCCTTCGAGCCCTCGAAGAGAATACCGGTCCGCAAGGGGAAAGCATAGACCCAGGGACGGAAACGCAAGCGAGCTGGACCGGCGAAGCCCGGTCCAGTTCGCTTCGGAAGGGAGGCGTTTCGGGTGAAGGGCGTGACAGAAGAACAAAGAAGAACCATTTCGGCCTTTCTTCAATCGTGCGAAAGCGATTTGCTGGATTTCACTCGGAAACTCATCCGGATCAACACCGTCAATCCTCCCGGGCAAGAAGACCCGGTCATCTGGACAGTCGGGGAGCTTTTTGACCGTTTTAACATTCCCTATACGGTTTTTCCGCACGGAGATGGCCGCTCCAGCATCCTCGGAATCCTGAGGGGTAACGGTGAAAAGCCCGGTTTGCTGATGGCCGGCCACGCTGATACGGTGCCGCTCGGTGAGTCGAAGTGGGGGCACCCGCCGTTTGGTGCGGACATCGAGGAAGGGAAAATCTACGGGCGCGGGGCTTCCGACATGAAAAGCGGGGTCGCTGCGATCGTCTTTGCAGCGGGGGCACTCGCGGCCCTGGGCGTTCCGATTCGCGGAGACCTGCTGGTCGCAATTACGGCGGGGGAAGAAACGGACAGCCTTGGAGCGAGAGAAGTGGTGAACTCTCCCTGGATCCGGGAGGCCGCTTGCGGCCTGATCGCTGAACCGACGGACCTGAACATCCTCGTGGCTGAAAAAGGGGCTCTGTGGGTAAAGCTGGAGGTTTTCGGCGTCACGGCCCATGGTTCGATGCCGTGGCAAGGGGTCAATGCGGTGGAATTTCTTGCCGAGTTGACGGCCTGGTGGAAGGAAGAATGGGAAAAAAACTGGACCCATTCTGCCCATGAACTGCTCGGCCCTGCCACGATCAGCCTGAACCGCTTTGAGGGGGGGACGGCTTCGAACGTTGTCCCTGATCATGCGGAAGCGGTGATTGACATGAGAACCTTGCCAGGACAGGATCACGGGAAAATCCTGGATACCCTGCGCGGGCAAATGGATCTTCTCCAGCAGAGGCACCCGGGGTTGAGGATGTCGCTGCATGTCCTGAACGACCGGCCGCCGCTGGAGATTTCGAAGGATCATCCCCTTGCCGTTTCCTTAAGGGAAAAGGTGTCGGAAATCACGGGGGTCGATCCTGCCTTTGGCGGGGCAGCGTTTTATACCGACGCGTCGGTTTTCGGGCCCCAGACAGGAATGCCCCTGGTCATCTGCGGACCGGGAAACATGGCGACGATGCACAAGGCCGACGAGTACGTGGAAATCCAGAACCTGAAACATGCTGCGGAAATCTTCGCCTGCTGGGCTGTTGAATGGCTTTGCTGAAAACCGAACCAATCAAGTGGGAGGGAAGAATCGATGAAGGAAATGGTTGTCGCCGGATGCCAGTTTTCGATCGTACCGATGGACGTGGAAGGGAATATCGCCAAGGCCCTGACTTTCCTTGAAAAAGCAGTCCATGAGCACAAAGCCGACCTGGTCGTTTTTCCCGAAACGATCACGACGGGATTCACGCCTCTTCCCAAGGCCAACCAGATGGAAACGATCGCCTCGCTCTGGGAGACCGTCAGCGAAGTTCCCGGCAAGGTGACGGCTCCGATCCAGGAAGCCGCGGCGCGCCTGGGTGTCCATGTCGTGTGGGCGACTTACCGCAGGGGACCGGCAAAAGATGTTGTGTATAACTCGGCGATGGTGATCGATGACAAAGGGGAAATTTGCGGTCAAATCTACGACAAGACCCATCCCTTCCCGACCGAGCGCAAGGAAGGCGGCGGGTGGACCACCGCCGGGAAAGACCCGGTCGTCGTTGAGACGAAACTCGGCCGCATCGGGCTGACGATCTGCTACGACGGCGACTTCCCGGAGCTGGCCCGAGTGGAAACCCTGAACGGTGCCGAAATCATCGTTCGTCCCTCGGCTCTTCTGCGAACCTACGATATCTGGCAGTTTGTGAACCAGGCGAGGGCCTATGACAACCATGTCTACTACGTGGCCGTCAACTCCGTGGGGCCGGACGGATCGGGGAACAGTTTCTTCGGGAGCTCGATGATCATTGACCCGACCGGGTGGAAACTGGCCCAGGCGAGGGGGTGCGACGAGATCATCTCAGCGCGGCTCAACCCGGACCCGATCAAGTTCGTCAGCATGGGGACGAGATCGCCGATGATTTTTGACCATGTCGAAGATCGAAATGTCGGTGCCTATCGGGACATCCTGAAGGAAGGGCGATGCGCCTTCGAGCCCTCGAAGAGGATTCCGTACGCACGCTGAGACGGGAAAACCGCAACGAAGAATCTGAAACGTTAGCGGATGCAAGGGGAGGAAGTGCCCGAGATTTTTCCGCTTCCTCCCTTTTTTCTTTTTTTCGCTTCTTTCGAAAAGTTACCCCTTACCAGCGATCGGGGATGAGCCTTGTCAACCCTGCACAGAGAATTCTTCGGGCTCATTCGTTATGATCAGTCTCGCGGACCTCTTGGCTTTGAATCGGGAAATGACGCACAAGGAGGAGGAATCATGAAAAAAGCTCTGGAAAACATTCGGGTTCTTGATTTTACAAGGGTCCTTGCGGGGCCGTTCTGCACCATGATGCTTGCCGACCTGGGGGCGGAAGTGATCAAGGTCGAGCGTCCGCAGGAAGGCGACGACGCCCGATCCTTCGGCCCCTTTGTCGGCAAGGAAAGCGCGTATTTCATGAGCATCAACCGGAACAAGAAAAGCATTTGCCTGAACCTGAAAAACAGGGATGCGATCGCGGTCGTCAAGCGGATGATCCCCAAAATTGACGTGGTGGTCGAAAATTTCCGCCCGGGGGTGATGGACAAGCTTGGGTTGGGGTACGAGGAACTCCGAAAGCTGAACCCGGGCTTGATTTACGCCACCTCAAGCGGATTTGGATCGACGGGACCGTACTCCCAGCTTCCCGCGTATGACCTGATCCTGCAGGGAATGGGGGGAATCATGAGCATCACGGGGGAGGATGCCGACCATCCGATCAAGGTCGGAAGCTCGATCGCCGATATTTTTGCCGGCGTCTTCTGCGCCATCGGGATTCTCGCAGCCCTGAACCACCGGGAAAAGACCGGCGAAGGGCAAATGGTCGATGTCTCGATGCTGGACTGCCAGGTGGCAATTCTCGAAAACGCGATTTCCCGGTACTTTGTGAGCGGGGAGAACCCGGTCCCCATCGGGAACCGGCACCCGAGCATCGCTCCCTTCGCCACCCTGCACACGGCTTCGGGGTTCCTGAATATCGCCGTGGGGAACGACTCCCTTTGGGAGAAGTTCTGCCAGCTGATCGGGAAACCCGAGCTGGTGAAGGATCCCCGTTTTGTGGACAATGACAGCCGGAACAGGAACTGGGACAGCCTGAAGCCGATCCTCGAAGACGTTCTGAGGAAGGAAACGAAAGAAAGCTGGATCGAAAGGCTCCAGGCGGCAGGGGTGCCCTGCGGTCCCATCAACACGATTGCCGACGTGGTGAAGGATCCCCAGGTCCTCCACAGGGAAATGATCGTGGAGATCGAACACCCTGTCGCGGGGAAATTAAAGATGCCGGGATGCCCGATCAAGCTTTCGGAAACCCCGGCTTCCGTCGAAAAGCCTTCCCCGACCCTTGGCCAGCACCAGGAAGAAATCCTTTGTGGTTTCCTTGGATTGGATCGGGAGGAGTTTGAACGGCTGCAAAATTCCGGGGCCTTTTAACCGGTATCGCGAGAAGCGCGGGAGGAATGGTGCAATGTCGGAGAAGAGCATCGGGGAATACTG
>ENA-UOYA01001117-UOYA01001117.1-activated-sludge-metagenome-genome-assembly--contig:-NODE-1117-length-30219-cov-68.653494_pt1 | contig 30219 bp, 30 predicted proteins | sample MGYA00238163_ERZ764804 | MGnify/ENA primary metagenome ERZ764804 (study PRJEB28919, sample SAMN05720223) | activated sludge metagenome | isolation source: Anaerobic digester | place: Hong Kong... | reverse complement strand
TTGTTATAAGTTACTTTCATAGCTTTTTATCATTAACAATTTTTTAGTGATTCAGGAGCAATTCTATGAAAAAAGCATTAATCTGGATAATATTGCTGGTATTATTGCTTCCATCGATATTTATACTATATTTTATTTCAAGTAACAATTTTATTACTGATAGTGGTGCAATTAATCAAGAAAATGCAGAAAAAATTACGGACATAAAACTTAAAAAAGAAGACTATAATATAATTATTCAAGAGTTTTTAAATAATCAGCAAGATAAGGGCAAAGAGGAAATAGATCTGTCAAAGTTTGAGGTTTTTCCATATCAAATTGTGTGGAAAGATACACTTGCAGATATTGCCTATAAGTTTAGCCTTGATAAAGAAGAAATTGCAGCATTGGTTTATCTAAATAATATTGAAAATATAAATATGATTATAGCCGGGAAAATTTTACTTATACCCAGAAAAAAATAGCTTAAAAGAATTTTGCAAATTATAGAAATCATAAGTATTATTTTGTTTTGTCTTGCCAATGTTTGCAATTACAAAATTTATTAAATTATTCAGTTTAGATAAATTGCGTGATGCCTATCTCAAAGAATAGTCGTGCTGCATTTTTATCATAGTATCTCGAATAGATATCTACAGAAAGCAAAAATTCAAACAATTCAAGTATTTTTACATTCTCAAAATTAGCCAATTTTTGTTTATCATATTGAAGTTTATAAGGATTGTAGTTTAACTGGCATTTTTTTAGATATGAGATGATATTAGTATCACCATTTTTAGTTTTTGCATATGTAGAAGAAAAAGAATTCTGGTTTTCAATACTCGATATAAGAGCTAAAGTTTTGACTTCTTTGATGAATGGTATTAAAAAGGATAGAAAGTCATTACTTTCCTGTAGAAATTGAATGTATTGATGGTAAAAAGAAAGACGATCTTTCTTAAAGAATGCATTAAAAATAGAATAAATAGATAAAGATGGGGAAAATGAGATAAACTGGTTTATGATCTCTTTATTCACAATATTTAATTTTTGACTTTTTACATATGCTGATATGTTTTCACAAACCTGCTCAAGAGCAAGAGAATTTTGGTCAAAAAAACTTGCAAGATAGATCTTTGTCGAATTATCATCAAACAGGAGATTTGCTGATTTAAAAAAATTATTTATATATGCCATAGGGTTGATATTAGAAGGATATTCAAGTTGTTTAATATTCTTAACAGATTCGAGCTTTTTGAAATTGGTAAAGACAAAAATTTTTAAAGAATCAGGTATAACTACTTTTTCAAATTTCTTTACATCATCTGAAAAATTGTAATAAAAAATAATTGTGTCATCTGAAAATAAACTCATCGAATTGATAAATTCGATAATGCTTTTAATATTTGATTTATCAAAAATTCTCTCTACAACCAGATTGCTTTTATATTTCTCTTTCAACTTTTCTAATATGATATCAACAGCCCTGGACTGAAAGTCATCGGGAAAATTGTTTAAAATATAAATATGATTGCTAAAATCTTCTCTATCTAAAAGATTATTTATAAGCATGGAACACTCTCAAATTTATTCTTCAAGTCCATTAAGCTGAATACCATATCGTTTTAGTTTTTTATAAAGGTTTGTTCTTTCGATATCAAGTGATTGAGCTGTTTTTGTAATATTGAAATTGAACTTTTTCAATCTGCTCATGATTATCTCTTTTTCATATGATTCTCTTAATGATTTAAGATCCGCCTCATTGTATGAATCAATATCAATCTGAGTCTTTCCTTCAAGAATGGAGGAAACGAACTCCCTTGTAACGACATCTGAAGGATTTAAAATATTAATCCTGTCTATTATATTTTTAAGTTGTCGAATATTTCCGGGCCAGGGAAAACTTTTTAAAACTTCAAGAGCATCTGGATCAAAAGATTTTATTCGAAGTTCATTATTATTTTTTAATTTTGAAAGAAAGTATTCAATAAGCAAAGGTATATCTTCTTTTCTTTTTCTTAGAGGCGGAATATATATTGGTATCACATTAAGTCTGTAATAAAGATCTTCCCTAAAATTACCCTTTGTGATCTCTTCTTCGAGGTTTTTATTTGTAGCTGCAATAATCCTTACATCAACTGTTATGGTTTCGACTCCACCTATTCTTGTGAATTTCCCATCCTGAATAACCCTTAGCAGTTTTGCCTGCATCTCAAGGGGCATATCACCTATTTCATCTAAAAATATTGTTCCTGTTGATGCAAGCTCGAAGAGACCTTTTTTTTGGCTAAAAGCATTTGTAAAAGCGCCTTTTTCGTATCCGAAAAGTTCAGACTCAATTAAAGTTGCAGGAATAGCAGCACAATTGAGTTCAACAAATCTATTGTTCGCTCTATGAGAGTTTATATGTATGAGTCTGGCGACAAGTTCCTTCCCTGTACCATTTTCTCCATAGATAACAACTTTTGAATCGGATTGACCAACAACTTTTACAAGATCTTTGATTTTTTTTATTTCATCACTTTCACCAATAAATTCATCCTGAATGAAAGTCTTTTGCTTAAGCATTTTATTTTCATTTTTTAAAGAGTTAACATACATAATTTTTTTAATTGATTGGCTAATATAATCTATCTTCAATGGTTTTGTTATGAAATCAAAGGCACCAAGTTTAGTTGCTTTAACAGCAAGGTCAATGGTGCCATGTCCTGTTATTATTATAACTTCTATATCCGGGTAATCTTTTTTAAGCCTGGCTAATATATCCATCCCATTTTCATTTTCCAGTATTATGTCCAGAAATACTAGAAAAACTGAATGCATCTTTATGGCAGTTAAAAGTTCGTCTTCATTTGCTGCTGTGATAACAGAATAACCTTCATCTTCGATAATCTCTTTCATAAGTTTTCTAATATCATATTCATCATCACATACAACAATATATTGTTTCTCCATAATAAAACCTCAATACTCTCTCAATAATAATACAAATAAAATAAAAAAAAAGACGAAAATTTAATTCTAAAATTAAATTTGAATCCAAAGCTACATGTTTAGTATGCAATTTGAATACTTTAATATTTTATCTGTAACTTAAAGTTTTCAATTCATACTGTTGTTCTATCATTTTTATTTACCCGCAGGTATTTCAATTTGAAAAGTAGCTCCTCTATAAGTTTCACTATTTAAATAATTATTGCCCAAAAATACAAGTGTTCCATTGGCTGATTCAAAGGTGGATTTAACTATAGATAATCCTATTCCGCTTCCAGACTCTTTAGTCGTAAAATAAGGTTCAAAGATTGAAGAAGAAATGGAATCCTCAACTCCTGGTCCATTATCTGAAAAAAGAATAACAATTTTTTCATTTTCAGTAGTTATTTTAATGAGAATTTCCACTTTTTTAATCTGGGCACTTATTGCTGCTTCATATGAGTTTATAATAAGATTATTGAAACAACTTTCAAAGTTTTCTTGATTTATAGCAACATAAATATCATCAGCAGGCAATTGTAAATTAATATTTATATAATCAGAATTCCAGTAATTCTTTAAATTATTGAAAAAATCAATAACCGGGACTTTATTTGAAAGATTTGAATCAACATCAGAAAATGAATAAAATTTACCTATATTTTCTTTTATTGTTTCAACATTTTGCTTAATAATTGAAATTTTATTGAAGAGATAAGTTTTAAATTTATCATCATAAGGATATTTTTTTTCTATCAATTCACATGATAAAAGTATAGGAGTTAGAGGGTTTTTTATTTCATGAGCAAATCGTGATGATACCTTTTTGAAAGTATCATATCTTTCCTGATATTTGAGAAGTAAAGTTCTATGCTCAAGCTGCTTTTGCATTTTATTAAATTGTATAATTAGAAAAGCGAATTCATCGAATCTTTTTTTAGGAAGTGGTATTTCTTCAAAAACATTTGAAGAGATCTTTTTCATATGAGAAACAAGAGTATATAATGGTGAAGTTATATAGTTTATTTGTTTGACGAGTAAATAAATTTGAATGTAAAGTATAGGAATGAATATTATAAATAAGGCGAGTGACGTATATATTGGAGTTGTTTTTTTCTGGGAATATATCTTTCTGTATGAAGTTAGAATAGAAAAAGCCTTATTCTTAGTATTGATAATATGTTGATCGACATTATATATAAAACAGATCGTTTTTGAATTATAAGCAAAGCAAGAAAAATCAGAAGATTCGAAAAAATCAATTTGATTTCTGGACTTAAGTAAAACTTCATCTTTATTCTTGAGATCACATTGTTTTAAGATTACATTTCCAGCTTTTAAATATAAAGTATCAGGATCACTTAAAAACTTTTGAACTGAGATCTTATTTTCAACGAAATCTGTTAAATATCCCTTTATTTTTTCTATTTCCATCAAGCTTGTTTTATATGAATCTTCAATCTGTGTATAAAGATCATCATAGGCTTTGTTTAAACCGGGGTTATTATTTATAAAAATAAAAATAACAATAATCAAAATAAAAGTTATTATAAAATTAGCAAGAACATATATTGTGATCTTAAATTTGATAATTTCACCAAAGATTCTTTTCTTATATTTATAGTATTGCGAAAGAAGAGTATGAAGAAAAAAATCAATTATCACAATCTCTGCAATAATTATTATTATAAATATTGGATTATAGAAAATGATTCTAGGGATATTAACCAATAAAAGAGTTGCAATAATTGCTATATCGAATAAAAGTATGGGTATAATAAATCTTAAATTTTTTTTATTTAATTTCATAATTTATGATATTGCTTTCAAGATTGCTGATTTTGATGTTATAAGGATTGTAGAATAAAAGAAGGAATAACATTGGTGGGAAGATTGTGCTAAGCGAAGTTATTGAGACGTTTGCAGTACAGTAATATTGGCCGGAATTTTTAAGATCGAATAGGTTTGTAAAACTCATTGTATTTATATTAGTGATTATATTATCTATTGAAAATGACTCATAAAATTCCTTTTCATTGTAAATTGAAAAAGACTTAATATCAGGTTTATAGTTGAGATAATATACGATTTTTTTTTGACTTAATTTTTGAGATTGAACAAAAAAAGATCCAGTATTTTTTTTAAGTAAACTAATATCATAAACAATTTCAGCCTGATTGTTATAATAAATCATATCTATAAAAGATTGAGAAAATTTCAAGTTTAGATCAAAAAAACATGAAATAAGATTATTACTAAGCTTAATAGTAAAATTTGCTTTTTCACCATTAAGAGAAAGAAACAAAAAGGAAATAAGAAAAAAAGCAATTAAAAAAATTTTTACTGAAAATCTTCTTTTATGCATGCTACGGTATCTCTTTAAAATTTTCCAAAATCTGTACAAAAGAAAAGACCGATAGAAGTTGATGATATTTGTGGGACAATATAAAATGAATAATTTGATTTATCGTAATATTGATATGAGTTTTTAGCATCATAGTATGCTGTATATGATGAAATTATTCGATTTAAAAAATAGATTGAAATATAGGAAGCTAAAAATATCTTTTCACCAGTTGAAAGCTCAGTCCAGCTAATATTAAAAGGTTCGTTTATGGCTTCTGGATCAGGATAAAAAGTTGTAACTATTGCTATTCCCATTGCAGCCTTTTCCAGTAAGTCTACAAGCATAAAAATAGAACCTTTAAAGTAAGCCTTTGCATATATTTGCCCAAGTCCTGGATACATCCAGCTTAAAAGGCTGGCTAAAATAGGTGTTGGGGGTACATTTTTTAGGTTTTCCTGGTTTTTTGTATTATACTGTTCAGCAGTAATCGCACTATCTATTACACAAACCATGTGAACAGCGAAATATAATACACTCCAGAGTGTTATGTTAAAATAGTCTTCTGAGGTTGGGTTGATAGGGGGATTAAAAGTAAAACTAAAGGTGATAGGATCAAAGTTAACATGTATAACAGAAGCCATTCCATAAAATAGTATCGCATATTCTATGCCGAAGTATAACATCCCTCTGAACCAGTTTTCGGTGTATATAAGACCGGCACCTGGAATATACCAGGATAGACTGGCTGCGAAAAGAGGATCTTTTTTATCTCCGAGTAAGCTTGTTTGTGCATATATTGTTGAACTTATGGTTATTAAAAGAATAAGGCATATAATAAATATTCTGGTTATATATTTACTCATAATTCTATCCTTACATTATTATTATATCATAAAAATTTAAATCTTCTAAATTAAATTTATAAATATTTCATTTTTTTAATTTATCTTTTTTAAAAAAGTTAAATACATTGATATACCCGAAATAACTGATAAATTTTTTTAATCGGCAAGCAATTTTTTTTAGAAAATATTTATATTGGGTTTTATCAAATTATTTTGCAACAGGATTATTATAGATGAAGGGAAAAGTATAAAAAGTAGCATGCAAGTAACAATATAACAAATTATAAAATTATCCTGTAAATACTAATTTTTGTAAGACTTAAAATAAGATTGAGCAATATATAATTGATGAAAATCTATAATCAATTAATTTTCTGAAATGAGATATTAAATGTGTAGTTGAAATAAGAAATATAAAGCAATGCATAAGATTCTTAATAAAAGGATAATAATTAATCAAGAAAATTTATTTGAAAAATCACAATAAAATTAATTTTTAAAAAATTCAATCTCAAAAATTTGCTAAAAATATAGAATAAATAAGTTAAAATTAAAAGTTAAATATTAAAGTTATTGTTTACAAGAGTTGATAACTCTTCAATAGCTTTATCCTCTTCCTTCCCCTCAGCAACAATAGTTATCTCGGAGCCATGGGTCAAGGCAAGCATCATTATGTTCATAATTGACTTGGCATCAACCTCTACTCCATTTCTCTTTATTTTAATTGATGTATCGGGGTAAGATGAAGCTTTTTGAACAAAAATTGCCGCTGGTCTAGCATGGATGCCATCGGGTAATAAAATAGTAACATTTTTTTCTTTCATTTTATACTCAACAATATAAGAATTAATTAAAAAATTTTCATAACTGGTTTATCTTATCTATTAATCTTGTCAAATGAAACTTTTTAAAGATCAATATTTTTTTCTGATTGCATCCATTTTACAAGGATATTATTGAGTGTCTGAGCGGAATTTATCCCAGAAAGTTTGAGTCTAAGATTTAAAGCTGAAGTTTCAATAATACCAGGAATATTTCTTCCTGGCCTAACTGGTATAACTATAACTGGAACCTTTATACCCAGAATTGATTCATACTTATCGATTAAGCCTAATCTATCATATTTATGTGAAAGATTCCATTCTTCAAGAAGTATTTTTGCATCGATTCGTTTTTTCTCTCTAACAGCGGCAACTCCAAAAAGCTGAGGGACATTAATTATCCCAACTCCTCTAACTTCCATAAAATGCTGGGCTATATGAGATCCTGTACCAAACAAAAAGTTACCTGACATTCTTTTAATAACCACTATATCATCTGAAATCAATCTATGACCTCGTCTTATAAGATCCAGAGCAGCTTCAGATTTGCCAATACCAGATTCTCCTGTTATTAAGAGTCCCATACCATATACTTCAACGAGATCACCATGCACAGTCATAGAAGGGGCAAATCTGTCTTCTAAAAATATTGTAATAAGTTTTTTAAGAATATCAGGTTGCTCAGCTATTCGGATAAGAGGTATTTGATATTTTTTACAAAGATTTCTAAAAAGTTCAGGTGGTTCTAAAAATTCTGGCAAAACCACAATGGCTGGAGGGAACATTTCAAATGTCTCAGAAATATTATTATAAAGGGAATCATGGTTTTCATTTTCCAATCTATTAAAAAGTGAAATATCATTCTGATCAAAGAAGTACAGGAGACCCTTTGATAGAAGTTCGATATCCTTATGAAAAATGCTTGAAATTGATGCTATAGAATCAGAAGTAATAAAATTTTTAGTCCCCCTGGTTCCCTCTAAAATCTTGAATGTAAGTAGGTTATGTTTTGAAAAAAAAAGATGCAAAAAATCGTAAACAATAAGTTTCATAACTGATCTCTTTCAAAATATTTTTTCTATTTTTTTTATTCAAACTTCAGTAGCTGAAGAATTCAATTTTTTTTATGGATAATTTTAAAAACATTCAAATGTAAAAGTTTAAAACATTCATAGATTTATCCTATGTTTTGTATGTATGTCCTATGCAAAGAAAAAAAAGCGAAGAGCTTGTTTTTTTAAATTAGCAGGTTTAACTTTGCTAATAAATATAAAAAGAATAAAGTATTAATTTACCGGATGAACCTGAAAAAATAAGGAAAAATTATTACAAGAGCCGCAAGGTCGAAATCAGAAGAAGAGAAAAAACACTAAATTAAATTTTTAATCATCTTGCGGCTCTTTTAAATGTTTTATATTTGAACAAAAAAGTGAAAATGTTTTACGCATTCAAAATATTTAATATCTTATATCCATTTTCCTCATTTTTTATGATTAAAGAAAGATTTTCGGTTTCAAGGTTGAAGAAAAAATAAAAATCTTCTTTAGTTGTGTTTAAAACATCATCAATTTTTTTCTTATCAAGTGTGATCTCTTTTGGTTTTGATAGTTTAATCTTGTTGAATCCTGTTTTTTCAACCTTAATAATTTTTAATTTATCTATAAACTTAGTTTTTTCGGCAAGCAAAAACTGTTTTTCTCCAAGTTTCAATATCAAAGAAGGCGTAATATCGTCATTTGTCTCATAGTTATAAAAAAATAAGAAATCTCGAGTCTTTTTAGGACTTAATGTATGAACAGCATCAATGATTGCCATTGGTTTTCTTGATATTTCCTTGAAATTTATTTCGGTTACCGTGTTATCCTTCCTGTTGGAATTTTCGAGGAATTCAGCTTTTTTTCTAATTGATTCCTGTTGCTTATGATCTGTAATCCTGGCTTTTAACCTTGAAATATTTTTTTCTGCTCTATCAAAAAGATCGTCTATTGCTCTATACATATCAGTATCTCTTGCAGTAAAAAATAAGGTTTTCCATTTTGCAAATTCGATCTCCATTTCGACTTGATGGACATATGAGGAATCGATTGAAAAATAAACATCAACCTTTCCGATAAGGTGTTCATAAGAGTCTAATCTCGAAAGCTTCTTTTCAAAATAATTTTTCAAAGGTTCGGTGATCTCGACGTGGTGTGAGTTATAAGAAATGTTCATGCTACCTCCTTCAAAATAGCGATAAATAGAAATTTTACTTTTTCAGCTCTTTTCGAAGATTTGCAGGTAAAATACCAGAAAGTTCTCTATATTTTGCCACAGTCCTCCTGGATATATTGTAACCTTTTTTTTCCAATAATTCAACTATAGCCTCATCGGTATAAGGTTTATCTCTGGATTCGTTTTTAATAATATTATTAATCTCATCGATAATAACTGTTCTAGATTGAGTTTTTGATTTTGCTTTTAAACCTTCTTTTTTATTGTAAGTTGCAGAAAAAAAATGTTTTAGTGAAAATATGCCAAAAGGTGTATCTATATATTTTTCATTTATGATCCTGGAAACTGTTGATTCCGAAATGCCAATCTTACTTGCAAAATCTTTCTGTGAAATTGGATGAATAAAAGCTGGACCCTTGAAAAAAAATTCTTGCTGAAGAATAACAAAATGTTTCATAAAAATATTAAATGCATCTTTCCTTGATTGAAGGGCAAATTTTAGATTTTTAGCATCATTATAGTATTTTTTCAATTGGCTATCACTTTTGAGATTTTTACTGATCTCATCTTCAAGGGGTAACTCAACGATGTTTGATGAGTTGTTTTCTGGATTATTTTCTGTCTCCTTGTTTTCAGGATTATTCTTTGTATAAAGATATACTTTGTATGGTTCAATACAATTATAGTGAACTCTTCCATCTTTTACAAAGACTACAGCATCAGGAATAATATATTTTTCTTTTATTCCAGAGTCAATCGAAGGCAAAAATACAATATCTGTAAAAAGTTTTATATAATATTCAATATCCGATATTTTATAACCATGCTTAAAAAGAATATTAAATTTCTTTTGAGTAAAATTATCGAAATTTTCGAATAAAAAATCGAATAGTTTATCTGAATCAACCTTATCTGAAAGCCATATTTGAATCAAAGCAAGCTCTTTGAAGGACTCATAACCCCAGCCATCTTCCTCTATAGATTCAAGTATGACTTTTGCATTTTCAAGCATAAAATATGGTATGGAAAGCTCAACAGAAATCTCTTTAAGATTCTTTGAAAGGCCCCCGTAATCATTAAGGTATGGGATAAGATTTAGAGCGGTAGAAATCTCCTGAGATGAAGCATCTATATAGTTCAATTGGTTTTTAAAAAATTCATAAGGCGTCTCATTTGAAGAAAAGACTTTATCCAGTACTTCATTGGCGGAGATAGTTGAAATAGATTGATTTTGCAAGTAATTTGATAAAGCATCCATGTTTTCTTCATAATCTACAAAAGGATTTTCCTCCGAGATTTCTTTAAGATAAGTATCAAGTTCCAACACATTCATCTGTAGGAGTTTCATTTCAAGTAAAAGGGATGGAATAAGTAGTTGCTTTTGTTCAAGTCGATTTTCAAGATTAAAGTTACTCATAACTCAAAGTCACTTCCAAGGTATATTCTTCTCGCTTCTTCACTATTAATAAGTGTCTGAGTATCACCCTCTATAAGAATTTTTCCATGATTTATTATATAACTTCTATCGGTAATTTTCAATGTTTCGCGGACGTTATGATCAGTAATAATTATGCCAAGCCCTTGAAGGCGAATTTTATTTATTATTTCCTGGAGTTCTTTTACCGCTATAGGATCAACTCCGGCAAAAGGTTCATCAAGAAGGAGAAAGTCTGGTTCATTTGCAAGTGCACGTGCTATTTCAACTCTTCTTCTTTCACCACCAGATAATGTGTGCCCACTTTGTTTTCTAAGATGTGATATCGAAAATTCTTCTAAAAGATTATCACAAATTTCATGCATCTGTTTTTTATTTAGATCTTTTCTAAGCTCCAGAACTGCAATGATATTATCCTGAACAGACATATTTCGGAAAATGGATGGCTGTTGAGGCAAATAGCCAAGTCCCATCCTTGCTCTTTTATGCATTGGAAGAGATGTTATGTTTTCGCCATTAAGATAAATATTGCCAGATAGTGGTTTTAAAAAGCCAACCATCATATAAAATATTGTGCTTTTGCCAGCTCCGTTAGGTCCGAGAAGTCCAACTATCTCTTTTTTTGTAATATGAAGTGAAACCTCATCGACAACAACTCTTTTATTGAAAGATTTTATAAGATTTTCAACTGATAACTCCATAGATAATCCTAAATTATAATATTTTGTTCTTCATGATATCACTGATGTCCAAGAGGCCAGCAAGTGAGTCATCGCTATTTAACACTATAAGCTGCTTTATCTTAAAATCATCCATCATATTTAGGGCATTTAAGACAAAGTCATCTTTATATATAGTACGAGGAGTTTTGATCATAACATCTTTAACCTTCATGGAGAGAAGATCAGGGTATTTTAAGAGTAACCTTTTCAAATCACCATCTGTTATGATTCCTGTAACCTTTTTATTACCATCATGAAATACTGATATGCCCATGTTTGGCGGTGGAATTGCAACTATAGCCTCCAGTGCTTTTTTTACATTAACATTCTGATCTAAAAGTGCAAAGTGTCCAACTGGTGTCATAATATCTTCAACTTTTTTAAGTTTTTTACCAAGATTCCCACCAGGGTGAAAAGCAGCAAACTGCTCTTTTTTAAAATGTCTTCTTTCCATGAGACAAACGGCCATGCAATCACCAAGCACAAGTGTCATTGTCGATGAAGTAGTCGGGGCAAGATTCATAGGGCAGGCTTCCTCAACTTGAGGAATCTGCAAAATAATATCCGATATTTTTGCCAATGAAGATTTCGCATTTGTAGTGACTGCTATAACTTTTACATGAATTCTTCTCGGATACTCAAGGGCTAAAAGTAACTCCTCTGATTCTCCATCCTTGGAGATAGCTATTATAACATCTGATGTCGTTATAACACCTATATCTCCATGTATCGCATCCATAGGGTTCAAGAAAAAGGCTGGTGTTCCAGTTGAAGAGAAAGTCGCTGCTATTTTACCGCCAATATGACCGGATTTTCCGACACCCATTACGACAACTTTCCCTTCACAATTATAAAGCAAATCTATGACTTTTTCGAAATAATTTTCAATCGAACTATACAACTTTTCGATACCGAGGATTTCCTTTTCTATAACATTTTTGCATATTTTAAGATCATTAAATTGTTTTTTATCCACATCAAACTCCTGTATTATGAAAAAAATTTAGCAAGAAATAAAAACATCATTAAGAAAAAAGATGATAGTTTTTAGTTTATTTACTTGAATATGATTTCCAAAAGTTCTTAGTTTAATTTTTTTCGGTTTATTTTTAGTTCATTTTATAAATGTATTTTCCCTTAAAAATTTTGTAAGAGGTATCAGTTTCTTTAAAAGCTCGAATAAATCCGGGAGTAAAATAAGATTTGATGCATCAGATTTTGCTTCTGATCTGTCATAGTGAGTTTCAAAGAAAAATATATCAAAAAAAGCTCCGGCAGCAGTAAAAGCAAGATTATCACAGAATTCTGGTTCACCAAGACTTTTAGCTTCGGCTCCTGGTATTTGAAGAGAATGTGTACCATCAAAGCAAACAGGAGCCATTTTCTTTAAAATTGGAACATATTTAAAATCATTTACCAGTTTATTGTAGCCAAAAAACGTTCCTCTTTCAGTGATAAAAAAGTTAGAGTTGTTACATTCCAGAACCTTATTACAAACATGCTGCATCTCATATGGAGATAAAAATTGAGCCTTTTTGAGATTTAATGTTTTGCCAGTTCTTGCAGCAGCTGCAACTAAGTCAGTTTGTCGTATTAAAAAGGCAGGTATCTGTATTATATCTACAACCTGTGCAACTGCATTCGCTTGAGAGGGGAGATGAATATCTGTCAATACTGGTAAAGAAAACTCACGTTTAACCTTTTCAAGTATTTTTAAACCATCTTCAAGGCCAGGTCCTCTAAATGACTTAATTGAAGTTCTATTCGCTTTATCAAAAGAGGCTTTAAAGATAAGAGGAAATGAAAGTTCTTCTGAATATTTTTTTAAAGTGCCAGCAATCTTCATAACCTGAGTTTCACTTTCTATGACACACGGACCAAGAATAAAAGCTGGCATATTAAGGTTACCAGAAGTTATATCTGCTGTTAATTTTATTTCCCTGGAGTGAACTATCATTTCAAGGCTCCCTAAGCTTGATTTGAAAAAGTATATATCAATTTGAATTTTAATCAATAATATTGGGCTTCAAATAAAGAATAGCTCAAAATAATACTATTTGGATTTGAATTCGTCTGAGTTTCGATAGTTAGCTTCATATAGAGAATAGCTCAAAATAATACAGTCTAAAGTCGAAAGTCTAAATTCCGGGAAAATATTTTATCAATTCAATTGAAGGTTCAGCAAAAATTGTTAAAAAATGATCAATAGACAATATCAGTCAAAAAATATTGTAACATGATAAATTTAGATTTGCTTGACATTTTATTTTTTTATATACTTCTTAAAAAAGGTATTTTGAATCTTAGTTTTTGTTTTTTCTGATCTCTTTTATATTTTTTAAATTTACTTATCTATTGATAAGTCCAAGGAAGAAATCATGTCGACAAAAAATACAGAACTTGCTATGTCAACGATAGGGGAGAATTCATTTTTTTCAGGAAATATTCACCTTTCTGGCCAGCTTAAGATAGATGGTAAATACGAGGGAAATAATCTTATTATTGAACAATTAACAGTTGGCAAAACGGGAAAAATAAAATGTAATATCGAGGCAGACATTATTATCGTTGAGGGTATAATAATAGGTAATATTGAAGCAAAAACGAGAGTTATGCTGATGCCTACTGCTGCTATTTATGGTGATATAAAGACTCCAGAACTTATTATTCAAAATGGGGTAATACTTGAAGGAAAATGTATAATTTCCCCTAACCTTTCAAAAAATATAAAAGAAGTTATAGAAAAAAGGTACAATGAATAGTTATCCTATTATTTTTTCTTTTGGTGACCCCGGAAGTATCAATGGTGAGATTTTTCTAAAAAGCCAGGATTTGCTTTGTGAAAAGTTTTATATTATAGTTGGCTCTCAAAAATCACTTACGCAAGCTGAAGATCTTACAGGAATTAAGCTCCAATCAAAACCTTTATCGTTATTTGATGATAAAGAAGTATCACAGATTCACGATTCTATACTTTTAAATATAAAGATTCCCGGAAGCAGTTTAGATAAAGATCATCTTATTGAAAGCAAAGATATTCTTATTAAACTTAGAAGATCCAGATTATATTCAAAATATATTTTTTCAATTGCAAGATTCACAATAGACAAATCTGTTAAATTTTTAGAAAATCTTACTGATCTAGAGGAATCTAAAAAATTAAACTTTTCAAAAGATAAATCCAGCGAATTTAATTCAAGAAAATCCAGTACAATTAAAAAAGGATCTAAATTAAATTTTGCTGATAAAAAAGGGAAAGATATATTTTACTCGAGATTAGATTATCAAAAAATTACCGATTCCATAATAATTGATCCTCTGCCAGAGCTCAATATAGAATCTGCTCAAATTTCCTTTATAAATGGTTTTTTATCATTGCTATATTTAGATATATCATTATGTATAATAAATCTTCTTAAGAATAGAGCTTCACTTATAACATTACCAGTCAATAAGAAGTCGGTTTCTCTTATAGAGAGGTGTTTTTTAGGGCACACAGAATACATATCAAATTGGTTTAATACTAAAGATTTCAGGATGATGATGTACGAAGATGATCTTCATATAATGCTTGAAACAATTCATATTCCTATAAAAAAACTCAGTAAACATCTTTGTGAAAATCATTTTATTAAGACTCTTGAAATAGCCTCTGAATATATCAAGATTCTAAATTTTGCCCCTTATATTGCATTACTTGGATTAAATCCGCATTGTTCAGATGGTTCTCTTATTGGAAACGATGAACAAAGCTGGATAAGAAAAGCTATTAAAGAATTTGAAAGTAGAAATTTTCATGATGATTATGGAAACAGGATTAAAATCGTTGGCCCGATATCAGCTGATGCAGCTTTTGTAGATTATAAATCCAGGATTTATTATTGTGGGATCTATATAGCCTGGTATCATGACCAGGGACTTATACCTTTCAAAATTATTTCAAAAACTCAAGGAGTGAATATTACATGTGGATTGCCATTTTTAAGAGTTTCTCCAGATCATGGGACAGCTTTTGATATAACTTTGAAAAATATTGCCAAACCAGATTCTTTGAAAAATTGTATAGAAATCTGCTTGAAGTGGCCTTTTTCAAATTAATAGTCATGCGGATATACTAAAGTCAAAAGTCTAAAGTCAGGGAAAAATCAAAGCAATCTGAAGTAATAGGCTAAAAATCTTATGAAAAAAATTAAAGTTAATAGGTTGAATTCAAAGATCCTCAGTTATAGATAATGATAATAAAACAGCAAATTAAAAATCAAAAAATATCTGGTTTTCAACAATAGAATATCCTTTTTTTTGCAGTGGCAGTACCATAGCAATTTTTACGCATACAAAAAAGTGAAAGAGCTATGAAAAGACAATTTATTTAAAAATTTGTCATAATGATAAGAAAGCTATTAGAGCTGGAGGTCTTGTGGTTTACAGTTATATAGAGATAAAAAAAATAATATCATCGGAGATAGCAGTAAGCATATATAAAAAATATGGCTTTGAAGAGGGAGTCGTTTCAATATTCCACTCGCTATCGACTCCACCGAAGATAGAAAATGGAGACATCGCCTTTCCATGTTTTAATATAGCTAAAAAGATTGGTGAAAAGCCCGTTGATATAGCCAGAGCGCTTTGTGATGAATTTAACCCTGAGAGTATAAAAGAAAAAAAAGAGGCAATGGAAGCACTCTTTGAAAGCTCAGATTTCAAGATTGATATTGAAGATTTTGCAAGCCTTATTGATAAAATAAGTATCGAAGGACCATACCTGAATTTTCATATAAATAAATCGAAGGTCGCCGCTTATTTATTGAGTTCAAGGCTGGCTATCCCTTTTCATGATAGGTTTATGGAGGGTTACCGTATCGTGATAGATTACTCTTCCTGTAATATAGCAAAACCGTACGGTATCGGACACATTATGAGCACAGCTATTGGCGAGAGTTTGAAGCGATGCTACGAGTTTGCTGGTGCCTTTGTTGCAGGGATAAACTATCTTGGAGATTGGGGCACTCAGTTTGGTCTGGTTTTGCTGGCTTTTGAGTTTTGGGGAGATGAGAAAAAACTTGATGAAGGTGGTGTGTATTATCTTTATGAGCTATATGTCAGGATTAATGAGGAACAAAAAAATGATGCATCGATAAGGGAGAAGGCGAAAGAGATCTTTCAGAAACTTGAAGATGATGATCCTTATTATAAAAAAATGTGGGAAATGATAAGGGAGATTTCTATTAAGGATTTTCAAAAATACTATACACTTTTTGGAAATACATTTACTCATATAGAGGGAGAATCCCAATACAGTAAAAGTTCTATTGAAAATGTAGTTCATATGCTTGAACTTAATGGAATTTTGCAGGAGTCTGATGGTGCAGAGGTTGTTTTTCTTGATGATATATATCCGAATGAAAAAATACCTCCATGCATGATAAAAAAGAGCGATGGGACAACTACATATGCTGTTAGAGATATCGCTGCAGCTCTTGATAGGTGGCAGAGGTTTCACTTTGATGAGTCTTTGTATGTTATCAATATAAGCCAGAGACTTCACATACAGCAGATTAAGGGTGTGATTAAGAAATTAAACCTTCCTTTCGCAGATTCCATGGTGCATGTCGCCTTTGGCACGATGACTTTTTCCGGCGAAAAGATGCAAACAAGAAAGGGAACGATAAAATTCCTTAGAGAGATCTACGAACAGGTTTATCAGCAAGCTTTAGCTCTAACAGAGGGGAAAAATGTATCAAAAGATAAGGAAAAAACAGCGAAAGATCTTGCAGTTGGAGCCATACTGTTTGCCATACTTAAAAACAACCGCATTAAAGACTTTGACTTCCAGTTTGACCGTGTCTTAAACTTCGAAGGGGACACAGCAGCATATATCCAGTACACTGCTGTCAGAATAAAAAGTATATTTAAAAAGGCAGAATTTGCTAACTCTGATGATAAAACCAGCGATGAAAAAATTTTAGCCAGATTTACTGATAAGATAAAGAATGATGGAGAGATTTTGTACCAGGTTTTCATAACAAATGATGAAAGCTCTGATGATATTAGAAATTTGATAGATTCTATAATTTTAGAAATCTACAAGTTTGATGATATTTTACATAATCTTTTGAAAGAGAAAGAGCCATACATTCTATGCCGATATCTTTTAAAGCTTGCCAATCTTTTCAATCAATTGTATTCAAAGGTGAGGATCCTCGGGGTGGAAAAGGAATCACAAGCAAAGACAGAGTCGGATGAAGAAACTATAAGGCTCGTATTCGTTAGAAGGATCTATCAGGTTCTGGAAAAGGGACTTGATCTTCTTGGTATAAGCATCCCTGATGCTTTATAAAAAATACTTTACAAAGTGCAACATTTTCAGATGAAAACTCTGCATGAAGCAAAATCTAAATGTGTAAGACTTTACAAAGAAAATTTATAAGTGGCAAATATTGTTAAGTGAGATGAGCCTCGTTTTTTCTTTGATCTCTATTGTACTTATCGATGCATTCAATAATTCAAAATTACCAAGGTTATTTAAGGATAAACCAAGAATATAAGCGATAAGAGTTTTTATAGCAATACCATGTGATACGATAAGAATATTCGAGTCTTCTGAGTGTTTTGATATTATCCTTTTGTATGCTCTAACAACTCGAACTTGAACCTGCCCGTAAGACTCACCACCAGGAGCCGGTATATTTTCAAGGTTATTTAACCATTTAGGTAAATAATCGATATACTCTATCTTGATATCATCCCAGCGAGAACCTTCCCATCGGCCCATATTTACTTCTGTAAGCTCTTTATCTATAAAATGAGGCTTCTGAAGCTTTGTTGCGATTATTGAAGCTGTCTCATAGGCTCTTGAAAGGTTAGAAGAATAGATTGCTTCTATATCAAACCTGGTTAGATAATCAGCTGCCTGTCTTGCTTGATTCAAGCCATTTGCATTTAAACTAATATCAGTATTTCCTTGTATCCTCTGCTCCGAATTCCAATCGGTTTCTCCATGCCTTAAAAGATAAACTATCACGATGAGTCCTTTTACCATTATTAATTTTTTTATTTAATCAACTGGATGAACTTCAGAATAAAGTTAAAAAAAACTTATTCGTCCTGTATGTTTTTTAAAGTATAAGGGTCCAGCTCTAAAGGTTTGAATCTGAAAAAAATGAATAAAATGTAGATAGACTTTTTTAGATAAATCCACTACTTCATCCTAAAATAAGACAAAAGATTCGTAAAGTTTTAAAATCAGGGAAAGCTAAATCAGCAAATGCAAGAAATGTGCGAAAAACACAAGAAAAACACTATGAATCTATTTAAAAGGCAAGTTATTGAAAATCAACACTAATCTCGACCCCGTTTTGAAGCATGTTGAATGTAAATGACCATGTGTATACATTACCTTTTATATCGTAAGTATTGGCTTTTTTTACTGTTGGTTCTATCCTTATAATAATCTTCATGATGATATCGTCCTTTTTATTTGCTGGAAATATGGAGTTTCGGTCGTAAATCTTCCAGACAAAGGACTTTTCGTTAAGTTTTATCTCGTTGTTAGTGGAAAGATCTATCTTATATAGACCATTCACAGGGATAACTTCGTAGATCTGTTCCATGGAGAAGATATCCTGCATTCCCTGAGTAAAGATAAAATCATCTTCAAGCCCTAAAAGGGCAAGAAACTGTTTGGATCCAAGTTCAGCATACTCGTTGTATGAACTGAAAACCTGAACCTTGCTTATATAAAAGTTAAAAGCGGAATCAATCAAAAAATAGGAGGTAACATTGCAGGAAAAAAGAACAACTAAAAGTATTGATAAAAGAAATAAAACAAGCAATTTTTTAGACTTTGAAGCAAAATTTTTTTTTCTTAAATCAGTAAAATTTTTTTCAAATTTTATTAAATGCATAGTTAAATTCGGGCAATGAAATATTTTACTAACCTGATAATACATCTTTGTAATGTTAAAGTCAAGTTATTGTTAAAATTGATTTTAAAGTCGTAACCTATTTTTTTTGATTTTTACTATAATTTTGATATACTTATAACCAGTTAGTAACAGGTTACAAAATAATTTATAAAGATAGGTGATTAGAAAATGCAGGAACAGTTTATAAATCAGAACATTGAGCAATTTACAAAGGCAAATTTCTGGAGCAATCTGAAATCTTTTTTTACATACATTAATATTGGATATTTTTTAGTTTTTTGTAATATCGCAGTATTTATAATTTTTCTATATATTGCTTTGAAAAATAAGAAAAGATATTCAGTTATCGAATTTATTCAACTATTTTTTATGGTTTTGCTTTTTTTTGTTACTATGAAGCTGCAATTAACATACTTTTCAATCATTTTTCTTGTTCTTTGTTCATTGATACTTATTATAAGAAGAGTAATTACTCACAAATTGAAGGGAGAAAGGGATGAAGGCAAATCAGTATAAAGATGAGGTTGATGAATTCATCGGGACAAGAGATTATCTTAACGAGTTAGTTCAACAAAGGGCTAATAAGGTAATCAAGAGATTTTTCAGTCTTGATTCACAAACCTATAAAAAAGATATTCTTGACTCGAAAACAAAGGAGATGATTGGTTTAGCCTGCTCTATGGTTTTAAGATGTGACGACTGTATTAAATATCACCTGGTTCAATGCTTTGAACAGGGATTATCCACTGCAGAAATAGTTGAACTACTTTCAGTTCCACTTATAGTTGGTGGTTCTATAGTCATCCCTCACCTTAGAAGAGCAATAGAGTTCTGGACATCACTTGAGAAGAAAAGATTCAATAAACTTACAGAAAATATAAAAGAAAAAGTCTCTGAGCTGCAAAATACAAGTACTGGAAAAGATAACAATGCAGTATTACAGGCTATTTGTGAATTATGTTCTGATACTATACCATATTATAATTGGTTCGGCTTTTACATTGTATCTAAAGAAAAAGAGAATATGCTAAATCTTGGCCCCTATTCTGGAGAACCAACAGAACATGTTAAAATCCCATTTGGAGTTGGTATATGTGGCCAGGCTGCTTCTTCTAAAAAAACATATCTTATAGATGATGTATCTGATGAAAAAAATTATCTTTCATGCAGTATTAATGTCAAATCTGAAATTGTCGTTCCTGTATTTAAAGAGGATACTCTGGTTGCTGAGATAGATATAGACTCTCATACAAAAGAAGCTTTTACGGAACTTGATAAAAAATTTTTAGAAGAGCTTGCAACCATTGTAGCCCCTTTTATAGAGCTCTCATAAGGAATAAAAAGAGAGCAGATTGTTGGCAAAATAAATATTTGATGCTATTTCTTTTAATAAATTCACTCTTAAATAAGAGAGAAAATGACATTTATAATCCAGTTAAAACTGAAAAGATAGAAAGAGGATTTTTGATGAATGAATTTGAAAAAAGATTGCAAAGATTACGTGATAGATATAAAGAATTTGGCGAAAAATATGGTAAAAAGAGATTCAACATTGAGCTTTTTGAGCAAAGATATAAAAATGCACTATTATCAAGGGAAAATCTTGAGATATTTATCACTGCTGAAGAGGAAGCGCTCACTCAGCTTTATCAGGAAACTCTTAGCCCTAAAAATACTGTTTCTGATTATGAAAAATCCTTTATGAAAAAGGTTGATGATATTATTGAAGAATACGATTCGAGGATAAAGCAATATCCTTATATAGATTTTCATCCAGATGCAAATGAAGAACTTAAGTATCTTTATGGAGCCATAAGACAATTCTATGAAAATATATTCCCATTACTTGAAATGATGTTTGGAACAAGGGATCTTGGTGTCAATGTTATGAAAGATTTTTCAGGTTTTTATGGGTTTATAGATTATTTTGCGAGGGAAAGATCAAATAGATATTCAAGAAGAATAGAAGATTATTTAATAAAATTGAAGCATTATTCGGCGACTGATACAGAACAGGACTATAGAAATATAATGATAGAATCAGCTCAATATTTCAATAAACTTTCAATCTTCCTTCAAAAACAAAAAGAAAATATAAAAAATATAGATAGATCCTTAAGTGTTCCTTATGAATTTTTTGGCAAAGAAACTTTAAGCTATATAGAAATAGTTGATTATACATTGCAGTGGATAGATGATCTTTTTTATAATTTTAGAATAAAATCGTTTATATAACAGTCTAGAGTCCGGGAAAAACTTGACTGCGAACTATCACGAGTCAAGGAATAAAACAAATATAATCGAGTGCAACCCTTTACTTTTTTCATTTGAAAATAAGAAATCATCTTTTGATTAAAATGTTTTATTTGTTCCATTCATACTTTTATTTTTTTAAAAAAAGTTCTTATTAAACGGAAGAATCAGAAATTATTGACAATTTAAAAATAATGTTTATTATCTTTTTACTCTTATCCTGCAACTATTTGCAGGATCAAAGGCCATAGGAGGACAAATGTCTAAAAAATATGAACTTTTAATGATTTTTTCTTGCAGATCTCAGAAAGATGTTTCTGAATTGAAACAAAATGTTAGATCTGTCATTGAATCAAAAAAATTTTCTATATTTTCAGAACAGGAAATGGGTAGAAGAAACCTCGCATATCCTATCGAAAAGCAGAACGAAGGATACTATCATATCTTTTATATAAGTCAAAATGATGAGGGAGCTTCTGTTAACGAACTTTTAAAGGATTTTAGAAGAGAAAAAGATATCCTTCGATCTCTTGCTTTTGTTTATGATGAAGAAAAGCTTTCAAGGTTACATGCAAAAGAGGAAAAGTTCCGAAATAGAAAGATGGAACTGGAAAGAAAGAAAAGAGAGCAGGCAAATCAAAACAAGGCAAGTATTTCAGAGGAAGATTTCGGTGAAGTAGAAAAAGAAGTTGGAGAAAATAATGGCTTATGACTTTAATAAAGTTATACTTGTTGGATGGTTGGCAAAAGACCCCCAATATCAAGAAGTTACTGGTTCAAATGGAGTTTTAAGTTTGTTAAAATTTACAATAGTTAATCATGCTTATAGAAGCGTCGATCCCAGCTTTTTTGATTGTACTTTATGGGGTAAGAGAGTTGATTTTTTTAAAGACAAACTTTCAAAAGGTTCTCATATTATAGTTGAGGGAGAACTCAGACAGGAAAGATGGAATGATAAAACAAGTGGAGAGAAAAAAAGCAGAATAGTTATAAATGTCTCCAACATTTATTTTATTTCTAGCAAGTCATCAAACTTTTCGCAGGATTCAGAATATCGTACTCAAACTTCTACAGATAGAAATTCTTCTATCTCTCCGAGTAAAGAAACGCCAGAAGAAAGTTCAATGCCTACCATGATTTCGGAAAAGGATTTGAGTGGTGACTCCTGGAGTCAGGAACCTTTTAGCTTTGGAGAAGAAGGTGAATATTCCGAAGAAGATGACAACAAGTTTTATACTAACTGATACATAGTTTTTATAGTTTTATACGATTTTATTGAAACAAATTTAAATTTTTGTTAAAATAAGGAGAAACGATGGATTCTAAATATTCAAATGAAATGAATAGAAATAATTCTAAACGAAGGCAGGTTTTCAGGAAAAAAGTTTGTGTACTTTGTAAAGAAGGTATTGACTATGTGGACTATAAAGATGTTGGTTTTTTACAAAGATTCACAATGCCTGTTGGCAAAATTCTTCCACGAAGGATAACTGGAACCTGTGCTAAACATCAAAGAGTAATAGCTGATGCTATAAAAAGAGCAAGAATTGCCGCTTTTTTACCGTATAAAAATGTTTAAAAATTTATTAATTCATAGAGTAAATTATCGTGTCAAATAAAAAACAAATTATTACGATATCTTTGATCTCATTACTCTTTACACTTATCTTTCCGCCTTTAGGAATTGCTCCGATAGTCTTTTTATTTAGTGTAAAGATAAAAGGTTGGGATTGGGTAATATTCTTTTCTATTTTTTTTGGATTACTTTTTTTGCTGAATTTTGCCACATGGTTCAATTCCAGTCTTAATCTTCATGAGATGCTTATTAGTTTTCTTATTATATCATTACAGTATCTTATAATACCAATAATATTTGCTTTTTTATTTAATTTACTTTTTAAGCTATCCAATAGATATAAAACACCAATTCTCATAACTATACTTCTTGGTTCGATTCCATTTTTTATTTATATTGGAGGTATAGTTTTATTCATAAAGCAGAGTGGATATTCTATAATGCAGTTGCTTCCTTTTGCTGAATCCACAACTTTTCAGGATCCTGAAGTTGCAGAGGAAATAAAGAATCTTATTTCTAGAGCTTATTATGATATCTTACCAAAAGGGATTACAGCCTTTTCTATACTCATATCATTTTTAGTTGAGCAACACTTTGTTTATTACATCAAAAAAGGTGGTTCGATTATGAATGGTTATATTAAACCTATCGAAACATCCTTTTTGCCAAAATTATTTTCGTTTATTACAATGATAGGTATGTATACCCTGCTTATTCTAAACTTTATTTTAAAGATAAAGAATCAAGCCCTTGAAATATTTCTCTATAATATTTTCTTTCTCTGCACAACTGTACATTTTATCAATGGAATAGGTGTAATAGTAGCTCTAGTAAAAAGAGGCTTATCAAAGTATATGATACAGTTGAATGATACTTTTACGCAAAAACCAGCTCTAAAATTACTTATAAATATTTCTTTGATAATGCTTATTATACTGGTTCTTCCTTATATTATATATCTTTATATTGCGATAGCTTTTTTGAGTACAATAGATTCTGTTTATAACTTTAGAAAATTGCCAGACAAGGCTTCGTAAAAGTTCAGGAGGAAATTAATGGAAATTTTATTATTAAAAGATGTTGAAAATCTTGGTCTCGAGGGTGAAATCAAAAAAGTCAAGAAAGGCTATGCCAGAAATTTTCTTTTTCCCAGAAAATATGCTATAGAAGCTACACCAGCCAATCTTAAGAATCTTGAGCTTAAACTTAAAGCTCTGGAAGATTCCAGAAAGAAAAAGTTAGCCACCGCTACTGAAAAGAAAAAGATGCTTGAGAGTCTTGTTCTTGAGATAAAGGCAAAAGCAGGTGAGAAAGGAAAACTTTTCGGGTCAATAACAAATACACAGATCCATGAAAAGCTTGTGGAAGCAGGTTTTGAAGAATTTGATAAGAAAAATATAAAAGTTCCACATGTTAAAGAGGTTGGTGATTATACTGCAACTATAAAGATTATCGAGTCGGTTAACGCTTCTGTTAAGTTTAGAGTTATTGGTGAAGTTGAAGAAAAAGAACCACCAAAAAAATTTGAAAGGAAAAGATACAACAGAAGACAGGATTTTAATAGAAAAGATGAAAATGCTGAAAAAGCCGATGAAACTCAAGCCCAATAGCTTTTAGCAGATATTATAAATGTTGAATAAAGGCAAAAAGTCATATCCATATGGTTGAGAAATTTTTATGGTTTATGTACGTATAGTTTAAGATAGATAAGAGATCTATGAGTATACAAAAATTACCACCTCAATCTATTGAAGCTGAAAAAGCGACTCTGGGGTGTCTTTTACTGAAATCTGATCTTATTGAAACATCATCTATGATTTTTGAGGATGATTTTATTCTTCCCTCTCATCGTATAATATTTCGTTCTATACAATCTGTCATCCGTAAAAACCTTCCTGTAGACATTTTAACAGTTTCTCAGCAGTTAATGAGTGAAAATCTGCTTGAGAATGTTGGTGGAGCTTCATATATATCTTCTTTGCCAGATAACATACCTACAACAAATAATTATTCAAGTTATGTTGAGATAGTTAAAGAATGCGCATTAAGAAGAAAACTCATTGAGGTTGCCAATAACATAATAGCTGAGTCTTATGATAGAAATATTGAACTTGAAGAGATCATTGACAAAGTAGAACAGGAAATATTGCAGGTTACAGCTTTTGATTATAAGGAAAAATTTCACTTTCTTAAAGATATAATTTTAGATATTTTAAATGATATGGAAACCAGAAAAAAAAGCGAAACAGCTTATACAGGCATTCCTTCTGGTTATCCAACTCTCGATAAGATAACATCTGGTTTTGAAAAGGGTGATTTGATAATAATCGCTGCTCGACCTTCTGTTGGAAAGACAACTTTTGCCCTGAATCTTGCACTAAATATGGCAATGAATTTCGATAAAATAGTTGGTTTTTTCTCGTTAGAAATGTCGGCAAAGATGCTTGGTTACAAGATAATATCAAGAACAGCTAAAATATCTGTTAATCAAATAAGAAAAGGGGATATAGTGTTTGCTGATATACAAAAACTTGTTGATGCCGTTTCATTGATATTTGAAAAGAAGATTATTTTTGATGAGGCAAGTTCTCTTACCCTTTTTGATATAAAGCAAAGAGCGAGAAGGTTGAAATCAAAATATGGACTTGATGCTATTTTTGTTGACTATTTGCAGTTAATATCACCACCGCTTAATAGTAAGATTGAAAACAGGGTTCAGATAGTTTCAGATATTTCCAAAGGATTAAAACAACTGGCTAAGGAACTTGAGATCCCTGTTATAGCCTGTGCTCAACTTTCTAGAGCTCCTGAAAAGAGAGAAGATAAAAGACCACAACTTTCAGATCTCAGAGAATCTGGTTCTATAGAACAGGATGCCGATTTTGTTGGCTTTTTATATAGAGAAGATTATTATAAAAGCAAAAAAAATGAAAATGTCGATCAAGAATCAAAAAATGTTACAGAGTTTATAATTGGAAAGCAAAGGCTTGGACGAAGAGGTGATATAATAAAATTCAAATTTTATGAAGATTACTCATATTTTGAAGAAATGGCTGAACAAAATGTTGATTGAAAAAGATACTACAGTTCAAAGTATTATAGTCCAAAGTCCAGAGTTGAAAGTCCGGGAAAAAGATTTTTATCTATTCAATCTAAAGTTTTAAAATAAGATCTTTCAGTTGCAAGTTACAATAGAAAGCTTTAAAATGAAAAAAAATGATAATAAATAAACCTATTAAATTTAATCTATTATTTGTTTATTGCCTTATGCTATCTATTTCTTTTATCTTTTTATTTTTTCTCTATAAAGATGATACACTTTTAATAGCTCAAAATGCCTTGATAATCATTGATAGCATTATATTACTCTCTGTAATTCACCTTGAATATTATAGAAAAAAGGCGTATGCAACTTATAGATTGTTTTTTAAAGAAGGATTAAGTTTTTACATATATACAGTTATTCTTATTCTTGCCGGGTGGATTTTTATCCTTTTGGGATCATTCCTTGATGTGTCATGGATAGTTCTTACAAATTTTAGCCTTGTTCTGACTCAGATTGGATTGTTTGTTTTTATTTTTTTATACATAAGGCAATATTCAAGTTTTATAGAATCCACCAAGCTTTATGCACCTCACTATGTTCTTATTGGTTTTATTGGACTTATAGTACTTGGATCATTCTTGCTTTTTCAACCATTTTCACAGAGGATAGATGAACCTTTTGTGAATTCTTTATTCACAGCAACTTCAGCTGTTTGTGTAACAGGTCTTACAGTAAATAATATATCAACTTCATATACTCAAGTTGGACTTGCTATACTACTTGCTCTAATCCAATTTGGTGGTCTCGGTATAATGGTTCTTTATGCTTCCTTCATACTGTTTTTTTCAGGTAATATTTCGATAAGAGGCTTTAATATAACTACAAAAGCTATAGATATCCCTGAAAAATACAAATCATTTCAACAAACAATATTTTTTATAATGATTTATACTTTTGTTATAGAGTTTATTGGAGCTTTAATCCTGACTTTAAGATTTATTTATCTTGGATTCTCGGTTGGAAACTCTATCACTTCAGCAATATTTCATTCTATCTCAGCTTTTTGTAATGCTGGATTTAGTTTATATAGTAATAATCTTATGGGATTTAAAAGTGATTTTATTGTCAATATTACAATAATTTGTCTTATAACTTTTGGTGGGATAGGATTCATGGTGGCTTATGATATATTCAACTATTTTATACAAAAGTTTGGTAGAAACAAGAAAGTTGTATATATTAATCCTCAAACTAAGATTGTGCTAAATATGTATCTTATACTTAATCTTGCTGGTATGATGCTATTTTTTCTTTTCGAAAATACAAAATCTTTAATGGGGCTTTACCCGCATGAAAAATTTCTTGCAAGCCTGTTTCAGGTTGTAACTGCAAGAACTGCAGGATTTAATACCCTTGATATTGACAGTTTGCAACCAATAACCAAACTCTTACTTGAAGTTCTTATGCTTATTGGAGCAAACTCTGGTTCAACAGGTGGTGGTATCAAGGTAAGTACTTTTTTTGTTATTTTGAGTACAGTTTTTGCGTTCATTGGCGAAAAGGAGCATGTAAATATACAAAGACATAGAATCTCATACAATAATATAGTTAAAAGTTTTTCACTTTTCTTTTCCTATCTTTCTGTTGTTGTCGTTGCACTTGGATTGATCTTAATTTTAGATATTTTTGATTTTGAAAGAGTCATATTTGAGGTTATTTCAGCTATCGGAACAGTAGGTCTTTCCTGTGGTATAACTCCTTACTTGAAAAGTTCCTCAAAGGTTGTTATAGTTGTACTTATGTTTATAGGAAGAGTTGGACCTTTAACCTTTTTTACAGCTTTAAACCTGTCCAAAAAAAATGAAAAAGTTACTTATCCTGAAACTGAAATAATGATAGGCTAAAAGGAAAAAATATGAAAGTGATGATTATAGGTCTTGGAACATTCGGTGTTTCCATGCTTGAATCTTTTAAAAAGGATAGTGAAGTTGATGTCATTATAGTTGATAAAAATGAGCAGCTGGTTGAAAAGTACAAGGAAGGTGTTGCTTCCGCAAGTATTTTAGATACAATGGACAAAGATGCCCTGCAATCTTTACCTATAGATGAGGTAGATATTGCCATATGCAGCATAGGCGATAACATGTCTGCTTCACTCATAACATGTCTTCATTTAAAGGAACTTCAGGTGAATAGGATAATCGCTCGTGCATCTTCAAAATACCATGCGCAGATACTTGAAGCTATAGGTATACCAAATGAGGATATTGTCTTTCCTGAAGAGGAAGTTGGAATACGACTTGCTAACAAGCTTATAAATCGTCATATAATAAACAATATTGTTCTTGCCGGTAATCATGTACTTGCTGAGATCAAAGTTAAACAACAGTATCTTGGGCGTAAACTTAAAGATTTGAAACTTCGAGAAAAATATAAAATAAATGTTGTTGCCATAAAATATAAAGAAAAATCTGTGGATAATGAAGGTAGAAATGTGTACATTGAAAAAATAATAGATGTTCCCGATCCTGATTATCTTTTTACTGAGGACACTGTTCTTGTGATTGTCGGGGATGAAGAAGCCATAGAAAGATTTAAAGAGGATTATTAAAATTACTTGCTAGTTCTTGACTTATCGTTTAAAATATCCATAGTTATCTTCCCAGCTGTTAGTCAATATTATCTTTTAAGAGTGTTTTAGTGATTAAAAAAAATGTATTCTTACCGGACAATAATTAATATGCATTTAAAAAATGCTATGTTTTTTACTTTTGCCTGAAAACATTTTAAAAACTCTTTGCTGTTTGTGATAAACACGATAAATTTTTTATTCAAATTTACTTATAATTTACCCTCACAATTTAGCGAGGATTCATTTTTAAAAGATATTTATTATAGAAAGGCAAATAACTGGAGGAAGTTTTGCAAAAAGTTTTAATAATAACAACAGGTGGAACGATCTCGATGGTTGCTGGACCAGATGGAGGAGATATACCTGCTTTGAATGGAGATCTTATAATAAACCAGATACCTAAACATTACCTTCCGGCGGAAATAGATGTTTATGAGTACGCAAATAAACCTTCTCCTCATATTACTATGGATGATATGGTAAACCTTGTCCGTATAATTAGAGAAAATAAGGATAGATATCATGGTTTTGTCATTACACACGGAACCGATGTACTTGAAGAAACGGCATTCTTCCTTGATGTTGTCCTTGAAAATAATATAAAAGTGGCTCTTACAGCCTCTATGAGAGCAAACGATGATATAGGTGTAGATGGCCCTAGAAACCTTTTATCTGCAATAAAAACAGTTCTGTCTCCTCAGTCTGATGGATATGGAGTTCTTGTTGTTATAAATGATGAGATACATGATCCATATACAGTTACAAAAACATACACATCAAATGTTGCAACTTTTCAATCTCCTGGTTTTGGTTTGCTAGGAATTGTTGATGAAGATAAAGTTTTTTTTGCAAGATCCAAAAAACGAAACTTTGTATTTAAGACTGATAAATATGAAAAAGAGGTAATACTTTATAAAACATATGTTGGAGATGACGGAGCGCTTTTAAGAACTATATGTCATTCAGTTCCATTTAAAGGGATTGTCATAGAAGGATTTGGAAGAGGGAATGTCCCTCCGATGGTCGCGAATGTCATTTACGAAATTGTTGAAAAAAATATACCCGTGGTTGTTTCTACACGCTGTCATCTTGGCCGAACTCTTGGTATCTATGCATATGAAGGGGGAGGGAAAAGCCTCGAAGACCACGGAGTAATCCTTTCTAAAGATATCAAACCTCACAAGGCTTTGATACTGTTAAAACTTTTACTTGGATTTGGATCAAGCATAGATGAGATAAGATCGGTTTTTGATATGTTTTAAATTAGCAGTTTTGCATTTGCTAATAAATATAAAAAGAATAAAGTATTAATTTGCCGGATAAACCAAAAATAATTTATTTGATAAAATTTTTATTTTTATTATTATTTTATTGTGAATTGTATCTTTAAGATATCTATTTCACAGTCGGAGCGTAGCGCAGTTGGCTAGCGCACTACCTTGGGGTGGTAGGGG
>ENA-UOYA01001116-UOYA01001116.1-activated-sludge-metagenome-genome-assembly--contig:-NODE-1116-length-30236-cov-5.398231_pt1 | contig 30236 bp, 35 predicted proteins | sample MGYA00238163_ERZ764804 | MGnify/ENA primary metagenome ERZ764804 (study PRJEB28919, sample SAMN05720223) | activated sludge metagenome | isolation source: Anaerobic digester | place: Hong Kong... | reverse complement strand
ACTACCCCAACCTCCTGGTCATCAAAACTCTCTCCAAGTCGCGCTCTTTGGCCGGCCTGCGGGTGGGATACGCCCTGGGCCAAAAAGAATTAATCGAGGGTTTCGACCGCATCAAAAATTCCATAAACTCCTACACGCTTGACCGGTTAGCCCTGGCGGGAGCGGTCGCGGCAATCAAAGATGACGCTTATTTTCAAGAGGTCAGGCGGAGAATAATCATGACCCGGGAGCGTGTATCCAACACAATGGAGGAAATGGGCTTTAAGGTCCTTCCTTCCAAGGCCAATTTCATCTTTGTCACTCACCCTCTCATTCAGGCTGTTGAACTGTTTCAAAAGTTAAGGGAAAACGGCGTGCTTGTCCGTTACTTTAAAGAGCCAAGGATTGACAACTATTTAAGAATATCTATCGGATCCGACCAGGAAATGGATACGTTTATCAGCATAGTAAAAAACATTCTTTAAAAACATGTTATAATTGATATTAGCAACTGCATGGGAGTAGACTGCTATGCGTATTGAACAGTTATATTATCTTGTGGAAGTGGCCAAAACCAATTCCATAACCATTACTGCCGAACGCAACTATGTCACCCAGCAAAACATCAGCGACGCGATTTCCAAGCTGGAAAACGAGTTGGGAGTGACATTGCTTTTCCGTTCCCATAAGGGCTCTTACCTCACAGACGCCGGTGTGGAAGCCGTAAAAAAGGCCAAGGTTATTTTAGAAAATGTTGAGGATCTTAAATCAACATTGAAATCCTTCTCTGATAACCATAGTGATACCGTTAAGGGTTCACTATCGGTTAGCACAATTCCGCTGATTATGCGTCAAAAAATCTTACCAGGAGTGCTGAACGAGTTTTGCAGTAAACATCCCGCTGTGATATTATCCACTAAAGAGAACAATAATATTGACATTATAATGGATGTCGCTTCCGGCAAAACTGACCTCGGTTTGATAGCAATGAGTGACGGAATTTTGGAAGCTAATAATATTTCCGAGGATGAATTCAAAAAGAACATCTACTTTGAAAGACTTTATTATGATGAAGTTTTTGTCTGTGTAGGGAAAAATTCGCCATTGGCAATGAAGAGATCCATATCAATTGAAGAATTGCAGAACCATCCTCTCTCCATCGCCATTAATTCTGATTTCTTCATACCGTTTATATCCAAGTATGCGAAAAAGCGTTTTAATCCTTCCGTATTTCTTAGTTCCTCCAGTTATGATACCCAGTGTGAAATCATAGCCAAAGGAATGGCTATAGGATTTATCATGGATTCAGATTTGAAACACGGACATAATTTAAACCATAAAGATATCGTCCCAATTCCCTTTAGTGAAAATATAAGGCTACCCGTCGGCTGGATACGGGCAAAAAACCAGCCCTTTTCAGTGGCTGCGAAGGAATTTATTATTTGTTTAAAAGCCAAATACTAGGTAAAGATTAAACCTTGCTCAAATATACATGTAAAATGGGGCTGTGCTGAAACTTAAGTTTCAGTTCGGCCCCATTTCTCTTCATATATACTCACTGTGGAGAAAGGTTTTAGGGATCATATTTTAACGACGGTCATCAATCCACGGACTAGCTTCATCAAGAAATGAAGTGTGGCAATACGGGCAAAACAACTCAATTTTGCTGTGGCGCAGTTCATAATAACAATAGAATTTTCCATGACACTCAGGGCACTCAACCCAAAAGATCCGTTCCATCTTATTCCCTCCTCGTATAATTTTCTAGATAGTAATTGAGACAATTATACATCAATAATAAAGCTTCAAAAAACAAACAAGTTGTTACCACGACCTCTAATCAGAAAGCGAAGCTGCGGGAAAAATATATTTTATGGGAAAAGCGCCTGAGGCTCCACTATTTATAGGGGTTCAGGCGCCTTTCTATCAGGGCTGTCTCATTGCTGCAACAGTTACGGGCTTTCCATTTTTTGGTTTATTAGTCTTATTTAAAAGAGCGTGGCCAATCCATATCCTACGGCTGGTTATTCTACTGGGATTTTTTCTAAGAATGTATTCCGCGATTTGAATGAGATAATCCATACCGCCCGCCGCCTGAAGGGAACTTGCCGCGATTACAACGGCGAGTATAATCAACATTACGTCTATTGGCGGCGATGTAGGGGTAAGATGTAAAATGAAAGCCAGGATGGCCAGGCCGAGACCACCTGCCATACCCATGAAGATGCCTCCCAGCCTTGCTCCAATCACTAAAATCACGAGGACTATCGCAAAATCCAACCAGAACATCAATATCCCTCCTCAAATTACTTAATTGATGCTTCCCATCTTTAGTTAACCAATCTTGTTCTTAAGAACCTGGGCGCATTTTTCCATATCGGTAAGCAGCATAGGATCTAAAAGTTCATTTGCTTCATCAGGTGTGAGAATACCCATTTCAACCGTGACTTCCTTGACGGTTTTATTCTGTTTATAAGCGTTCTTTGCTACTTTGCTGCCGAGTTCATAGCCATAAAGCGCAGAAACGACAGTAGCAAGAGCGGTAGATGATTCTGCATATTTCCTGCAAACTTCCCTGTTCGCTTTAATACCCCGCAAACATTTTTCTGCAAACATTGGGATGCAGTTAGTCAGTAACCGGCAGGATTCAAACAGGCACTTTGCCAGAATAGTTTCCCAAACATTAATGTCCGGTTCGCCGTCTTCCACGGCCATAAGCACCATGTGATTGTTGCCGCGGACCTGGTAAGATACATGCATAACTAATTCAGGCATAACCGGGTTAATCTTACCAGGCATGATCGAAGAACCTGGCTGCAACGCCGGCAACTCGATTTCGTTAAGGCCGGCCCTGGGCCCGGAAGACAGCAGCCTTAAAATATCCGCAATCCTTGACAAACCTGTGGCAAGGCTTGTGAGGGCACTGGATACGTCAACGAATAAATCACAACTCTGCATTCCGTCAAAAAGATTTTCCGCCCTTTTGAAAGCAACACCGGTTATTTCGTTAAGGTATTCGTAAACCTTATCGATGTATCCCGGGTAAGTGCCCAATCCGGTGCCTACTGCTGTAGCGCCCAAAATAAGTTCCAGGCAATCTCCGGCAACATTGTTTATCTTTTTCTTTTGCCTGTGAACAAAAGAAAGATACCCGCTAAATTCCTGCCCCAGAGTAATCGGCACCGCATCTTGCAGACATGTTCGCCCAAGCTTAACCACATCATTAAATTCAACAATCTTAGCCCGCAGAACTTCTTCAAGAGGCAAGAAAGTAAACCTTGCTCATGAAGGCATAATTGCCACTAATAAAGATGGTATTGTTATACGCTTTAACGATTCTGCCGAACAGATCTTGGGATTAGATAAAAATCTTATAATAGGTCAATCAATAAATGGTATATTCCCTTATACATACATCTTAAATGAAATCATTTCCGGGAAGAATTTTACATCAAAAGAAATCACTTGCCAGATAGGCAAAAAGAAGCACCGCATAATTTGCACCGCAAAACCGATACTAACTGATCATTTATTAACAGGTATTGTATTATCCTTTATTAGGTTATCCGACGCCAAAACTATGAATAAAGACTTTTCCGAAAGTCAACAAGAGTACGCAATTAATATGGAAGATGATAATTACATTAAAATTGATAATCTTCCAGAATATTTGCGGGTAAAATACTCAGATAAAAAAATTAGCTCAACACCTCTGAAAGAATATGAAAGAGAACTTATTGCCACTACACTGGAGAGATATGGCAATACTGTAAGGGGCAAGGAAATGACAGCAGTCTTTTTGGGTTGGAGTATGGCTACTTTATATAGGAAAATAAAGAAATATGGTCTTTAAAACAGGCTGTATTTTCTGAAACCAAATCTTTTTATTTCTCAATTTTGCGAGAGAGTTTTTCAAACTTATCGCTTTTGAGAAATTTAGATATGCCCACGAGCCACATAAAAAGCAGGATCATTAAAGATCCTGTTTTTTTATTTTAAAACTGTATCGATTCTGACATGTTGGCAAACACCATGTTGTCACAAGAGTTTCTTAATCAACAACCACAGAATTTTACAGTGTGATTACCTGGTCCACCCCAACACCGCCCAGCGCGGCGTAGAGCTGCGGGAAGCAGCCGATCTGCGCGCCTGGGATCAGTTTTTCCTCGATACCGCGCTCGATGGCGCACTGGTCGCAGGCCATGAGCAGCATCCCGTTCATTTCCTGGATCTGGCGCAGCCTGTCCCCCATTTCGGTGCCGTCCAGCAGGAAAAAGGTGTTGTCCATAAAGAAGAACATCCCCGCCACATCTACACCGTGTGTGCTTTTTTCCAACTGGGGAATGATCATGGTGTTCAGGATTTTTTGTGAAGTGGTCGAACTGAAAACATAGGCTATTTTCATTATTAAAGCCCTCCTTTAATTATTTTAAGTTAATTTAAAAAGCATCCTGGCTACTATTAGCGCCTCATGTGCATCCAAACAAAAAACTTCGTCAGTATTTACACTTCTAGTTGCAGCCCACTTGTTATAATGGATCTTCTTACAGAAGATGCTGTCAATGATCAGCCATTCAGTGGGATAGTTTTTAAATCCTACTTCTTCCAATACTACTGCTGATACCGCCATCTAATTAACCTCCCTTTTCTCAGGCCAGGCACAACTTTCTTTCCGCCTCTGCCATCTCAGTCCTCCTGCCCATGGCGATCTTGAGTGCGTTAGCCAGATGGTCCTTGTGTTTATGATACTCCGTACCCTGGCGGTCACGGGGCCGGGGCAGCCTGACAGGCATATCTTCCACTATTTTTCCTTCATGAGCTGACATGACGATCACCCTGTCGCTGAGGTAAATAGCTTCATCAACATCATGGGTCACCATCACCACAGTGGTCTTGTCTTTCAGCCAGAGCGACTCCAGGTCTTCCTGCAAAGACTGCCTCATCTGCATATCCACCGCTCCCAGAGGTTCATCCATCAGGAGCACTTCCGGTCTGCCGGCCAAAGCGCGGATAAAAGCGACCCTTTGCTTCATGCCTCCGGACAGCTGGTGCGGGAAAAGCTTTTCCTTGCCCTCCAGCTGGGCCATGGCCAGCAGTTCCGCCAGGCGCGTTTCCCGCTCTTTGCCAGGCACCTTACGCTGTTTCATCGGGTAGAGGATGTTGTCCCTGACCGTCATCCAGGGGAAAAGCGCGTAGTTCTGAAAAACAACCCCCCTGTCCGGCCCCGGCCTGGTTACCAGCTTCCCGTTGATCAGCACTTCCCCCCCGGAGGCGTCCTGAAACCCGGCGATGATCGTCAGCAGGGTGGTCTTGCCGCAGCCGGACGGACCCAGCAGGGTCACAAACTGGCCTTCACGCACGGTAAAGTTCAAGTCTTTGAGAACTGTTTGAACATTGTTTTCATTGTTAAAACTTTTAGAGATATTTTCCACTCTCAGTTCCATTACTGGATATACCTCCATTTGGTCAGAGACCTGTTAAAAAACTGCAAAATACGGTCTATGCCATACCCGATCAGGGCGGCTATAATCATCAGGGCAACCAGCTTGCCTGTCTGCATCCTTGTTTGAGCTTCCACCATAGAGTAGCCGAAGCCGGCACTCGTCGCGATAAATTCCGCTCAGATAACCGACATCCAGCCCAGCCCGACGGCAACCCTGCCGCCAATCAGGATGTCCGGCAGCGAAGCGGGCACAATGATGTGGGCGAAAATGCTCCAAGGCCCGGCCCCCATGCTGCGGGCCGCATTGTAATAATCTCTGGAGATATTCTGTACTCCGGCCACGGTATTGAGCACAATGGGGAAAACCCCTGCAAAAGCGATTAGAAATATTGTCGGACCATCGCCCAGGCCGAACCAGACTATGGTCAGCGGCACCCAGGCCATGATCGGGATCTGCCTGAGTGAATCGATTAAGGGGTCAAACAACTGCAGGGCCGTCTTTGAGTAGCCCATCAGAAACCCCAAAGGCACGCCTATCATCAAAGCGTAGAGAAAACCCGTCAGAACCCTTTTTAAAGTTATCATCAGGTTCTTAACAACCTCCGGATCCTGTACGACAGAGGTGAAGGTAACCATCGTTTTCCAGGGAGACGGCATCATAAATTCACTGTGGTAATGGTTGGCGGCCAATTGCCAGACACCAAAAACAAACGCGATGGTAATCAAGCGATACAACAACTGTTTTTGACCAAAGGCTCCCATGACTTTTTCACGCATTAACCGCGTATTCCTGGAGTTGTAAAAACGTGCCTTATCCCCAACCGGTTCCATTGTTCCACCTCCTCACGTGTAAATTCGATATTTTTATATTTCATGATTTCTTCTAACAGCGCATCAGGTTTGTTTAACTCTTCAACCGACACCTGAAACAAGCTTATGAATTCATGGTAACGGGGATCTTTCTTAAAACTTTTATTTACAACCAGCACGTAGGTGATATGTCCGTCAGGCACAGCCGGCGCGGGTATTTTCTCGCCGGCCATGGTAAACCCCCTCAGGGCGTCCACGACCACTCCGTCAACCGCGTTTTTCTCATAAGCGTAGGGGATGGCCGCCGGCAGCATGGGAGCCGTTGCGACATCCGGGCCAAATACACCGGCGGCGATTTGCTCCTGGTGAGAGCGGTTCTGGGCCACCCCGATTTTTTGAGGTACAACTCCCGGCCGAACCACCACAATGTCCGAATTGACCAGGCACGGGCTGACAATTTCAAACCGCCCGTCCTTTTCCAGCAGGCTTGCGGCCGCATCGGGACACATAACCGCAAGGTCGAGCAAATCGCTGCTTAAAGCCCACTGGGAAGTGCTGGCGCAGCAGTCCTTAACCGGATAAATTTCAAAGTCTCCCTGCGTCTCTGCGTCACCGTACCCCTTTTCGTTAATCAGGTAGTGTATAATCATGCCGCCTGTGTCGTCAGGAGCGCCGATTTTTACCTTCCCGTTGTTTTCTTCCCGCTGCGGGAAGGCTGAGAAGGCAACCAGAAACAACAAGACTGAAGCCACTAGAACGGCAAATACCTTTTTCATAAGTACTTTTAAGCCTTTTTCCCTTCCAGTTCGTAAGCTTTTTTCTTCCACTCCTCATAAGGCATGCCTACCGGGAAGACCGGGTCCACCTTTTCTTTAATGAAGGTGTCAAAATTATCCGCCCCGCATCCTTCAAGCAGCTTGGTGTCAATAAATTGATCCAGCGTCGGGGCTGTTTCCAGAGTTTTTAAACCCAGTATATAATCAACTTCATCCTGAAAATTTTTAGGGTTGACTTTCCAGGTCAGGGTCCTTCCTTCATCAACCGTCTTCTTATAAATAGTCATCAGCGCCACTTCCTGGGGTACATAATAGTTCGCCGCGAATATTTCAGACGACCGGACAGGGTGGGTGTAGACGTATTCGATAGCCTTCGTGTGAGCCAACAGCATCTTTGCAGCTATCTCGGGGTGGTCTTTGGCAAAGTTGCGATTCATGGAATAGACACAGCAAGAGCCCCAATCACCTGTGGGCAGTTTCCCTACTGCCTTAACAATGTGTCCGGACTTGTCGTATTCAGCCATTGACCCCCATGGGTCGCAGCAGAGGTAGCCGTCGAGTTGACCTGCCTTCACGGCAAAAAATTCGTCTTTGTCAGCCATATCAAAGTTTTGATAACTTTTCTCATCAAACGGTATGCCGATATCATTGGCCATACGGACCCAGTAAGAGTCGGTCACATCACCAATAGCCACTTTCTTGCCGACCAACCCTTTGGCGTCCTTGATCTCATTTGAAGCCACCAGGTAGAAGGAACCTCCCAGGTGGTTGTTGGCGGCCACAAAAATCGGCGAGCCTTTTTGGAAAGCCCGGATTAACCCTTCTGTACCTATGTAGCCCACATCCATCTTGCCGGCGGCCATGGCCTCGGGGACCTTGCCGTTGCCGGTCACGTTCACTTTAAGGCCCAGTTGGTCGAATATTCCCGCGTCCTTGGCTATGCAGGCGGCGGTCATGTGGTCACAGTTGTAATAGCCCAGGTTGACGATGTAGTCCTTGTCTTTTTCCGGAATGCCCGCCGTTGTGTTTTGAGCCGTCTGCTTTTTACCTCCGCCGCAGCCTGCCAGCATGATCAGCGAAATAATTAATAATACAGAAAGCGGCAGAGCACGTTTAATTTTTGTCATGGTTTATTCCATCCTCTCTAAACCGGTATCTTTTGTAAAATAAAGCCTGGTGAGGAGAAGTCGGATTCGAACACGACTCCCGCCTGCCTGACAGGCGGACAAACGGGTTTGAAGCCCGCGGGGGACCATCCCCATTTCTCCCCGAATTTAATAAAACCTAGCAGCAGTCTTTCATCCCTTCCCCAAATAAATCTTCCAAGCTGGTTCCTTCCACACGGTAGATTGCGTAACCGACGTTGGCTCCTTTCATGCCCTGGACGATAAACTCCAGGGGTGGCTTATTGTCAATATCTTTAAAAGTAATCATCTGGTTGGACACCGGTGCCGGCACTTCATTTGTGCACTGGCATTCACCGGTGCCGCCCAGCACCACCAGCATGCTGTTTTTCTCTTCGCTCTCCCTATAAATCACCACCAAATCTTCAATATTGTCGCCGTTAAGGTCGGCGCTAGCGCATTTTATCACCTCTTTGCCCTCATGGGTCAAAGCAAAAAAACTGAGACAAGGGGACGGTTCTCCTGTCGCACTTACTCTGCTTGTATCACTTTGCTCTCCTTTGTTAACTGACATTTTGCCGCAGCCGGCCGCCGCTGCCCCGGCAAGCAGACACATCAGCAAAACGCAGATCAGCCAGCGGCGGGACATCAGGCGGCCCTGACCCTGGCCAGCGCCTTTTTAAATCCCGGCCACAGGGCGTACAGACCAAGCAGCAGGACAACCGCTGTACATAAATAGCGCAGGGGCTCCGGCGCGGCAAAGATAATATTATTAGCAAGGCCGACTGTCTGGCGGGTTTTGCTCAGGTCAAAAAATGGTGTGAAACCAGGCAGCAGCATTATATTGGTGATATATCCCACTAAAAATGAGGTGCTGATTAATACAGAAGTGTAAATCAGAACTGTCCTCCGGCCAATTAATTTGTACATGCTGATCAGCTCAGGCAGGTTGGTGGCCGCGCCGGTCATCAGAAAGGTTATGGCCAGACCCGGCGCCGCCCCGCTGGCTATTAGAGCAGCGATAAACGGGATATGTCCCACCGCGCAAACGTACATGATCGCGCCCAGGATAGCGATGCCGGCGACAGAAATCATGCCCGGGTTGCCCAGGTACTGCTGGATAAAGGCCGGGGGCGCCAGAACAATAATCAGCCCTGCCAGCAGCATACCCACGCAAACGTATTTGCTCACGGAAACTCCCATATCGAGGAAGCCCCACTGCAGACCCGCCTGCAGCTTTTGGGCCAGGCCGGCCTGCTCCCCGGATTCCATTTCGGCCGGAACCACAGGTTCATCCAAACCGGGAGCGTGGATCTCAGGCCCGGCAAGCTTGTTGGCAATGACACCGATCAGCATCGGAACAACAAACCCGGTCAACAGGTAGATAGTGGCGATCTGCGGCCCCAGGAACCCGTAAGCTAGCAGGACGGCCGCCGGGTTGATGATTGGGGTGGCCGTCATAAAGGCCAGGGTCGGCCCCAGGAAGGCGCCGGAATAGTACAGGCCAAGGCCGAGCGGAATCACCCCGCAGCTGCAGATAGGAAGAAGCATCCCGGAAACCGTGGCTTTGGCCAGCGCCGGGATACTCCGGTTGCCCAGCATGCGCTGCAGCCTGTCCGGGCTGATCAAATTGTGCATCAGCCCCGCCAGAACAAAGCTTATGATCAGCCACACCGAAGCGCCGTTGAGGATGTCCAGGGCGGTCAGGATGACTTTCTGCAACAACTCCAGGATCAAAATACCATCATCCCCTCAGCGCTTCTTCCATAGCTTTTTCAATTATTGTCTTTGACAGGTTGTCAATTTTCTTCCTACCGTCTATGATCATGGTCCCTTTTGTCACCATGCCGTACTTCTTCAGGTAGTCGAAATCCTTGCCAGCGTAGTAAATCTTCACTTCCACGTCGTTACCGTATTTGGCGGCCGCGTTTTTTATGGTATGCACATGTTCATCACAGCAGGGGCAGGTGTTGATAAACTCCACTTTAACCTTTGGCACTGTAATCCCCCCTTCCTCAAGCTTTTTCAATCTGGCACAAAAGGGCCTTGAACACGGGAAATCCTGAAACAGGGTCCCTGTTGCTGAAGTCCGCTAAATCATTCACGTTGGCCAGGCGCCAGGCCTCGACCTGGGTCGGGTTCCCGCCGCCCATGTTAACCTCTGTCTGGCCCGGTAAAACTTTTTCAGTCACATCAGCGTAAAAGAAAACCCGTCCTCTCCTGGTGCTCACCGCAACCCTGTCCCCGCTGCTGATGCCCCGCTCCGCCGCGTCAACCGGGTTGATCAAAGCCTGCGGCTTTTCCTGCAGCTTGACCAGTCCGGGCACGTTCAGGTGCTGGGAGCGGAAGGTTGACTGAATCCGGGCGCCCGTGTTCATTACCAGAGGAAACTCCCTGCAGAGTTCAGGGTTTTGCAGGGGGCCTTCCGCCGGCTCGGTGTAGACAGGCAGCGCGTCATAGCCATGTTTGGCCATCAGGCTGGAAGTAATCTCCATTTTGCCTGAAGGGGTCGGGAAGCCGGGTTCACGGTCTTTCCTCAAAAGGCCCAATTCATATTTTTTATAACGCCGCTCCGGAGATGGGAGCTTAACCCCGTCAGGGCTGTTTTTTAAAGCTTCAAGCAGCCCGGGGTTCCCGGCAAAAGCCTTTTCAATAACCTCTTCCTCACTTTGCGGGTAGAGGTGGCCGTAACCCAGCCTGTTGGCCAGTTCAGCCATAATTAAAAAACAATTCTTCGACTGGCCCACAGGTTTTATTACTTGTCTCCTGAGTCGTACGTAACCAGGGTAGCGCTGGTAGGAATTGATCTCATAATAAGTGGCCGACGGCAGCACCACATCGGCAAACAGCGCGTCCCGGGTCATCACAAGGTCAATTACCATCATAAAATCCAGGCTGCGGTAGGCCTCTTCAAAGATTGCAGGCTGCGGGTAAGATGTCAGAGTGGAGGACCCGTTGATCAGCAAACCCTTTACCGGGTAAGGTTTTCCTTCCAGGACCGCCCTGGGGAATTCCATGTAGTGGGCGCTCCTGGTCAGTTCATAAAACAGCGGGTATTTATCAGCGCCGATGGGCAGCACCCCCGCCGGCGCCTCTATTTTCTCGCGTTGCGCAGGACTGGCAGGCGGGGCGGACAAGCATAAACCGCCCGGCACGTCCAGGTTGCCAGTCAGCGCCCACAGGATATAGAGCGCCCTGATGTTCTGCACGCCGCTGTTGGTGTATTCAAGGCCGGTGTAAGTGCGCAGGCTGACTCCCTCTGTGTTGGCTATTTCCCTGGCCAGCGCCGTCACGGTCGCTGCCGGCACCCGGGTGATGCTCTCAACCTTTGCCGGGGTGAAATTCCTCACATAATCGCTGAGCTCCGCAAAGCCCAGCGTCCAGTTTTCCACAAAATCACGGTTGTACAGCTGCTCATTGATTACCACATTGAGCAGGCCCAAAATCAGAGCGCCGTCCGTACCCGAGCGCACGCCCACCCACTGGTCGGCTCGCCCGGCTATATCGGAGCGCATCTGGTCCACAGCTATGACTCTGGTTTTTTTGCGCTGCGCCCTGGCTATCCTTTTAAAGAAAATTGGCGGGGAATCGGTGACCGGGTTAGTACCCCATACAACGATCAGGTTGCTGTTTTCCAGGTCCGGGGTCAGCCAGGCTCCGGGCAGGCCGAAGTTGGCCATGGGCGCCAGGATGCCGTATGAAACAAAGCACAAAGAACCGGTGCTGGCAATATTCGGTGAGCCGAACGGCAGCAGCAGGTTGTTGGCCACTGAATCGCGTGAGTTGCAGAATTCCACCAGCGACTGTTCGAAGGCGCCCCGCCCGGAGTGGCTGAGTAAGGCCTGCGGGCCGTATTTCGCCTTGATCTCGTTCATTTTTTGCAACGTCAGGTCCAGCGCTTCATCCCAGGACGCAATACGGAACTTCCCCTCGCCGCGCTCTCCTGTGCGGATCAGCGGCGTTTGCAGGCGGTGCGGCGAGTACACTATCTCAGGCGCGTACCTACCCCTGACACACAAATTCGCGTAAGGCGCCCCTTGCAGCGGCTCAGCTTTCACCAGCCTGCCGGCTTCGAGCGTAACTTCCACCGCGCAGCCGCCGGGGCATATGCCACAAATTGCAGGCTTTTTTTCAACAACCAATCCAACTTCCCCCAAAACTTAACATTACTGTTAATTAATCCACTATTATCACAGGATAATTGAGTGTTTTCTCCCTTTATCTAAACGTTTCCTTTATATCTATCATTTGATTATTTTATTGACATAAGATAGGTCATAAAAACAATGAATTGTTAAAATAAAGGACTATTTATCTCAAACATAAAAGTCTTATATAACAACAGAAAAGTTCCAGTATGATAGTTCGTTATATGAGCCGATTTAAAATTACGTACAGAGGGAGTGTTGATATGGCTAAAGATTACCGTCAGATGTGGGAATCCATCGGTGTGGACCTGGAGGCGCACGATAAGCTTTTGAATGTTTTGCCGCCCACTTACGGGCAGGTTTACATGAGCCAGGAAAACCGGCCGGAGGGTATGGAGTATTTCGACTTTGTAATCAGTGAAGTGCACGGCCTGCGCATACAGGAACTGCAGGAACACAAGGCGGCCGGCGGCAAGGTGATCGGCGCTTTTTGCGTCTTCGTGCCCGAGGAGATTGTCCGCGCGGCAGGCGGGATCTGTGTCGGGTTGTGCTCGGGAGTTGAAATCGGCGCGGCCAAGGCGGAAAAAGTGCTGCCCAGAAACATCTGCCCGCTGATCAAGTCTTTCATGGGGTTCAAGCTTGGCAAGGTCTGCCCCTATTTCGAGTCCTGCGACATGGTCGTGGGCGAAACAACCTGCGACGGCAAAAAGAAAGCTTTTGAGATTTTAAACGACTATGTGCCCGTACACATGATGGAAACACCCCAAATGAAACGTGAAAAAGACAAGCAGTTATGGCGGAGCGAGGTGCAGGATTTCTTAGTTAAAGTGGAGGAATTCACAGGCAGCAAGGTCACGGACACATCGCTGCGGCAATCAATTAAGGATATCAACGGCAAGCGCAGGGCGCTGCTGCGCCTTTCCGAACTGCGCAAGAACATCCCTACGCCAATCAGCGGCAAGGACTGCCTCTTGATCGAACAAATCGCTATGTATGATGATGTGCCCAGGTTTACCGCGCAGCTGAACGCGCTTTGCGACGAGCTTGAAGTCAGGGTGAAGGAAGGAAAGGGGTTTGCTGAATCCGCCGCGCCAAGGATTATCGTTACCGGCACGCCGATGGCCCTACCGAACTGGAAGATACCTCACATTATCGAAACCAGCGGCGCCGTGATCGTGGCCGAGGAACTGTGCACCGGCCTTCGCTATTTTGAAAACCTGGTGCCGGAGGAAGCTGAAAACACCGGACAAATGGTTGAAGATATCGCCAGCCGCTATCTAAATATCAACTGCGCCTGCTTCACACCCAACGAAGGCCGGATGGAAAAACTGGTGAACCTGGCCAAAGAATACAAAGCAGACGGGATTATTCACTGCTCCCTGGCTTTCTGCGACCCCTATCTGGTGGAAGCCAACCGGGTTGAGAACATACTGAAAGAAAACGACATACCTATGTTAAAGATTGAAACCGATTACGGGCAGGAGGATTCCGGTCAGATCAAAACACGGGTCGAAGCCTTCCTGGAAATGATCGATAAGAAATAGGACGGAACCGAACTTAATAAAACCTGGCTCAAAAACACCTTCATTTCTGGTAGAAACGGAGGTGTTTTTTAGAGGGAGGAGATAGGTGTTTTTGCTATATGAATAAAAAACATAGCTGTCAATAAACAAAAACAATAATTTTCCTGGTCTCTTATGTTTATTTTTATCACTATATATTACTTATTGCTATTATAATAGTTATTTAATGCTACGTCAAGTTATGTTATGTAATTTTATGTCCTGCCCTCAACTAACCCTGATCAACCACCAAAACGTATTGACTTCCGGCTTTGAACAAACTAGAATAAGAATATCCACAAAACAGGGGAATGAGTTTGTGTCTGAGGTTGTTTTAAATTAACCAAATCTAATATGATCGTCCGCAACGGGCCGGCGTTTTATGGCGCGGCTTAATTGGTTTGCAACGCGGGCTGGTTAATTGAGAACACCGTATAGTCTGCTCATCTTCCGTAAATAAAAGCATTGTGCTGTACCGTGCTCAAAAGCACGGTTTTCTAATGTATTTTCGCGGCAAGTTGCGCTGATTGAGGCTGTGATTGAACGCAGGGTGTTCATCACAGCCTGTCTATTTTTGGGGAGGTATCCGCCTGATGAACGAATATACAATGAAAATATTGGAATACGACAAACTAAAGGAAAACTTAAAACAGTACGCCATTTCCGAACCGGCTAAAAACATGCTCGACAAACTTCAGCCGTCTGTTAATATAACCGAAATTGAGCGGTGGTTGCTTGAGACTACTGAAGCCAGGCGCATTATTGATATAAATGCCAGCGTCCCGCTAACCGCAATGGAGAAGATTGGCGAGGTAATGGCCAAGACAGGGAAAGGGTTTGCCCTTACAACAGATGAACTAACAGCGGTCAAAGAACTGCTGGCAAGCGTCAGGAAGCTCAGAAGGTTCATGCGCCAGATGCAGGAGGTCTCACCAGTCGTGGCTTCATATGCATTATCCATGTCGGAACTGCCCCACCTGCATGATGAAATCGACAGGTGCATAGTCAGCGGGAGAGTAGATGACAGGGCCACACCGGAGCTGAACAGGCTGAGAAAAAAGATTGCCGTCGCCGATGAGAGAATAAAACAAAAGCTGAACAGCATTTTGTCTTCTCCTTCTTTGGCTGGGGTTATTCAGGAAGCAGTAGTCACCGTGCGGAACGGTCGGTACGTGATCCCCGTAAAGAGAGAATATAAGAAAAGCTTCGCGGGAAATGTGCTTGACCTTTCAGCAAGCGGTTCCACCCTGTTCATTGAGCCGGCGGCCATCGCCAGGCTCCAGGAAGAGCTCAACATATTGAAAATGGAAGAGGAAAAGGAAGTCTTCCGGATCCTGTCCTGCCTGACAGAAATTGTAGAAGCCTGCATCAGAGAGATATCGATCAATGTGGAGGCTTTTATCCAGTATGATTTCATTTTTGCCAAGGCGAAATACAGCAAATCCCTTGATTGCTTTCCGGTAAAACTGAATGAGCGCAATAAGATCATAATAAAAGGCGGCAGGCATCCTCTCATCGGCAATAACGCTGTGCCGCTGGATTTTCAGATTGGAGAAGGCTACAGTACCCTGGTTATTACCGGGCCTAATACCGGAGGGAAAACGGTGGCCTTGAAAACGGTGGGACTGCTCACATTGATGGCTCAGTCCGGCCTGCACGTGCCTGTCCAGGAAGGAAGCGAGTTAGCCGTTTTCGACCGTGTCCTTGCGGACATCGGTGACGGCCAAAGCATTGAGCAGTCCCTGAGCACCTTTTCATCCCATGTAAAAAATATATCTGCCATCATTGAATATTCCAACTCCCGCTCCCTGGTGCTGATGGACGAACTGGGAGCGGGCACCGATCCGGGTGAAGGCATGGGGTTCGCCGTCGCGGTGCTGGAAGAGGTCTTCAGCAGGGGCGCTACTATCGTGGCTACAACCCATATCAGCGAAATCAAAGAATTTGCGGCTAAGAACGAGGGGTTCAAAAACGGCCGCATGGAGTTCGATATCGATTCCCTCAAGCCCCTGTACCAACTGACCATAGGCCGGCCGGGAGAAAGCAACGCATTCCTGATCGCTTTGAGACTCGGGGTGCGTCGGCGGATTATTGAACGCGCACATGAGATAACATACGGGGATAAGAAAGATTACTCCTGCGAAGTGACGCTCCGGCCACAACCTCAGGTTGGTGAAGATACAGCAGCCATACAAGCAGATCCGCCGGCTATTAAAGCAACCGCAGCCAAAGCTGGCGGAAACCGGACAGATAAGACGCAAAAAACTGCTGTAAGCACCTTCGTTAAAGGAGACTGCGTATTCATCAGCAGTATGAACCGTACAGGAATCGTTTATGAGCCTGAAAACGGCAGGGGCGAAGTAGTGGTAATGGTAATGAAAAAGAAATATAAAATCAGCCACAAGAGGCTCTCCCTCCATGTGGCGGCCAAGGACCTTTACCCCGAAGACTACGACCTGGATATAGTCTTCGAAAGCAAGGAAAACAGGAAAAAGCGCAAGCTCATGAGCAAGCGGCACGTGGAGGGTTTGATTATTGAGACCAAGGAGCAAGAATAGGTAGTGGAATTTAAAGCAGGTGTCAGGGGGACGGGGTTGTTGACAACCCACTGGTTATCAACAACCCCGTCCCCCTGACAATCGCGTAGGTTATTAACATCCCCTTACTTTTCTTTACGAACCGGTTTTTCCCGTGCCAGGAGGGCGGCGCCAAGGGCGCCGGCAAGCTGGGAGCGAAGATCCACAATAATTTCCCGCCCCAGTTCCCTGGACAGAGCTTCCCTTACCCCCTCGTTTTTGGCCACACCGCCGGTAAAGATAATCTGCTCTCCCTTGCCCAGACGCTCTGCCATAGCTGCTACCCTACTGGCCACGGAGCGGTGGATGCCTGCGATAATCCTCCCTTTAGCCACACCCTGCGCCAGCAGGCTGATCACTTCCGACTCGGCGAAAACAGTACACATGCTGCTGATCGCCACAGGCTCGGCGCCGCGTGCTTTGTCAGCCAACTCACTGACGTCAGAGCCGAGGGCGGCGGCGATTACCTCCAAAAACCGGCCCGTTCCGGCGGCGCACTTGTCGTTCATGGCGAAGTTAACGACACTGCCCCGCCCGTCCGTAAGTATTACCTTGCTGTCCTGGCCACCGATATCGATAACCATATCGGCCCCTGCCAGCAGATGATGCGCTCCCCTGGCGTGGCAGGTAATTTCAGTCACAGCCTTATCAATAAAAGGCAGGGATATCCTGCCGTAACCGGTCCCGATCACGCATGATATATCGTCTTGCGACAGCCCGGCCTGGCCCAGCAGTTCCTCAAAAGCCTCATGGCCGGCCTGCCGGGGGCTGCACCCGGTCGGCCTGACCACATACCGCCAGCCCCTGCCATTAAGCAGCACAACTTTAGTGGTAACAGAACCGACGTCGATTCCCACAGTGAACATTTTTAATAATCAACTCCCGCTGAGCATTTCGATGAAGGCTGAAATCCTTGTTTTTAGCTGTTCAATGTCCGATGTGGAGTAATCGGTCTCCAGCTGGATGTAGGGAAGCCCGAAGTCTCCCTTGACATAGCGGCGGACCAGCTCTCCTTCAACGATATAAGTATGGCAGGCCTGCCAGGTAAGGTCTACCACTCCGTCTACCTGGTAGTCAACGATGAGTTTGCCGAGAAGATCCAGCCGCCCCTTGTTCGGCGTCATACATGAGCAGGGTATCTGCAGGTACCTTTCAGCAATAGCTTGCATCGGGTCTCTTCCCTCATCTTCGTCTACCAGGTATTCTAGAGTTTTGATACCGCTGCAGCTTTCAAAGCAAACCACACTGCCGCCGCATTCCTCCAGCAGGCGCACCACTTTTTCCGAGCCGATGCCAACCGGGCAGCCGGTTAACAGAATACGGGGCGTGCCTTTGGCAAAGGGGGAAATCCCCTTTTCAGCATTTTTTCTGACTTCTTCAGCAAGCTGGTTGATCAGTACGGTACCTTCTTCCTTATCAACATTAAAACCTTTGACAAAGATAGTGGTGAGCATATCCAGGCCGGTCATGGGGGCAGGGTCGGTCCTGTTCAGTTCGTGCAGGTTTTTTAAAGCTGTCCGCTCCCTGTTGCACACCTTGATGGCAGCTCTCAGGTCTTCCTGGCCGATTGTTACACCCAGGAACTCCTCCAGCCGCTCTTTGAGCAAATAAAGCTCCTCCAGCCACCACTGCAGGACGCCGCTACGGTTGGTGCCCTGCGGCAGGTGCAGCACATGCATAGGTTTAATCTGTCCGAGCAGCTCAAACATCTTCTTTTTGCCGTCACAGGTCGTTTCAGCAATTATAAAATCAGAAGCCCGGAAGTAAGGGCAGGTGTCGGTTAAGGCAAAACCGAAACTTGACTTGATCAGCGGGCAGAGATTGCGCGGCAGAACCTTTTCAGCAGCGGCGACAGGCTCATGTCTGGTGCCGCAAAGTCCGACCGGCAGGGCTCCGGCTGCCAGTACCAGTTCCATGGGGGAATAGGCACAGAACAAGCCGACAACCTTCAAGCCGTTATCTTTGGCGTTCTGAACGCTGAACGCATTGTCATTACGCATATTTTCAAAAATCTTCATCATCTGTGGGCGCATGGTGATCATCCTCCGATCTTGAATCTAACATCACCTACCCTTTCACTATATGCATATATATTTCCTCTATAATTTTAATAGAATATTTTTATCTATTATTACGCAGAAATAACAATGCTTTATATTACAACACTAAGTATACGAACAACAGTTAAGAGCCGCCATAAATTTCTTTTAAAAAGATAACTACCCGGGAAGGAAAATAATTCCATTCAGCGAATTACTCCTTCCAGAGGTGTTTCTTAATGTATGAAAGTGCTCTTTTCAGTATGATCAGCGGCTTGACAGGTGTAGCATTGGGCGGGGTAATCACCTGGGTGGTGTCAAAACACTTCTATATAAAAGCCAGCATTGACCTGGAAAGACAGACCAAAATATTAATTGAACTAAATGAAATTATCGCTGGATTCCTGGAAAGCCAGGATATCAAAGGGCTTTCCATCAGCCGCGGCAAAGACGGCCTGCTGTCAGGCATAATTTATCAAATTCCACGCCAACAAAGTCAGGGGGACTAACCCCTGGCTAGTTTGAAGAAAGAGTCGTCCATGGTGTTATCTATATTTGTCGACAGGCCAGGGAAAATAAACCCCTGGCTTTTTTCTGTGCAATACTAATAATCCCCTGTATGAAAACTTACTCTGCGCTGTTCAAATTCAAGGTTTCGTTCATGCTCCCCATGCGGTAGCCGCGCAGGTCAAGTGTAATATATTTATACCCGATATCCCTGATGCGTTTTTCAATCTCAGTACTGTTTTCTATTACCAGCGGGATATAATCCGGCGGCACTTCGATCCTGGCCAGGCTGCCGTGATGCCTTACCCTTACCAGCGGCACTCCCGCCTGCCTGATCACCTCTTCCGCCGCACTAACCTGTCTCAGTCCCTCTATAGTAATCTTTGTTCCGTAAGGAAAGCGCGAGGCCAAACAGGGGTTGGCCGGCTTGTCGGCTGTGGGCAGCCCTAATTCTCTTGACAGCGCGCGTATTTCCTCTTTGGTCAAACCCACGTCTTTCAACAGACTGCGCACACCCAGTTCCTCCCCGGCCCGGATACCGGGACGGTAGTCGCTCAGGTCGTCAGCGTTAACTCCGTCTACTACTACTTTAATACCCCTTGCACGGGCTATCTCCAAGATCTCTCCGTATTCATTCTTCTTACAGTGGTAACAGCGGTCAGGCGGGTTGCCGGCAAATACCGGGTTGTCCAGGTCCCGGTTTTCAACCAGCAGGTGCTCACAGCCTATGGACCGGGCCAGCTGAACAGCTTCCTCCGTCTCACCCGGCGGGTATATCTCTCCTGTAATGGTTACCGCCACCGCTTTTTCTTTAAGCGCCTCAACCGCCGCTTTAAGCAAAAACGTGCTGTCAACGCCGCCTGAAAATGCGACGATTACACTCCCGCATTGCTGCAAAATTTGTTTCAATTGATCGTATTTTTGTTCCAGGTCGTTCATTTTTTAATATGACACCTCTTAAAAAACTAAATGAACACTGGCTTCTATAAGTACCATGCAATGTTAATTTATGATAATATGGAACCAAAACCAGGAGTTGGTATTATGCAAAGAATATTACTCTGGGGATCTATCCTCCTCATTCTCATAGAAGCGTCCACCTACGGTGTTTCAATTTATCTGAAATATCACCTGCCGGGTGGCGCTGGTTTAAGTGACAGTATGCTCTACACCCTCATTTACACTTACAGGAGACTCCCCATTGTTATAGTGCTTTTGTTATTTTTCGCGTATACCTGTAAACCCGGGAAATAAATTTAACTGGCAGCGGAAACATGGTTATTCTCCGTGCTGTAAGTTACATCCCGGCTGCTGAGAATCCTTTAATTCCGTTATGCTGGGGTTGTCGCCACAAACGGGGCAGCCGGGGTTTCTCTTCACCTCGATTTCATCGAACCGCAGTGACAGTGCGTCATAGGTCAACAGACGGCCCACCAGCAAATCTCCCAGCCCCAGCAAATATTTCAAAACTTCTGTCGCCTGAATAACCCCTATGGTGCCCGGCAGCACACCCAGCACACCTGCCTCGGCGCAGGTGGGCGCGGCGCCTGGCACAGGGGGTTCGCCGAAAATACAGCGGTAACAAGGCCCCTGCCCAGGTATGATCGTCAGCGCCTGCCCGAAAAACCTGAGGACACCTCCATGGAAGAAAGGCTTCCCAAGCATGACACAGGCGTCGTTAATCAGAAAACGTGTAGTGAAATTGTCTGTCCCGTCCACCACGGCGTCGTACTCTTTGATAATCTCCAGCGCGTTGCCCGCCGTCAGCCTTTCACGTCGTGGGATCACACGGCAGTCGGGATTCAACGCTGTCAGCTTATCCCTGGCCGAATCAGCCTTGGCCTTGCCGAGATCTCCGGTGGTGTGCAGGATCTGCCGCTGCAAATTGCTTAAATCCACCACATCGTCATCAATTATACAAATAGTCCCCACTCCGGCGGCCGCCAGGTAATAAGCGACAGGAGAGCCCAGTCCCCCGGCGCCCACGATTAAAACCCTGCCTTCACATATTTTTTTCTGGCCTTTTGAGCCTACTTCACCAATTATGATATGCCTGCTGTATCTAGCAATTTGATCTTCGCTGAACTTCAAAATTTCTGCCTCCCTTAATGATGACATAACCGGTCAACCGCCTTTATTCCCCTCTTACCAGTATCCTGTACCTGTCACCGGATTTTTCAATTAAAATAACCTTATGGCCTTCATTGGTTAGACTTTTAGGCACATTCTGGAGCGGCTCTCCCTCATTTAAAAAACCTCCAGAATATCTCCGACCTGCATGTCCTCAAGTCTGAGCAGGGTTTTAGCAAAGGTTACAGGGCAAACGACATCTGTAATATCCAGTGTGTCACTGATTCTTATGCTCACCGGTGAACATACGCCTTTAATATATATAAAACCAATCATTATACTTATATATTTAAAGTCTACCCAACCACCTATCTGCTGTCAACAGTTTCCGGCAGGGTGGCTGTCAACATATAGTTTAACGGATCTGCTTGAAAACAAAACCCGCCAGCCATAGACGGGTTATCGGCAATTTTTATTGTTAATTTATATTACTTGTCCCCCTCTTCGGGAACGATACAGATAAAAACAAGGTCCTGATCGCTGCTGCTGGCAAACTGGTGCTCCGCGTTGGACGGTACATACGCTATGGAGCCTGCTTCTAGGGTGTTGTCTTTTCCCTCAATGAACAGCACACCGCTGCCTTCCAGGATGTAGTTGATATGCGGCCAGGGGTGAGCATGTCGCGGGGAGCAGCCCCTGTCTCGCAAAGTAATAAGCCGCATCACCCATCCTTCCCAGCCTTCCCCGGGACCGATCAAGGATTTTTTGAAGGCGTTAACCACACCTGGGCCTACGAATTTAATCTCTTCTATATCTTTAACGCTGCCTACAAACACAAAAACCCCTCCGCTACAATTATATTTATAACACTTATTCTAGACCTGAAATAAAGTACCTTCCTTAAGAACAGGATTCTTTAAAAAGGCATGGTGTCAGGGGGACGGGGTTGTTGACAACTCTTAATAGAATTTTAGCAAATGACAGATATTAAACCAGGCAGACTTTCGGCAGGTGATAAAATGGGCGGTTCTGGTTATGATGAAATATTTAAAAGGCTTGTAAAATCGGGCTACCGCGGGGATATGCCTGAGGAGATTAAAAAAATAAAAAAAGAGGGCAATGAAGTCACCGGAGAATACGTGCGTTACGCTTCCGGCGCAGGAGACCCGAACAGGGTAGTTTTTAAGGTCAGGGACTGCCCGCCTGACTGCGGCGATGATAAAAGGAAAAACTGCGAGGCCTCCTGCCTCTTCGGCGCTATTGTCAGAGACATGGAGGGCAACGTGGTTATCAAGCAGAACAACTGCGCGGGCTGCGGTGAGTGCGCGGAGGTCTGCAGGGAATATTCCCTGGTTGATAAAAAAGAGTTCGTTCCGCTGATTGAACTTTTAAAAGACCGCACCGTGCCTGTTTTTGTGATAATAAATCACTGGTTCTTACAGGGAAGTATGTTTTTTAAACCCGGATTCCGGCAGGAAATTATCGCAAATAATAGAAGCAAATACTGAGGTTGTTTTGTTCATTATTATCTAAAGGGGGCTTTTAATATGGCGCATGAGATTGATTACAAAATTTTTGGCGACGACATGCAGATGGTCGAGATCGAACTTGACCCCGGTGAAGGTGTCCGGGCGGAAGCAGGGATGATGATGTACATGGAGGAAGGCATTGAAATGCAGACTGCCGCCGGCGGTATGTTCAAAGGGCTCAAGCGAATGCTGATGGGTGAGAGCTTTTTTATCACTTCCTTCTTAAACCGCGCTTCTAAAAAAGTCCGGCTTGCCTTTTCAGCGCCCTACCCCGGGAAAATAATACCTCTTGATTTGCGCAGGCTTGGCGGTAACTTTATGTGTCAAAAGGACGCCTTTCTTTGTGCCGCCGAGGGGATAGACATTGAGATTGCCTTTACTAAAAAAATCGGCGCCGGGCTCTTTGGGGGCGAGGGTTTTATTTTAGAGCGCCTTACCGGTGACGGGATGGCTTTTGTTCATTCAGGCGGCACTATTGTCGAAAAGAATTTGCAGCCAGGCGAGAGTTTGCGGGTTGACACCGGATGTCTGGTTGCCTTTGCGCCTTCGGTTGACTATGATATCCAGTTTATCGGCGGGTTTAAAAACGCCCTTTTTGGTGGTGAGGGGCTGTTCCTGGCCAGGCTGACCGGACCGGGGCTGGTTTACTTACAGAGCCTCCCGTTTTCCCGCCTGGCCGACCGGATTGTGGCCGCTTCCCGCTATCAGAGGCGCGATGAGCAGAGAGGCATAGCCGGTATCGGCGGCGGCATTCTGGGAGGAATACTCAGTGGTGACTAACACGAGTATCTCTAAAATTTTGGTTTAAAACAGCTGCCCCAAATCCTGTCTTTGGCGTGCCGCCTCGTCTAGGCCATGCCCTGTGTTAATCATCTTGCTAAGAACCGTGCAGAATCTGCGTATACCTTCCCGGATTATTGTTTCGGAGCAGCGGCTGAAGCTTAGCCGCAGCCGGTCCGTTCCGCCGGCGTTGGCGCAGAACACATCCCCGGGTACAAAGGTAACTTTTTTTTCAACCGCTCGGGAAAGCAGGGCTCCGGCGTGAACTCCTTCCGGCAGGCTGCACCAGATGTGGAAACCGCCGGCGGGACGGCTCCAACACAGGCCGGGGGGAGCGAATTCCTCCAGGGACGCCAGCATGGCGTCCCTTCTTTTACGGTACTCTTCCCTTACCATCGCCAGGTGCGCTTGCAGCAATCCCGCACGGCAAAATTCATTGACTACCGACTGTGCCAGTGTGTTGCAGTGCAGATCGTCCAGCTGTTTTGCCATCAGCAGCTGCCGGGCCAGGTCGGACGGCGCAGCCAACCAACCCAGGCGCAGGCCGGGGGAAATCACCTTTGAGAAAGTGCTGAGGTAGATCACGTGGTCGCTGGTATCCAGAGACTTCAGGGAGGGAAGGAACCCTCCTTCATAGTGAAGCTCACTGTAGGGGTCATCCTCTAAAACAGGAACATGGAAGCGGTAAGCCAGTCTTAAAAGCTCCCGGCGCCGGGCAAGGCTCATAGCGATACCGGACGGGTTTTGATAAGTAGGCTGGGTATATATAAATTTGGGGCGATAGCGGGCAAGAACCTGCTCCAAAACATCCACCTGAAGGCCTTCCTCGTCCATTGGCACACTGAATATACGCGCCCCGGCCGCGGCGAAAACCTGGATAGCCCCCATATATGTATGCTCCTCGATCACTACCGCGTCACCCGGCTCAATAAAAACCTTGGCGGCCAAATCCAATCCCTGCTGGGAGCCCGAGAGTATTATGATATTCTCCGGCCCGGCCTGAATAGCCCGCTTAGCCATGTATCCGGCCAGGTACTCCCGGAGAGGGTAATGGCCGGCGGTGGGTCCATGCTCGAAAAGCGCACTTCCTTCTTTATTCATAAGCCCGGAAATTATCGAGCTAAAATATTCCACTGGGTGGAATTCCTGGGCAGGCACGCCTAAAGCGAAAGATATGGTATCCTCCCTGGCGACCATATCCAGGATATTACTAATAAATGGGTTGTTCATCCTGCCCGCCCGGCTGCTGTAAAAATTTCTCCAGACTGGGGGCAGGGTCAGGTATAACTCTTCCCCCGCCTCTCCACCGGGTATAAAGTTTACCATGGTTCCCCTGCCCACATGAGACTCGATTAACCCGTCAGCTTCCAGCTCGCGGTAGGCGTTCACCACTGTACTGCGGTTTACACCCAGGGCGGCGGCCAATTTCCTCTCCGGCGGCAGCCGGTAACCGGGCTGCAGGCTGTGGGACAGGATCAGCTGCCGGATCTGGTTTTTTATTTGCAGGTACAGTGGAGTACGGCTTTCCCGGTCTACATTTACTTGCACTGCGACTTCCCCCTGCCGGAAAAAATATTAATGCGATCTTCCTAATTAATCTCTTTCTCCATCCAGACCACATCAAAGTTCTTCTCTTTTTTTCTTCCTATATGCAAAAACCTGCCGCATTCAACAAAGCCATTCTTCTTATGAAATTGCAGACTCTGGTCGTTGAGTGACGATATATTTGCCAAAAGGTATTTTATACCCATTTTGACTCCTTCTTTCTCAAGCAGTTCCAAAGCCTCTTTCCCAATGCCTTTGCCTGTCTCATCCTGATCCAAAAAATAACTGACTTCCGCAGTTTCCCTGAACACCGGCATGGAGTTATAAGCTCTTAGAAAACAAAACCCAATCACTTTCCCGGTGTCATTATTTTTTATTACATACGCCGGGTACCCCCTGGCCATCTCCAGAAACTTGCCATAAAACTCGTATGGCAGCTTATGCTCAGGGTAAGCGGCAAAACTGTTTTCCACATAATAATTGAAGATATCCATTACTTCCCTGCCGTGTTTTTCTGCCATCGGTTCATGCTTTATCTTCACAACTCATCCTCCCCCCCATTACATCACAATATATTGAAAAAGTCCGTAACGGCTGTAAAAGGCTATGATTTTTTCATTGCCGGACGTAATAATTATTTTTTTCGCTTTTACAGACTTAGCATCCATCCAAAATAAAGCCTTTTTCATAAATTTGTCTCCAATGCCCAACCTTTGGTATCTATCTTCAACGTAAATTGCATCGATTTCCGCCTCATTATCCTTCGTAATTGAGCTAATACAAAAACCTATAAGTTGATCCTGCGTTAAATTCCTGGCCAAATCTATTCTAACGGCGCCTGATTCAGCTTTATTAAGAATATCTTTTTTTCTAGTTTGAAAATCATGTTGTGATAATCTGTTAGTAAAATCCTCTGAATTTAGCTGGAGATGCTCAATAAGTTTCTCCCATAAAGGGCCTATTATATCAATATCCTTTTCATTAACCTCAACAAATTCAACTTCACTCAACAAATTTATTCCTCCTAATAGTTTTCTTTTCCTAATCTATTATATGTGATCAATTCATACAGCTTGTAAAGAGACGGGTCAGACGCCGTATGCCATTTTTAATCTGGTCCGGGGTGGAGTTGGAAAAATTCAGACGCATTGTATTCAGTCCCTCCCGGTCCGGGTAAAAAGGCGCGCCTGGCACGTAGGCCACTTTTTCTTCTATTGCCCTTTCCAAAAGCTGTATGGTGTCAAAGTGATCAGGCATGGTCACCCACAAAAACATACCCCCGTCCGGCTTGGTCCAGAAAATGCCGTCCGGGAAGTTCTTCTGCATCTCCTCCAGCATGATATCCCGGCGCCTGCCGTATTCCTTGCGGATAGCCAGGACATGGCCGGACACGTCGGAGTTCTCCAGATAGCTCTGTACCGCCCGCTGCACCAGTGTGCCCGTGTGCAGGTCGGTACCCTGCTTGGCCAGGACAAGTTTGCGGATTAATTCGCGACTGGCCGCAATCCAGCCCAGGCGCAGCCCGGGCGCTATAGTCTTGGAAAAAGTGCTAAGGTAAATTACCTGGCCGGCAATGTCAAAAGATTTGACAGGAGGTAGTGTTTCACCACAGTACCTGAGCTCGCCGTAAGGATCATCCTCAATTAGGGGCGTCTCGAATTTCCCCAATAAATCAGCAACCGCCCGGCGTCTTTCAAGGCTCATGGTTACACCGGTCGGGTTTTTAAAAGTGGGGGTCAGGTAAATCAGCTTGGGATGTTGTCTCTTTATGGCCAATTCCATGGCTTCGACATCGATACCCTGGTTATCCGCGGGCACCGCCACAAATCCAGCCTGGTAACTGCGAAAGGTTTGAATCGCACCCAGGTAACTTGGTTTTTCCACCAAAACTACATCTCCTGGATTGATAAAGAGCTTTGCCAGCAGGTCCAGCGCCTGCTGGGAGCCATTAGTGACCAGAATATTATCAGGTCCCGCCTCCACCCCTTTTTCTCGCATCCTGGCAGCTATGTACTCACGCAGAGGCGGGTATCCTTCCGTAGTGCTGTATTGCAGGACAGATGGGTCGCCGCTCTCCAGGACATGACAAAAAGCCTCCCTGATCTCTTTAAGGGGAAACATCTCCGGGGCTGGCAGCCCGCCGGCAAAAGAAATCACTTCGGGACGTTCAGTAACTTTCAATATCTCACGTATTACCGAGCTTTCCATCTGGCTGACCCGCTCGGCATAATTATAACTCATCCTTATACCTCCTCTGATTGGATTGGTTAAGGATTAGTATATTAACCTTTTTACCGGTTAACAACAGCCAATTGGTTGATTTATTATACCATCCAATAATAAATATATAATTAAATTTTAATGAAACATCTATCGATTTCTACGTCTAGTTTTTATATTTTAAAATACATTTATAGACAATCTTTGATATACTTAAATATAAGGAAATACGTAATCTTAAAAATGGCTTCTCGGAGCGAAATTAATATGAAAAATATCTTTTTCTATCAGACAGATCTTGGGGAAATTGGCATCGCCGCCAACGGAAACGCTGTTACGAACCTGTATCTTAAAAAAGAAAACATTCCACGGGATACTGTGGTTCAAGAAACAGAGCTAATAAAAGAGGCAGCCAGGCAGTTGCAGGATTATCTGGCGGGGAAGCTGAGAGATTTTAACCTGCCGCTTGCCCCCGCCGGCACAGAGTTTATGCGGCGTGTTTGGGAAAGCCTGCGCGCCATCCCGTATGGCCAGACACGGAGTTACCAGGAAGTAGCGCAGAGTGTGGGCAATAAGAAAGCGTCAAGGGCGGTCGGCCTTGCCAACAACCGCAACCCGATCCCGATATTTATCCCCTGCCACCGGGTAATCGGTGCCAACGGAAAGCTGGTAGGCTACGGCGGAGGTTTGGAAATCAAGGCTTACCTCCTGGATTTGGAGAAACCTTCCTAAAAACATAATGAGATACCCTATTAACCGTTTTCAAAAAAGTGTTCAGTCCAACTTGAAACCAGAAATTTAATCTGTTTTTATAAGCTGTGCGGACGTACAGCTTATTAATTTTTGGAGGTATTATGCAAGATCACACCCAAACCAGCCGGCAAGCCGCAGGATTAAAGCACTCTGTCTCCATCTGGACCAGAAATTTTACCCTGCTGTGTTTGGCTAATTTAACTTTATTTATTAGTCTGCAGATGCTCCTGCCCACCCTGCCGTTGTACCTGCTGGAGATCGGCGGCAGCCAGAGGGACGTCGGTTATGTGATGGGCGTCTATACCACCGGCGCCATGGCCATGCGCCCCTTCGCCGGCTGGCTGGTTGACCGTTATGGCCGCAGAAAGATCGTAGTCCTTGGCCTGGTAATGCTGCTGGCCGTCGCAGCTTTCTACAGGCTGGCAGCAGGTGTTTCTTTAATAATATTTTTACGCTGCCTGCATGGCATGGCCTTCGGCATAGTAGGCACAGCCATGGGCACCATGGTAGTGGACAGTTTACCCACCAGCCGTTTAGGTGAGGGGATGGGATACTTTGGGCTGACATCTTCCCTGTCAATGGCCTTAGCGCCCTTACTTGGTTTTTGGCTGGTGGGTAAATCCGGTTATCCTGTATTGTTTTTGGCGGTATTCTTGCTGAGCCTGCTGACCTTTTGCTGCAGTTTGCCGGTCCGGGACACCAATGTACCTGTAATTGCTCCCGGCGGTTCCGCCGCGGGAATCTGGGCCAGCCTGCTGGAAAAAACAGCCCTGCCCGCGTCCTGGGTGATGTTCTTTCTGGCTGCTGTTTATGGTTCAGTACTTTCATTTATATCTTTGTACGCAACCGAGCGAGGTATTGCCAATATTGGCTTGTTTTTTACGGCTATTGCCCTGACCATGCTGGTTTCCCGGCCTGTATCCGGCCGCTGGACGGACAGGGGAGGCAGTAATATGATCCTGTTAATCGGGCACCTGACTATCCTTATTGCTATGATCTCCCTCAGCCTGTCACGGACCAGCACCGGCTTCCTCCTGGCCGGCGCTGTCCTGGGCCTCGGTTTTGGCGCCTGCATTCCAACTTTACAGGCTTTGTCCGTGCGCCACACGCCGGAACACAGGCGGGGCGCCGCAACCGGCACTTTCTTTATCGCCTTTGACCTGGGCATTGGTTTGGGCACGATTCTCTGGGGCTACGTGGCGGAAGCAACCGGTTATCAGGTCATGTATTTGACCACGCTGCTCCCCCTGGCTCTGGCCGGGGCCATCTACTACAGGTCCAGGGACTCTAAAAAACATACTTGATGACCATCAGCAAGTCCTCAATATTATTATCCTGTGCCGATAATTCATACTGCGCATCCAACACAATGCTGAACGGCGGGTCCGCAGCAACAGCTTAGCAATTGGTTCAATTTGATTTTGAACTGCCCTTATCATATTAACCTTTAACCCCCGTTAATTATTAGCATTTGAATTTAGCCAATGAGTATTTGGTTTGCTCGTATTCTATAAGCTCTTATTCCGAGTCCAACGGCAACATATAGAATTGAAGTAATGATTCCATTGATTGGAGAAACAAGAATTTCTTTTCCGGTTGCGATGCTGATATAATGTGATATAACTAAAAGATTTACGAGTGAATCCTCTACCATATGCATTAAAATACATGGCCAAACTGACTTTGTTACCCTAAACAGCTCAGTAAACATCACCGCCCAAGATAACAAAGTTATAAAAGCAACAACGGCATATACAGCTCGGCTGACAGGCATTACCGCTTGTATATCTGCCTCAGGTAAAAAGACCAGGTAATATGGAATATGCCATGCTGCCCAAACACAGCCAACGATGAGATATATCTTCCAGTCATTAAGATTTAATTTGACGAGTTGTGAAGTTAAATATTGCAAGAGTTTTTTTAAATTATTGAAAAATCTTTAAGGACAAGTATGGCAATCGGGCAATCCTTATCCGCCGCGGAAATGCTGAAGGAGTCGATCCTGAGCGGCGCGCGGGAAGATGGTGAAGTAGCGGTGGTGTCAGGGGATGGGGTTCTTGACAACATCCTGGGAAGCAAAAAGAACGTCCCCCTGCTTCACCCCTATTTTCACAACTCTTCTGCTGACAAATTCGAACAAATAGGGCCAAGGCTTGGTTAAAGTTATTTCCTAATATTGGTATAATCACATCACCTGCAACTAGTTTAAAGCAAATCTTCTTCAGAAATAGTGGTTACGCTTCAACCTTATCAGAATAATGGTTATATCGGGCCCCAATTTTCTTATATTGCCTTCTTCCTATTTTTTTACAATGAAAGTCTCTGGTCATATATTCCGTAATATTTGCTGCTTCCAACAACCTAGAAGCTCGTCC
>ENA-UOYA01001115-UOYA01001115.1-activated-sludge-metagenome-genome-assembly--contig:-NODE-1115-length-30264-cov-7.120229_pt1 | contig 30264 bp, 32 predicted proteins | sample MGYA00238163_ERZ764804 | MGnify/ENA primary metagenome ERZ764804 (study PRJEB28919, sample SAMN05720223) | activated sludge metagenome | isolation source: Anaerobic digester | place: Hong Kong... | reverse complement strand
ACACAGGCATACACTCTTTCCCTACACGACGCTCTTCCGATCTCACCGCGCACGATCTACCCATCGACCTGCCCAAGATCGAGGCCTTCCGCGGCCGCGGCGACAAGAACCGTGAGCTGACCATCCCCGAGTTGGTGCAGGTGAGCTACGACAAGAACGCGGCGCCCGAAGTCCGCTATCAGAGCGAGGCGAATTTCCACTTCCGGCTTGTCGAGGTTGCGATGATGCTGCTCCTGCCGCTCCTCGCACTTGCGCTCGCCGTGCCGCCCAAGCGATCCTCTTCGGCGCTTGGCGTTTTCCTCTCCATCGTGATGGTCGTCACCTATCACAAGGTGAACGAATATGCCGAGGGCATGGGGTCGCTTGGCCTTGTCGATCCGTTCTTTGCCTTGTGGACGCCCTTCGTGCTGTTCGCGGCGCTCATCTGCTGGATGTATTGGACGCTTGCCCACAAGCCCGGCGGCCAGCCCATCGCGGCGCTTGAAAAGGGCTTCGAGGCCATAGGCAAGTCGATCCGCAAGCTCCTTTCCCGCAACCAGTCAAAAGAAGTCGCGGCCTGATGCAGACCCAGTTCTTCCCGTCACGCACCATGGCCCGCTACATGGCCAAGATGTTCCTGATCCGCAGCCTTGCGGTTCTGGCGGCGCTTGTCATCGTGTTGCAGGCGCTCGACCTGCTGGGCGAATCCGAGAAGATCCTCGGCGTTGCTGGCAACGATAATGGCGATTTGTGGCGCTATGTCTCCATGCGCGCGCCGCAGATCGTGGCGCGCTTCCTGCCATTCTCGGTGCTGCTCGGCACGCTCATCACCATGGTGACGCTCAACCAGAACAGCGAAGTGGTCTCGATGAAGGCCTCGGGATTGTCGGCGCATCAGGTGCTGGCGCCGCTGATCCTTGCAAGCCTTGGCGTGGCGGCAATGTCCTTTGCTTTCAATGAGCGGATCGTCAGCCGCGCGACCGCAACGCTCAACCGCTGGCAGAAAGTGGAATATGCCCGCATCCCGATGGACAGCCGCACGCAGTCCGACATTTGGGTGCGCGACGGGACCAACCTCATCAATGCCGGGGGTGTTGAAGGGCGGGGAACCGCGACACGCCTGTCCGACGTGACGATCTATGACCGCTCGGGCGGCGAGCTCAGCTCGATCATTCGTGGAAAGTCGGCGCAGCCCGCCGGCACGGGCTGGGCGCTGACCGAGGCGACGCGCTTTGACGTGGCGCGCGGGACGACCGACAAGCTTGGCACCGCGACGATTGGTGTTGGCGTCCGTCCCGACCAGTTCACGCTGGCGAGCGTCGATCCCGATGGCCTGTCGTTCATGAAGCTGTGGAATGCGATTGATGACCTTCAGGCCGCTGGCCGCCCCACCCAATCGCTGCGCGCTTCGCTGTGGCACAAGATTTCCGGCCCGCTCTCGACGGTGCTGATGCCGCTGCTGGCGGCGGTTGCGGCGTTCGGCGTTGCCCGCTCAGGCAAGCTCTTCGTGCGCGCGGTGGTCGGCATGGCCTTGGGCTTTGCCTATTTCGTCGCCGACAATTTCGGCCTCGCCATGGGTGGCCTTGGCGCTTACCCGCCGCTGCTTGCAGCGTGGGGCCCGTTCTTCCTCTTCCTGCTGATCGGTGAATTCGTCCTCGTCAAAACCGAGGAGTGATCAGCGCGACGCGGAGGCTTTGGCCGAAGCATGAAAGGTGCTTTTGACGAGCCGGAAGACAAGCCCCGGCAGCCCGTCATAGCTGGCTTCGTGATAGTTTGAGCTTTCCGGCAGCGCCTTGACGAGGCGGCGATGTGCTTCGCCCAGCGCGTGATAGGGCAGGCCGGGCAGCAGATGGTGAAGCGCATGGTAGCGCAGGCCTACGGGCGCCCAGAGCGCAGGCAAAAAGCCCGGCGGCGGCACGTTGACGCTGTCGAGATACTGGCCGGTCACGCTCATCACTTCGCCCTCATTCTTCCAGAGATGCGCAACGAGCGTGCGGAACTGGTTGACGACGACAACGCCGGAATGGACGCCAAGCGCGACAAGGAAGGCGTGCATCGGGATGATGCCGGTTGCCACCAGCGCGATGACGGTGATTGCCCACAGACTCGCTGCAGTTTCCTGCGCAATCCACATGCGGCGAAAAGCGCCTTCAGGCATGCGGCGGCGGAAATCGGGGTTGATCGACAGGCTAGAATAACGCTCGACGATGGTCGTGCGCAGCGACTTTGAGAGCAGCGACAGCGGCGAGAGCACGGCAAAGCGCAAGAGCACCGCAACCGGCCCAAGAACCGCGACCAGCACAAACAGCGGCACTGTCCAGGGCTTCATCAGCGCAAGCGGCAGATATTCAGGGTCTTCGTCGGTCCCGTAGCGCGTGCGCGCATGGTGCAGGCTGTGCACGCCTTCATACATGAAGGAGGGGACAAGCAGCGGCACGCCGACAAGCGCATTCCACGCAAAGCGAAAACCCGGAAGCGCAGTCGGGCGGATATGCGTCAGTTCATGGACGAAGAGCCCGGCGCGATAGAGCGTCAGCATCGCGAGCGCAGCCCAGCCGAGCATGACTGCGGTTGTGCCTGCCATGATCGCGAGCGCGAGCGCGCCATAGCCAATGATCGTGCAGGCAAGAAAATCGGGCCAGTAGATTTCAGGCCGCGCCGTCGTCAGGTCGCGCGTCAGTTCTGCCGCCGCGCGGATCATCGCTGCGTCGTCAGGGTGGCGCGCGAGCGGAATCTTGCCGCTGCTGGCATCGGGGTTGCCGGGAAGATCGTCAGCGGAGAGGAGCGAACTGTTCATGGGCATTCCATTTCTTCGCCTGGGTCTAAAGCCGATCATAGTGGCAGGATAATGGCGACGCCATCTCGGGCATGAATATGGCGCGCCTTGACATCGCTTCAAGAAGGCAGGACTTGCCGCAAGGTCATCGGGCGAAAGAGGGAAGCGAGCATTGACCCAGATCAGTTTGAACATTCGTCCGGTTGCGACCAAGGCAGACAGGGCCGCCTTTGTCGACCTGCCGTTCCGCCTTTACGCCAATGACCCCAATTGGGTTCCGCCGCTCAAGGACGAGGTGTATGGCCTCATCACGCCCGGCAAGAATCCGTGGTTTGAGCATGGCGAGGCGCAGCTTTTTCTGGCGGAGCGCGGCGGCACCGTCGTAGGCCGCGTTTCGGCGCATATCGATCAGCTCGCGCTGACCCAGCCGCCCGAGCAAGGCATGGGGCCGGGTGTCGGCTTCTGGGGCTTTTTCGAGGCTGAAGATGAAGAGGCAGGCCGCGCGCTTCTCGATGCCGCGGCGACCTGGCTGCGTACCAAGGGCATGAACCGGGCGATGGGCCCGCTGAGCTTTTCCTATTGGGATGAAATCGGCCTCCTCGTTGAAGGCTTTGAGGAGCCGCCCGTTGCGATGATGGGCTTCAACAGCGCGCGCTACCAGTCCTGGATTGAAGGTGTCGGCTATGGCGGCGTGCAGGATCTCTTCACTTATGCCGTGCCGATTGCGGGCGGCTTCCCGGAACTCGTCAACCGCATCGTCGCCATGGGCGACAAGAGCGAGCGCATCCGCATTCGCCGCGTCAACAAGAGCCGGTTCAATGAGGAAGCCGCGCTCATCATCGGCATCTTGAATGATGCCTGGTCAGACAATTGGGGCTTCGTGCCCTTCACCCCGGCTGAAATTGCCTATGCGGGCAAGAAGCTGAAGCCGCTTGTTTATGAAGACCTGATCCGTGTCGCAGAGGTGGACGGAGAGCCGGTCGCCTTCATGATGACGATCCCCGACATCAACGAGAAGCTGAAGGGCTTCAACGGCTCGCTCCTCCCGTTCAACTGGGCCAAGCTCCTCTGGTGGCTCCGCGCGCCCAAGGTGCGCACGATGCGCGTGCCGCTGATGGGCGTGCTGAAAAAGCATCAGGGCAGCCGCCTTGCCAGCCAGCTTGCCATGATGATGATCGAATATATCCGCCGCGACGCCGTTGGAAAATTCGGGGCGACGCAGGGCGATTTCGGCTGGGTGCTTGCCTCCAACGGCCCGATGCGCTCGGTGGGCGAGGCCGTGGGCGGTGAGGTCAACAAGGTCTACCGCGTCTACGAAAAGGCGCTCTAGGCTGGGTCCTTTCAGGCGGAGACAACCCCTTCAGGTAGCTCCTCAACGGGCGGCAACAGCCCGGCAAGGGCCGCTTCAAATTGCGGTCGGTCCAGCGCGCCTTCCCAGCGGCTGACGATCACCGTCGCCACGGCGTTGCCGATGAAATTGGTGAGGCTGCGGCATTCCGACATGAAGCGGTCTATGCCGAGGATGAGCGCAATGCCGGCCACGGGGATGGTCGGCACGATGGAGAGCGTGGCGGCGAGCGTGATGAAGCCCGCGCCGGTCACGCCTGCCGCCCCCTTGGATGAGATCATCGCGACGCCAAGCAACAGCACTTGCTGCCCCAGTGTCAGCTCGATATTGCACGCCTGCGCGATGAACAGCGCGGCAAGCGTCATGTAGATATTGGTCCCGTCTAGGTTGAAGCTATAGCCGGTTGGCACAACCAGACCGACAATGGTCTTGGGGCAGCCCGCGCGCTCCATCTTCTCGATCAGCGCAGGAAGCGCGCTTTCAGACGAGGAGGTGCCAAGCACGAGCAGCAGCTCTGCCTTCAGATAGGCAATGAGCTTCAGGATCGAGAAGCCCGCCAGCCGCGCCACGGTTCCGAGCACGACGAGCACGAACAGCAGCGAGGTGAGGTAAAAGGTCGCCACCAGCTCCGCGAGATTGGCAAGGCTGCCGACGCCATATTTGCCGATGGTGAAGGCCATTGCGCCAAAGGCGCCGATGGGTGCGGCCTTCATCACGATCGAAACGAGCTTGAAGAAGGCAATCGACAGGTCTTCCAGCAGATCGAACACATGGCGCCCCCGTTCGCCGATCATGGCAAGCGCAATGCCGAACAGCACCGAGACAAACAGCACCTGAAGCAGATTGCCTTCGCTGACGGCGGCAAGGAACGTCTCGGGAATGATGGCGAGCAGAAAGCCCGTGAGCGTCGTCTCATGCGCCTTGGCGGCATAGTCGCTCACCTTGCTCGCATCGAGCGTTGCGGGGTCGATGTTGAGCCCCGCGCCCGGCTGGACGAGATTGGCGACGATCAGGCCGATGATGAGCGCGAGCGTTGAAAAAAACAGGAAATAGGCAAAGGCCTTGGCCGCGACACGGCCCACCGCACCAAGATCGCGCATCCCGGCAATGCCCGTGACGATGGTGAGGAAAATGACGGGCGCAATCACCATCTTCACCAGCTTGATGAAGGCATCGCCAACAGGCTTCAGCGCCTCGCCCGTTGCCGGGGCAAAATGGCCGACGAGAACACCGGCAAGGATCGCCGCCAGCACCTGCACATAGAGATGCCGGTAAAAGGGCCGCCGTGGCGGCACCGCAACCGTGATGATCTCGACGTCCAGCATTTTCCATCCCCCAGCGTGCGACGTCGTCCGTCTGCCACAATTGGGGTAGCGCGAAAAGCGGGCGGCGCGCGCGCCGCCCTGTCGCTGGCTATTTTGCCTTCATGCGGTAGCGGATCGGCAGGTGCTTGAGGCCGCCCGTATGGTTGGTCTTCACCCATTCCGGCGGGCCAGCGAGTTCGATGCTCTCGACGCGCGCCGCGATTTCGCGGAACAGCGCCTCGACTTCCATTTCAGCAAGGATGCGGCCAAGGCAGTGGTGCGCGCCATAGCCAAAGGCGACGTGCCGGTTGGGGGAGCGATCCACCTTGAAGCTGTCCGGCGCGTCGAAAACGGCTTCGTCGCGATTGCCCGACAGATACATGAGGCACACCGATTCCCCGGCCTTGATCGCCTGACCGGCAAGTTCGGTATCGCAGGCGGCGGTCCGCATGAAGTGGCGCACCGGCGTTGCCCAGCGGAACATTTCCTGCGCCGCGAGCGGCAGCAGCGCGGGGTCTGCCTTCAATTTGGCGAACTCGCCCGGATTGAGCGCAAGCTGCATCATGCCGACGCCGACCGACGAGCTGGTCGTGTCATGCCCGGCAGCGGCCAGCAGCATGCCGTAAGACAGCGTGTCGATATCGGGCAGCGGTTCCCCGTGGAGCGTTGCATTGGCGACGACCGACATCAGGTCATCCTTGGGCGCCTTGCGGCGTTCGGCAACGATGCCTGCGAGATAGCCGAAGAACTCCATCGCCACATCCTGCCCATATTGGCCGCTGCGCTGGCGCTCGGGGTCTTGCGCGCCGAAAAGCTCCTGCGTCAGCTTCAGCACGAGCGCTGCATCGCTATCGGGCAGGCCGAGGATCGAGGTGATCATGATGAGCGGATAGGGAACTGCGATCTCCTCGATAAAGTCGCATTCGCCGCCGAGCGCTTCCATCTTGTCGACATATTCGGTGGCGAGCAGCGCCATGCGATCGCGCAGCGAGGCGAGAAAGCGCGAATGGAACCAGCTTTGCGTGAGGTTGCGGTGGTCGCGGTGATCGGCGCCATCCATGTCGAGCAGCGTGCGCACGGGGCCGGTCCGCACACCCCATTGGGCGATGATGGCATCTTCGATATCGCTGGGCATCAGCGTCTGGCGTGGTGCTGCCAGCCAGGTCTTGCTGTCGCGCTCCACGGCCATGATGTCGGCATTGCGCAGCACCGCCCAGAAGGGACGATAAGGCTCCTGCTCGATCCACAAAAGCGGGCCTTGCGCGCGCAATTCGGCGCATTTGCGGGCAACCTCTGCCTCATCGAGATAGGCTTCGGGCGAAAAAATATCGAGCGTGCCAACGGGCTTTGCCATTCTCATCCACTCCTGTGTCTGGTTCTGGCGGGCTGTTTAGGCGGGATTTGCTTGCCGTTGCGGCACTGACCGCCCATTTTGGGCGATAGAAAATGGAGAGCACCGGCATGGCGGAGGACAATCTGAGGCGGCATTATGGCCGGGTGCATTCCATGCATGTCGCAGCCTTTGCCGCGCACCTCGTGGAATGCCGCAAGCTGTGCGATGGCGATCTTGATCTCTTCCTTGTCCTCACCATCGTTGGCGAGCGGACCTTTGCGCAGCGCAATGCGCCTGATCTGAGCTTTGAGGAATGGTCGAGCGCTTCCGTCAGCATGATCAAGCCCGAGGCGATCAACCTCCAGTCAATCGCCGATTATAGCGGCATCCCGCGCGAGACGGTGCGCCGCAAGCTGGAGCGGCTGATCGAAAAAGGCTGGGTCACGCGCGACGCGCGCAATTATGTGACGGCAACCGACGCCGCCAAGCAAAGCCTCGGCGCGCTGACCGAGAGCAATTTGCGCTATCTGGAGACGATGCGAAAAGCCTTTGGCGCGATCGACGCTGCCTGAGAAGGGCGCAGAAAAAAGGCCCCGCCCGCCAAGCGGACGAGGCCCTTTGTCATGTGTCGCTCAAATCAGGCGTAGGTCACTTCAAGCGCACGGCGACGGCGCATGGCGCCACCGACCAGCCCGAATCCCGAGAGCATCAGCGCCCAAGCCGCCGGTTCCGGAACGCCGCCCTTGCCGATGGCAAAGCGGACGTCATCAACGGCCAGAATGTCATTCTCGGCATTGAGGCGGACCGAGGTGATCAGGTTCGACGAATCGGTAAAGCCGATAAAGCCGAGCTGGCCCTGAAAGCCATTGGGGTCGAGCAGGATCGTCTGGTTGGAGCCGTTGTTGAAGGCCACGTTGATCGACGAGATCTGCTGACCGCCGACATACATGCCGAACGCGCGGACCGCCGACGAGAAGCTGAACGTGGCCTGTCCGCCATAAAGCGAGAGGAAGTTGGCGCCGCCCGATGTCGTGTTGCCGCCGCACAGTGCAAAGGAACACAGTGACGTGTTTTCGATGCGCTGGTTGCCGCCGCCGATGTTTGCACCGGTGACAGTCAGCCCCCCAGCCGGGTTGAGCGAGGAGAAGGCGCCGACTGCTTCGCTTTCGAACGTGACCTTGGTGGTCGGCGCGGCGGCCGCGTCAAACGCAGCTGCGGCTGCGTCCGAATTGGCCCAAGGACCACCGGCTGCAGGATTTTGGTCCGTGCCCTGATAGAGCGTCAAAGCCGCATTGGCAGGCGCGACAGCGAAAATCGCGAGTGCCGAAGCCGTGAGAAGAATGATTTTGGATCGCATGTTGATACCCCCAATTGTGCCTGGATGGTGAGCGGACTGTTGTGTCCTGCCCGGATGCGACCGTGTCACTATAAGGGACCTGTGGGCGTTCAGAGTCAAGTTGTTGGTAACCATCAATTTCGTCTGCGTTGTCCCGATCCGGGACGCGGTCGGGCAGTGAATTTGTCGTGTTCAGGCGATGCGGGCCAGCGCGTCGGCGAGAGTCGAATAATGCGAAAGCCCGTCGAGGCGATGATGGGCAACCAGCTTTGGAAGTCGCGTTGCGAGATCGTCCGCCATGGCGGGCGGGGCCCAATTGTCCGCGCTGCCGGACCAGATTGTGACGGGCGCGTCGATGCGGCTCAATAGCGCTGCCCAAGGCGGAACATAGGCGCGCACCTCTTGCAGATAGCCGGGCGCGCCTTGCGATAGGCAGGCGCGGGCCATCGCAGACCAGCGTGTGCGAAAGCCGGGATCGGCAGCAAGTGGCGCGTCTCCGCCCTGTGCGGTGGCGAAAACCTGACGCGCGAGAAAATCGGGCGCCCATCGGGCGAGCAACGACTGCACACGCGTGACCGGGCCGAGCAGAGCGGGTCTGTCACGCGCCATGCGGAACACCGGGCCACCGGCCATATGTGGGAGATAATCTCCCGTTTCGAGCGGCCCGGCAGGCGCAATCAGGTGCAGATGGGCGATCTGCTGCGGCGCATGGGCGGCAAGGCGCAGTGCGGCAAAGGCGCCGAGAGAAAACCCGGCGAGGATGATCTTGCGATCTCCAAAGTGCCGCGCAAGGTCATCGGCGAGGCCCTCAGGCGTCGCCAAATGCGCCGCGCGTCGGTCAGGCACATAAGCGCGCGCGGGGTCGCACCTGACAAGCTCAAGTTCGCCGGGCCCGCCGGGCATTCCGTGGAGATAGACGAGAGGCGCGTCCGCCTCGTTCAATCGAGGTCGATCCAGGTGGCGGCGTGGTCGCTCGCCTTTTCACGTCCGCGATACTCTTTGTCGACGCCTGCTGCGACAAGCCGGTCGGCGGCTTCGGGCGAGAGCATCAGATGATCGATGCGAAAGCCCGCGTCGCGCTGCCATGCACCCGCCTGATAGTCCCAGAAGGTCCACAGCCGCCCTTTGGGATGGCGGGCTTCGAGCGCATCGGTGAGACCAAGTGCGGCAAGCTTGCGAAAGGCCGCGCGGCTTTCGGGTTGCATCAGCGCATCGTCTGCCATGGCCTTGGGGTTGGCGATGTCATCATCGGTCGGGATGACATTATAGTCGCCCGCGAGCACGACGGGTATTTCGAGCGCCATCAGTTCGGCGGCGCGCGCCGTCAGTCGCTCGAACCAGCGCAGCTTGTAATCGAATTTCGGCCCCGGCTGCGGATTGCCATTGGGCAGATAGATGGAGGCGACGCGGATGCCGAAAACGTCCGCCTCGATATAGCGGCTATGCTCGTCCTCAGGCTCACCGCCCAAGCCCTTTTGCACTTCGACAGGGGTTTCGCCGCGCGCGAGGATGGCAACGCCGTTAAAGCCCTTCTGCCCGTGCCACACGCCCTGATAGCCCGCCGCCTCGATGTCGGCGATGGGCAGCGTTTCGTCGCTCGATTTCAGTTCCTGCAGGCAGACGATGTCGGGTTTCTGCTCCTCCAGCCATTCGACAAGGCGGGGCAGACGGGCCTTGATGCCGTTGACGTTATAGGTGGCGATCCGCATCGGCTGGCGCGTCAGACCGAGAAGCTGGCGCCGCAGCCGCAGCCGGACGCGGCATTGGGGTTGGTCACGCGAAAGGCGGACCCGCCAAGATCCTCGACATAATCGACGGCCGAGCCATCGAGCAGGTCAAGGCTCACTGGATCGACGACAAGCTTCACGCCTGCGGTTTCGGAAATCAGGTCTTCGTCATCAACCGTCTCAGCGAGGCCAAAGCGATATTGGAAGCCCGAACAGCCGCCGCCTTCCACAGACAGGCGGAGAATGGCGGGCTTGCCCTGCTTGTTCGCAATGAAGGCGACGCGCGCGGCGGCGCTCTCGGTCAGGTCAACGTGCTGCATGAAGCCTAGATAGGCGCAGGAGCGAAAGGCGGCAAGGCACCGACTGTCCCAGACCCGTCATGCCAGCGCAGGCTGGCAGCTTTCGTGCGGGAGGAGACTCCAGCTTTCGCAGGAGTGACGAACTTGTCTTGAGACTCAGTCAGCCTTGGCCGGACCACCGAGCGCGACATTGCCCTGCGTGCGGCGTTCCATGGCCAACAGATAGCCATCGGTGCGCAGGAAGGGCGTCGGGTTCACGGCGCGGCCGTCAAGACGCACTTCATAATGCAGATGGCTGCCCGTCGAACGGCCCGTTGAACCCATCAGGCCGATCAGCTGGCCGCGCTTCACGCGAGCGCCGGGCGTCGCGATGATCGACGAAAGGTGGCCATAGCGGGTTTCGATGCCGCGGCCATGTTCCAGCTCGACCATGTTGCCATAGCCGCCGACCCAGCCGGTGCGGCCAACAACGCCATCAGCGGTTGCGTAGATCGGGGTGCCGATCGGGCCGGGGATGTCGACGCCGGCGTGCATTGCGGCACCACCACGGAACGGATCGGAGCGGACGCCAAAGCCGCTGGTAAGCGAAACAGCGCTGCTGACGGGCTTGGCCGAGGGGATGGAGACCATCGCCTGCTGAAGCTGGTCAAGGCGCTTCCAGCTGTTGAAAAGCGCGCGGAACTGCGGATCGGCCTTGTCACCGGTCGCGGACTTGAGGTCGGCGGCAGTCACGGGCTCGTAAGGGCCACCCATGGCGAGGTGAAGGCGCTGCGGGCTAAGGCCGAGCTTCGAAACAGCGGCGGCCTTGGTGCGATATTCGCTTTCGGTCGCGCTCAGGAGCTTGGTGGCAATCACGCCCTGCTTGGCTTCAACCGGGGCAAAGGCGGCCAGAATGCTCGCCGATTTGGGCGAGGCTTCGGTCTGTGCAGGAACCAGCTGCGCGAGCGTCTTGGCATTGCCCTTGCCTGCCATCACGCTGGCGAGGAAGGCCTGACGCTTTTCAAGGCGCTGCGCATGGGCGCGCGCATCACGGCGAATGGTATCGACTTCGGACTGGAGTGCGGCAACGCGCGTTTCCATGGCCGACACCTGCGCCGTGCTGTCGGCATAGTTGTTGATGGTGGCGGTGACGCCGGGCGCATTGATCGCAACGCCAGCAGCGCCCGCAATGCCCGAGGTCGCGCACAGCGCAACACCGGCTGCAGCCATGATCTGGGCGCGTGTGCTCACAGCCACGCGACGCATTGCTTTGCCGTCATGATAGAAAAGCTCTTTCGGCTTGAAGAATCCACGAACGCGATCCCATGCTCCGGCCGCTGCCGTGAACGAAACGAACGCCATTGATGACGACCCCCAAACATTTCGACCCGGTCCTGACGCCTTCGGTTGTGCGACGGACGATTTGCTGCACCGTCCATGCGCAACCCGATCCTATCCCGCAAGATCGGCGTAATATTCCCGCGTCAGACCGGCATCGAGGCGCGCCGAGTCGTTGAATGGAGGCTTAAGGGGGCCCCGAAAATGCGTTCTGACCAGTGACTTCCAATGGGTGGGTGCGTCGAATCCGTATGATTCGCATACAATCCCAAACCATTTGGAGCCAAAGCCCACATGGCGGATTTCATCGCGGTAGATGCGGGCAAGAATCGCGGAACTGCGTGCATCGCCCATGGTCGACAGGCGATCTATCGTTGCCGGGCTGACGTCGAGTCCGCGCGCTTCGAGCACCATCGGGACGACGGCGATTCGGGCGAGCAGGTTTCCAGCGGTTTCAGCCGCCGCCGCCCACAGCCCGTCATGCGCGGGTAATGCGCCATAATGGCTGCCAAACGATTGCAGGCGCCGCTCCAGAAGCATGAAGTGCATCGCCTCGTCAGCACCGACCGACAGCCAGTCATCGATGAAGGCGCGCGGCAATCCATCGCCGAAGCGCCCGGCAATGTCGAAGGCAAGGTCAATGGCGACGAATTCGATGTGCGCAAAGGCATGGAGCAGCGCCACGCGCCCGGCGGTCGATCCGGCGCGGCGGCGGGCAGGCATCCTGTTGGGGGCGAGAAGCTCGGGTGCCTCGGGGCGCCCCGGCCGGTCCGGCATGGCGACGTCGAACAGATGGGAGAGACGGCCTAGCCGCCAGTCGCGCGCGACCTTGCGCGCCAGCATCACCTTGTCGCGTGGCGTGTCTGCTTCCAAAACCGTGCGGATGGCCCGCGCAATGCTTGTCATGACCAGAGCTGGACTGCCTTCAGAAGATAAAAAACGCCGATGGCCGTGACGATCCACGCTGTCCAGCGCTTGAAATTGGCATCGCTCATCCGGTCAAGCACCCAGCCGCCCGTCGCCGTGCCGAGCATCGAGACGGGAATGGCCAGCGCGAAGAGCCAGAGCGGCGGGAGCCCGCCATTGGTCTGGTGCGCGACGAGCGGCGCGCCATAGACGATGATTTTCGCCAGATGGCTGAACACCTGCGTTGCCGCCTTGGTCGCGACGATCTGGTGGCGGGTAAGGGCAGTGCGCACAAAGAAGATATCGAGCAGCGGTCCTGCGACCCCGGCAGTCAGGTTGAGTGCGGTGACGAGAAAGCCGGACACGAGCGCATGCGGCCTGCGCGCGGCATCAAGCTGCACCCAGTTGCGCGGCAGCCAGACGAGCATCGGCACAAGGCCGAGCAGCAGGAAGAGCAGGGGCCGCGACGGCGCAAAGGCAATGAGCGCGACAACGCCTGCCGCTGCCGCAGAGGCAAGCGCATAGTTGATGAGGATAGGCCAGGCGATGTGCTGGCGGTGCAGCACCGCGCGCCAGCCATTGGCGACAAGCTGGAGGATGCCGTGCGTCACAAAGGCCGCGGACACGGGCAGCACAAAGACGAGTGCGCCCATCAGCACCAGCCCGCCCGCCATGCCGAAAATCCCGGAGAGCGTCGCCGTCAGGAAAGCGGTGGCGACCAGAAATGTGGCGACGCCTGCTCCCATCAAAGCGCCTTTGCCGCCTCCAGAACCTCGGCGGCATGGCCTGCCACCTTCACCTTGCGCCAGATGCGGGCGACCTTGCCCTCGGCGTCGATAAGGAAGGTCGCGCGCTCAATACCCATATATTTGCGGCCATAGAGCGACTTTTCGACCCAGGTGCCGAACGCCTCGCAGACCTCACCTTCGACGTCACTGCCGAGTGCGACTTTGAGATCATATTTCGCGGTGAACTTTTCGTGCTTGGCGAGCGTGTCCTTGGAGATGCCGACAATGGCGGTGCCCGCCTTTTCAAAATCACCGATGAGTGCGGTAAATTCCTGCGCTTCCTTGGTGCAGCCCGAGGTGTCGTCCTTCGGGTAAAAATAGATCACAAGCTTGCGACCCTTGTAATCAGCGGCAGAGGCGGGGCCGTTCGGGGTTGCAAAGCTGGCATTGGGGGCGGCGTCGCCGATATTGAGCATGACTTCAATCTCCCTTGGTGTCGCTGATGGCGGCCCATTGTTGCGCAACGCTGTGCCGCGTCGCTTCCAGCCGCGCAAGCAGGTCCGCCCAGTCGGCAGCGCCACAGGCGCGGGCGATGACGGGACGGGTTACTTCGGGCGGCAGATCAAGCGAGGGTGCCATCAGCCGCACGGCGACCAGCGTGCGCGTGAGGAGGGCATGGGCTTCCTGCATCTCCGGTCCGACAAGGCCCGCCTCCGCCAATTGGCCGATGGCATCGCACAGGCGTGGCGTGAGGCCTTGGCCGCTGCGCAACTGGGTGACGTGCGTCACGAATTCGAGATCGACGAGGCCGCCGCTGGCCAGTTTTACATCCAGCGGCCCCTTGGGCGGCTTGTGCGTTGCCATGTCGGTGCGCATCTTGACGGCATCGGCCACCAGTCGCGCGGCATCGCGGGGCGCATGGAGCACATCGTCGATGATCGCCTGTGTCGCGGCCCGCGCTTCGGCCGAACCATAAACGGGCCGGGCGCGTGTCAGCGCCATATGCTCCCAGGTCCAGGCGTCTTCCTTCTGGTAGCGGGCGAAACCTTCGAGCGAGACCGACAAGGGGCCATCGGCACCCGAGGGGCGCAGCCGCGTATCGACTTCGTAGAGCGGTCCTGCGGCTGTCGCCACGGACAGGCCATTGGTGACGCGCTGGCTGAGCCGGTTGAAATAATGGACGGCGCCAAGCGGCTTTGCGCCATCAGATTCCGCCGCAAAATCGCCGGTGAAAAGATAGATGAGATCAAGATCGGAGGCGTGCGTCAGTTCCGCGCCGCCCATGCGGCCCAGCGCCAGAATGACAAGCTCCCCGCCCGGCACGCGGCCATGAACGCGCTCATATTCGGCAATGGTGGCATCGGTGACGACGCGGATCGCGGCTTCGGCAATCCGCGCATAGCCCGAGGCGACTTCCAGCGCATCGCGCACGCCGCCGATGAGCTGGACGCCCAATGCGAAGCGCATTTCGCCGACAATCCGGCGGACATAGTCCAGCCGCTCTTCCAGCGTCTCGCCGCCCTGCAATTGTGCGGCGATCTCCTCGATGCAGCCCGGCGCGTCGAAGGCCGAGGCGTCGATCAGCCGGTCAAGCATGTCGGGGCGGCGGCCCAGTTGCTCGGCAAGCGTCGGTGCATGGCAAAGGATGTCCGCCAAGAGCGCTAGCAGGCCGGGCCGCGCTTCGAGCAAGCGGAACAGGTTGATCGCGCTCGGTAGTCGTTCAACGATGGTCGAGAACTGGTTGATCGCGGTGGTCGGGTCAGGCGCTTTGCCCAAGCCTTCGACGAGCCGGGGAAGAACGGCTTCCAGCGCATCGCGCGCGGCAGGCGTGCGCACCGCACGCACGGCACCGCTGCGCCAATGCGTCACGCGCTGCATCGCGGCGACGGGGTCGGGGAAGCCCGCAGCCCGAAGCGCGGCCTCAAGACTGTCTTCCGCGACGGGAAGCGCATCGGGGCTGCTGCCATCAAGCCCGTCATAGAGTTTGCTGACGGCGGTAATGTGCGGCGTCAGCCGCGCAAACAGGGCGGCGGCACTTTCCTCGCCTGCGAGAAGCGCCACATTTTCAAGCGCCTCCTCATTTTTGGGGAAGCTGTGCGTCTGCTGGTCATCGACCATCTGGAGCCGGTGCTCCACTTCGCGATAGAGGCGATAGGCGGAGGACAGCGTCTGTGCGTCTTCTTCAGCGATGTGCCCGGCGTCAGCGAGTGCCTTGAGCGCATCCATCGTGGCGGGGACGCGCAGGCTCGGGTCACGCCCGCCATGGATCAGCTGATGGATCTGGGCGAAGAACTCACACTCGCGGATGCCGCCGCGTCCGCGCTTCAGGTCAAAGCCCGGCCCGAAGGACTGGCCGCTGGCATAATGATCGCGAATGCGGTGCGAGATGGAGCGGATTTCCTTGATCGCGCCAAAGTCCAGCCCGCGCCGCCAGACAAAGGGACGCAGCGCGCTGGTGAAATATTGACCCAGCTCCATATCGCCCGAACAGGCGCGCGAGCGGATGAAGGCCGCACGCTCCCACGCGACGGCCTGCGATTCATAATAGGTGATCGCCGCGTCCACTGGCATGACGATTGGCGTCACTTCGGGCGTCGGGCGAAGCCGCAGGTCAATGCGGAACACATAGCCATGCTCGTCGCGCGCCTGCATCAGCTCAACCACGCGGCGGCCGATGCGCACGGCGGCTTCCACCGGCTCGTCACGCTCGCGGCACGGCAGCGTTGCGGGATCGAACAGCAATATCGGGTCTATGTCTGAGGAATAGTTCAGCTCATGGCTGCCATGCTTGCCGAGCGCAATGGCGGCAAGGCCGCGCGGTTCGGCACCGGGGCGATATTGCTCGATGGCAGCACGGATCGCCTGGTCGAGCGCGAAATCGGCAAAATGTGAGAGCGTGCCCGTCACCGTTTCAAGATCAAGTAGCCCGGCAAGATCACCCACCGCCACGGCGAGCGCGAGCTGGCCCTTGGCGCGGCGCATCGCTGCACCCACGGGGGCTGCAGGATCAAGCGGCGCCTTGTGGAAGGCGATTGCCGTCTCGAGATCGCCTGCCGCGAGCGAGTCGCGGACATTGGGATGCTTCTGCATGAGCAGTCGCAAATGGGGGGAGTGCCGTTCTGCGCGCTCAAGCGCGTCGTTCAGCTTCTTGAAAGACTGATCCGCCATGCTAGTTCCATAGCCAATTGATCACATCTGCCAAGGAGTTCGACATGATCCGCAAATGGGCCGTTCTGGCCATGACCGCCACGGCACTGCTCGTTACCGGCTGCAATACGGTGAAGGGCCTCGGACGCGACATCGAGTCCGTCGGCAATGCCGGCGACAAGGCAATCAACAAATAAGCTTGGGAATAGCTGTTATTCAGCGGGCGCCGCTTGTTCTTCGCGGTTGCGGCGGCGCTCGGTGAACCAGATTGCGATGAGGGCAACTTCATAGAGCAGGCACAAGGGCACCGCGAGCAGAAGCTGCGAGACGATGTCGGGCGGCGTCAGCACGGCAGCGACTGCGAAAGCGCCGACAATTGCGTAGCGACGCCCGTTTTTCAGTTGCAGCCGCGTGACCACGCCAGCGCGTTCAAGCAGCATGAGCAAAACCGGCAGCAGGAAGCCGACGCCAAAGCCGAACATGAACTTGGTCGCAAAGGCCAGATAATTGCCGACGCCGGGCAGCGCTTCCTGCTGGATGCCGCCGACATTGCCCGAATAGCCGAGCAGGAATTTGAGCGCGACGGGCATGGCGACATAATAAGCCATCGCAGCGCCCATCATGAAAAGCACCGGGGTCATGATGAGGAAGGGCAGAAAGGCGCGCTTTTCCTTGGCGTAGAGGCCTGGCGCCACAAACTTCCAGATTTGCGTCGCGACGACCGGAAAGGCGACCATCGTCGCGGCAAAAAAGGCGACCTTGATCTCGACGAAAAAGGCTTCGAAAATATCTGTGTAGATGAGCTTGCCTTGCCCGGCTTTCAGCAGCGGCTGGACGAGAAAGGCAAAAATGTCCTTCGCGACATAGAGGCAGGCAAAAAAGGCAATGCCGAGGGCTGCCACGCTCCAAAGCAGCCTGCGTCGCAACTCGATCAAATGATCGAGCAAGGGCATTTTGGTCTGGTCGAGATCGCTCATTGCGGCGGCGTGCCTGCGGGCGCTTCAGGCGTCGCGTCTCCGGCAGGAGCTTCGGGTGACGCGGGCGGCGGAATGGCGGGATGTTCACGCATGATGCGCTCATTTTCTTCCTGCCACTTGCGCTCCATCTCGCGCAGCTCGGATTCGCGCACCATTTCATCAAAACCGGAGCGGAACTGGCGGGCAACGCCGCGGGCGCGTGCTACCCAATGGCCCACCGCGCGCATGACGCGCGGCAAGTCCTTCGGGCCGATCACGACTAGCGCAACGACAGCCACAAGCAGCAATTCGGTTGGCGCGACATCAAACATCTATCGCGCGATCAGGCTTGCTTATCGGCCTGCTTTTCCGCTTCCAGCGCGGTCGGGGCGGCAGCGGCGTCAATGCGCGGTGCGGCGGGCTTGGGCGCTTCTTCTTCAGCCATGCCCTTCTTGAAGGCTTTGATGCCCTTGGCGACGTCACCCATCATGTCTGAAAAGCGGCCCTTGCCGAACAGCAGCATCACGAGGATGCCGACAACGAGCCAATGCCAGATACTGAAGCTACCCATCAAATTTCTCCTCGGGGGACCGGAACGCCCTAGACGAACAGAGCCGGACCGGACAGCCCCAATCTAGGCGCTTTCATCATCGCTTTCCAGATCGTCCTCAACCGCTTCAGCGCGGACCTGCACTTCCATTGCGTCGAACGCCAGATCGACGGGATCAAGCAGGCCCGCGGCGCGCAAATCCTCAATTCCCGGCAGATCGCGGCGGGTCGCGAGGCCGAAATGCGCAAGAAAGGCAGGCGTGGTCGCAAAGGTGAGCGGGCGACCCGGCGTTTCACGGCGTCCGGCCGGGCGGACCCAGCCTGCTTCCATCAGCACGTCGAGCGTGCCCTTGGAAATCTGCACGCCGCGGATCGACTCGATTTCTGCGCGGCTGACGGGCTCGTGATAGGCGATGATCGCCAGCGTCTCGATGGCCGCGCGGCTGAGCTTGCGGTTTTCCTCGCGCTCGCGCCGCAGGATATGGGCAAGGTCCGGCGCTGTCTGGAAATGCCATTTGCCGCCGCGCTCGACGAGGTTGACCCCGCGCGTGGCGTAGAGTTCGACCAGCGAGCGCAGCGCTGCACGCACATCGACGTCCGGGCCCACATAAGCGGCAATATCTTGCGGGCTCATGGGCTCGGCGGCGGCAAAGAGCGTTGCCTCGACCGCGCGGGTCACATCGGCGGCAGGGTCAAGCGGCGCGTCGGTCATGCGGCACGCACATAAAGCGGCGCAAACGCCTCTTCCTGCCGAAGCGCGATCCGGCCCTGTCGCGCCAGTTCGAGCGTGGCGAGAAAGCTGGAGGCAAGCGCCGACTTGCGGAACTGCGGATCATCGCTGTCGGGCAGGAAGCGCTGGATGACGGTCCACTCGATGAGCGAACCGACAAGCTTCGACACGCGCTCGATGGCTTCTTCCAGCGTCAGCACGTTGCGCTGGTGGACGACATGGAGCGGCGGCTCGGCGCGCGCCTTTACATGGCCATAGGCTTGAATCAGCTCAAACAGGCTGGCGTCCCAGAGCGCCTTGCGCACGACGCGCAGTCCTTCTGGTGCGGTGCGGGCAAAAACATCGCGGCCCAGCCGGTCGCGCGCCATCAGCCGCGCGCCTGCCTCGCGCATTGCGTTCAATCGCTCGAGGCGCAACTGGAGGCGCAATGCCAGCTCTTCGGGGCTGGGCTCGATCTCGGGGTCCTTGGGCAGCAGCAGTCCGGATTTGAGATAAGCGAGCCACGCCGCCATCACGAGATAATCGGCGGCGACCTCCAGCTTCAGCGCCTTGGCGTCGTTGATATAGGCCAGATACTGGTCGACAAGCGCGAGGATAGAGATTTCGCGCAGGTCCACCTTCTGTGTGCGCGCCAGCGTCAGCAGCAGGTCAAGCGGGCCTTCCCAGCTTCCCAGCTCAACGTTCAGCCGTTCCTCGTCCGCCGGGGGCGGCATATCAAAATCATCGAGGACCAGCTGTTCGGCGGTCACCGCGGGCGCCTCATGCGACCAGCGCCAGAAGCTCGTCGCGCTTGGCGGCGAGTTCGGCGATCCGCTCAAAATGCGCGACCGGCTTGATCGTCGCCATCGCGGCATCGAGCCGCGCGCGGGCCGCCGGTGTGATCTCGGGCAGAAGATTTGCGATGGCGACCATCTCGTCAAAGCGGCCCCAGCAGTTGAGCGCGACATCGCACCCGGCGCCGACGCAATCGGCAGCGCGCTGCGGTACGTCTCCCTTAAGAGCTTTCATGTCGAGATCATCGCTCATCAAAAGCCCGGTAAAGCCGATGCGCTTGCGGATGATCTCGTCGAGCACGATGGGTGACATGGTCGCGCAGCGATCCTTGTCCCACGCGGTGAAGACGATGTGGCCGGTCATCCCCATCGGCGCATCCTTTAGGGCGGCAAAGGGCGCAAGATCCTGCGCGAGTTCATCCTCGTCCGCGGTCACGGTCGGCAATTCGAGATGGCTGTCGACCACGGCACGGCCCTGCCCCGGCATGTGCTTGACGATGCCAACGACACCGCCTGCGCGCAGCCCGTCAATCACCGCCCGGCCAAGCGCTGCCACGCGCATCGGCTCGTCGCCAAAGGCGCGGTCGCCAATCGCATTGTGCGTTTCAGGGACGCGCACATCGAGCAGCGGCAGGCAATCAACGGTGATGCCCACTTCAGCCAGCGTCAGGCCAATCGCTTCGGCATTGGCGCGCGCGGCTTCGATGGCGGACATGGGCGCGATGTCATAGAGCGTGCCAAAGGCGCCTCCCGGTGGAAAGGCGGGCCATTCGGGCGGCTGCATCCGCGAGACGCGGCCCCCTTCCTGATCGATGAGGATCGCCAGATCATCGCGACCGGCAATCGCGCGCAGATCGTCAGTCAGCGCGCGCAGCTGGGCGCGGTCCACGATGTTGCGTTTGAAAAGAATATAGCCGGCGGGATCGGCGTCGCGGAAAAAGGCGCGCTCGTCGTCGGTTACGCGATCACCGGACAGGCCGAAGATGACGGGCTTCATGTTGCTGGTCTTAAGCGGCGGCGGCCCCGTTGTCGAAGGCGGGGCCGCCCCTTGTCCCGATAATTGGGGATTACTTGACGACGATGCAGTTCGCGCCGCCCGCCTTCAGCTTGGCACAGGTGTCATCGGCCTGTGCGCCTGCCGTCACGCGGAGGCGATAGAAGGTCGTGCCACCAACCGAGGCCTGAACGACTGATTTGGGCATGGTGCCAAGGAAGGCATAACGCTGCGCAAGCGCATTCCATGCCTGATTGGCGCTCGCTTCCGAGCCATAGGCACCCAGCTGGACAAGGCCCGTGCCGGGGGCTGTGGTGGCCGCCTGCGCCACCGGGCGCGGCGCGGGAACGATGGGCTTGGGCGCAACGAGCTTGCCGCCCGAGGCAACGGCGGCACTGGCCTTCTGGCCCATGGCGACGGGTGCGGCGGGCTTTGCCTCGGCAACGCGATGTCCATCAACAGGGGCTTCGGTCTGCGCGCCAAGGTCAAGCTTGCCATTGGCATCGGCACCTTCGGAAGCCGCAAAGGCGGCGTCCCCCTGGCCTTCCACCTTCATGCCGCCGGTTTCATCGGGCTTGACCTTATAGTCGCCTTCCTGCGCCGCAATCAGCTTGCCATCGCCTTCGGGCGTCTGTTCCTGGCTGCGCAGCCACCAGATGCCGCCAACGACGATGCCGAGCGCCAGAAGCGCGGCCACGACAAAGCCGAAGATCTTGCCGGTATCGACCTTGGGTTCTTCTTCTTCGCTCTCCACGGCTTCAAGCCAAGGCAGGCGGTCTTCATCCCCCAACGACAGTTCCTGTTCACTGTCAGCCATACGCATTACATCTCCTGAGCGGCTGTCACCCCCATGATTGACAGGCCGTTGGCGATTACTTGCCCGATTGCGGAGGCCAAGAAAAGGCGGGCAGAGGTGGTTGCCTCCGAATTAATCAAAAATATCCGCCGTTCTGGATCATCATTGCCCGCGTTCCAATAGGCGTGGAATGCTGCGGCAAGGTCGTAAAGGTAGAAGGCAATGCGGTGCGGCTCGCGCGCCACCGCCGCCGATTCGACGATTCGCGGGAACTGCGCGGCAAGCTTTGCGAGTTCGAGGTCAGTGCCGTCGAGCAGCGAAAGATCGGGCGAACCCGCATCGATCCCCGCTTCGGCAACCTTGCGCTTCAGCGAGCAGATACGCGCATGGGCATATTGCACATAGAATACGGGATTGTCCTTCGAGGCTTCGACAACCTTGGCAAAGTCAAAGTCCATCTGCGCATCGGCCTTACGCGTCAGCATCGTGAAGCGGACGACATCCTTGCCCACTTCGCGCACGACATCGGCCAGCGTCACGAAATTGCCCGAGCGCTTGGACATTTTCACCGGCTCGCCAGCGCGCAACAGGCGGACCATCTGGACGAGCTTGACGTCGAAGGGCTTGGTGCCGCCCGTCAGGGCTTCAACGGCGGCCTTGATGCGCTTGACGGTGCCCGCATGGTCGGCGCCCCAGATGTCGATGAGCGCATCGGCATTTTGTGCCTTCTGGAAGTGATAGGCCATGTCGGCGCCGAAATAGGTCCAGCTTCCGTTCGACTTCTTGATCGGGCGATCCTGATCGTCGCCGAACTGCGTTGAGCGGAAAAGCGGCAGCGTCACCGGCTCCCAATCGGGGTCGACTTCGCCCTTCGGCGCTTCGAGCTGGCCGTCATAGACAAGGCCGCGTTCCCGCAGGAAAGCCTCGGCCGCTTCGGGCTTCTTTTCGCGCTGGACGACCGCTTCGGAGGAGAAGACGTCGTGGTGGATGCCGAGCAGTGCCAGGTCGGCGCGGATCATGTCCATCATGTCGGCAACCGCCGTCTCGCGGAACAGCACCAGCCAGTCGCTTTCCGGCGCAGAGACAAACTTGTCGCCATGGTGCGTTGCAAGCTTGTGACCGACGGGGACGAGATAAGCGCCCGGATAGAGCCCTTCGGGGATCTCGCCAATGTCTTCGCCCAGCGCCTCGCGATAGCGCAGATGGACCGAGCGGGCGAGTACATCGACCTGACCGCCAGCGTCGTTCACATAATATTCGCGGATGACCTCATGGCCTGCATATTGAAGCAGCGAGGCCAGCGCATCGCCCACAACCGCACCACGGCAATGGCCCATGTGCATCGGGCCGGTCGGGTTGGCCGAGACATATTCGACATTCACTGTCTTGCCTGCGCCCATGGTCGAGCGACCATAGGTGTCAGCGGTGCCCGCAATGAGCCGGACTTCGCTGCGCCATGCGTCGTCGGTCAGCCGCATGTTGATGAAGCCGGGGCCGGCGACATCCACCGACGAGACTTCCTCAAGCGCACCGAGCTTTGCCGACAGGGCTTCGGCGAGCGCACGCGGGTTCATCCCCGCAGGCTTTGCCAGCACCATCGCGGCGTTGGTCGCCAGATCGCCATGGCTCGCATCGCGCGGCGGCTCGACCGTGACGTTGCGGCGGTCAACGCCGGTGGCAAGAATGCCATCCGCTTCGAGAGCGTCGAGTGCTGCATCAATGTGCGCGGCAAAGCGGGCGTAAAGCGTGGTCACGGCAAACAACTTCCAAAGCTACGGGAAAGCGCGCGCTTTAGCCGCGCTTGGCCCAAGGAGCAATGGCGCTGGACGTGGCGGTGTGCCCGGCGCCTCTCTTGCCCGTCTGCGCCAAGGCGTTAAACGATCCTGCCATGGCTCAAAGAGGTTCCGCATTTTCGCTTCCCCGCATTGGCGCGCTGATTGGCAAGGCCGTGCTTGGCTTCATCGTGATTTCGGTGGTGTGGGTTGTCATCTACCGCTGCGTGCCGCCGCCAGTGACGGCAACGATGCTGGGCGATGTCGTCGCCGGGCGCGGCCTCAACAAGGACTGGATGAGCCTGTCAGACATGGACCCGGACATGGCGCGCGCGGCGATTGCGGGCGAGGATGGCAAATTCTGTTCGCATGACGGTTTTGACCGTGAGGCAATTGAAAAGGCCTTTGCGCGCAACCAGCGCGGCGGGCGCATCCGGGGCGGCTCCACGATCAGCCAGCAGACCGCGAAGAACGCGTTCCTGTGGCAGGGTGGGGGCTATTTCCGCAAAGGGCTGGAAGCCTGGTTCACCGTCCTCATTGAGAACATCTGGGGCAAGCGCCGCATCATGGAAGTCTATCTCAACGTCGCGGAGACCGGCATCGGCACCTATGGCGCCAATGCCGGTGCGCAGCGCTACTTCAACCATGACGCCTCAAAGCTGACCCCGGTTGAGGCCGCGCGCATCGCCGCCGTCCTGCCGCTGCCGAAAAAGCGCGAGGCAAGCGATCCCGGCGGGTTCACCCGGCGTCATGGAAACCGAATCGCGGCCAATATCGGCGTCGTAAAGCGCGACGGGTTGGACGCCTGTCTGCGTTGAGCCGTGGCAAATAGCGCGTGAGCCGAACAAATGCGGGCGAGAGTTACTTTCGCCCGTCTTAACCATGTTCTAGATTTCAGCTTGTGCAAGCCAAACAAGGCGCACGGGTCGCAGCAAACACTGACTTTAGTCTGGGAGCTGCATTACAATGAAAACCATGATGAAAACGCTGGCTGGCGCCAGCATCCTCTCCGCTCTTGCCATAGCGGCCCCGGCGCACGCCGATGGCGGGCTGACCTTCCTGATCGACGGCGATACCTTCAATCTGCCGTTCAGCATCACCAACACCTCGACGGCGGGCGAAAAGGTGACTGGCTTTGGCATTTCGCTGATTGCGCCGTTCGGCTTCGACACGGTGAATGGCGGCTTCGGGGTTGATAACTCCACGGCATTTGCCCCGCAGGCCGGTTCCGCCGCTGCAACGGGCTATACCGGGCCTGCTGCATTTTCCGATGGGTCGACCTCAATTGCCTTTACGTTCAACGATTTCGGCGTTGGCAAGAGCTTCGTGTGGCTCATCGACGTTGACCAGCCCAACGTGGCAACGGTTCTCGGCAACCAGTTGATCGGCTCGACCGGCTATGCCGATTTCAGCAATGGCCTGCGCGGTCTTGGTGTCTTTGAAGCTGTCGCGGGCAACAGCGATGCGGCGCAGTTCGTCATCCGCACCTTCACGCCCACGCCGAACGGCGTGCCGGAACCTGCTGCCTGGGCAATGATGCTCGGTGGCTTCGGCCTTGTCGGCTCGGCAATGCGCCGCCGCCGCACCCATGTGGCGGTGACCTAAGCATAACCGCTGCGAAAAGGCATGAAAAAGGGCGGTCCGGTATGTCCGGGCCGCCCTTTTGAATTTGGTGTGGAAGACGGTCTCAGAAGGGCAGCTTGAAGCCCGGCGGCAGCGGGATGCCGCTCTTCATCTTGCCCATTTCCTCACTCGAGACGGCATCAGCCTTGGTGCGCGCATCGTTGAAGGCGGCGGCCACCAGATCTTCGAGCATCTGCTTTTCGGACGGGTTCATCAGGCTGTCGTCAATCGACACGCCGATGATGCGGCCCTTGGCGCTCGCGCGGACTTTCACCAGCCCGCCGCCTGCGGCACCCTCGACTTCGATCGAATCGAGATTGGCCTGCGCCTTTTCAAGCTCGGCCTGGACGTTCTGGGCCATTTTCAGGATTTCATCGATCGACTTCATGACGCAATGCTCCGCTGTTCGGTGCCATATTGGGCGGCCTCATAGTCGATAAGCTCGGCTTCGGGAAAGGCCTCGAACGCGGCGCGGACGAGCGGTGTCGCAAGAATGCGCTCTTTCGCCGCAGCTTCGCGCGCATGTTCCTGCTGGAGCAGCGACGGGGCCGATTCGGCGTCGCTGATCGAGACGTCCCAGTTGAGGCCCGTCAGCGCCTTGAGTGCGGCGGCAAGATCACGCGTGAAGTCGCTCGGCAGCGGCTTGACCGGGCGGATGGCCAGCGTGCCCGGGGCATAGCTCACCAGACCCGCATAATCGTGGAGCTGCTGGGCCATATGCGCGCGGCCATTTTGCGCGAGATGCTCGATCATCGCGGGATAGTCGGCAGGGATGATGGCCGCAGGGGCAGCGTCCGCTGCGGAGGCACCGTTGGCCGACGGGGCGCCCATGGTGAGCGGCGCACCCGATTCAAGGCGGCGCGCCAGTTCGCCCGGATCGGGCATCTGGCTTGCGTGAATGATGCGCAGCACGGCCATGTCGGCGGTTTCGGACGGGTCGGCCGCGCGGACGACTTCGTCATGACCCTTGAGCAGCAACTGCCAGATGCGGTGGAGCAACTGGAAGCTCAGATCGGCAGACCAGCGATCATAATCGGCGCGTTCTTCCAGCGACTGCGCCGGATCGGCAGGGGCGCCGACCTTGGCGAGCGTGGTGCCGTGGCAGGTTTCCAGAAGCCCCTTGAAGATGGCGGCGGGCTCAACGCCCAGATCATGCTGGTCGGCAAGCGCGCCAAGTGCGCCCTTGGCGTCACCCGCAAGCAGCAGGCCGAACAGGCGGCGCACGGCCCCCCGGTCTGACAGGCCGAGCATTGCGCGGACCTGTTCTCCCGACACAAGGCCTGCGCCTTCCATATCGGCATGGGCAATCGCCTGATCGAGGATCGACAGGCCATCGCGCACCGAGCCTTCGGCGGCGCGCGCGACGAGCGCGAGCGCCTCGGGTTCAGCGGACACCTCTTCTGCCGCGCACACCTTCGCGAAATGGCTGGCAAGCAGATCGGCGGGAATGCGGCGCAGATCGAAACGCTGGCAGCGCGACAGCACGGTGACGGGAACCTTCTGGATTTCGGTCGTCGCGAACAGGAACTTCACATGCGGCGGCGGCTCTTCAAGCGTCTTCAGAAGCGCGTTGAACGCGTTCTTCGTCAGCATGTGGACTTCGTCGATGATGTACACCTTGTAGCGCGCCGAAACCGCAGCGTAGCGCACGGCCTCGATGATTTCGCGGACATCGTCGACGCCTGTATTGGAGGCGGCGTCCATCTCGATCACGTCGATATGGCGGCCTTCGGCGATGGCGCGGCACGGCTCGCACACGCCGCACGGGTCGATTGTCGGGCCGCCCTGTCCATCGGGGCCGATGCAGTTCAGCGCCTTGGCGATGAGACGCGCGGTCGATGTCTTGCCGACCCCGCGCACGCCGGTGAGCAAAAAGGCATGCGCCAGCCGTCCGCGCTTGATGGCGTTGCCAAGCGTCGTCACCATCGCATCCTGGCCGATCAACTCGGTAAAGCGCTGCGGGCGGTATTTGCGGGCAAGAACGCGATAGGCTTGTGCCGCTTGCGGCTTGGGCGGCCGCGCGGGCTCTCCCATGTCGAAGCCGGGGCCTTCGTCGTCATGCATTTCGGTGTCGTCGGACATGCGCGCACTGATAGGCGCGGCGGCGGCGATTGTCGAAGGGATAGTCATGCCGCGAAGGTGGGAGCCGGAACGACCCGCGGCGAATTCGTTGTGGCTGCTTCCTTCCGGACCTGACCAAGTTGGCGAAGACCTCGTCCGCCCGACTCCCGCGGCGCATATGGCGATGCTTGGCCCAAAGGGCAAGGGGGAGGGAAGAGGGGAAGGCGCGTTGCGCCGCCTTATGGCCCTAGCGGCCCTGCATGTTCCGGCTTTCGGGCGGAATACGCACCGTCAGCCCATCGAGCGCTTCATCAAGGACGATCTGGCACGACAGGCGGCTGTGGCGCGTGGCATGGGCCGCCAGATCGAGCATGTCTTCCTCATCCTCGGAGGCGCGCACCAGCTTTGAGAACCAGTCGGCATCGACAATGACATGGCAGGTGGAACACGCCATCTGGCCTTCGCACGTGCCTTCCAGCGGCTGTCCGCAGGCTTGCCCGGCTTCGAGCAAAGACTGGCCCGCCGAGGCCTCGGCCTCGACCACCTTCTCGCCATCCGCGCTGATGAAGCGTACCCGAATCATGCCCTTGCCCATTGCTGTTGCGCTGACCGGAATATCCGCTGGAGCGCGCCGCGCAACTCGTCTTCGGATGTATAGCGGCCAAAGCCGATGCGGATCGAGGAACGCGCCTCGGCATCGCTCAAGCCCAGCGCGCGCAGCACATGGCTGGGGCGGCCCGATCCGCTCGCACAAGCCGAGCCCGCTGAAAAGGCGATGTCGCGCAGTTCGGAGATCAGCCGGGCAACATCGACGCCTTCGTGCCGGACGTTGAAATTGCCGAAATAGCGGTGCGTGGCAGAGCCGTTGATCGACCAACCTGAGGGGAGTTCGTCGCAGGCCGCCTGCCACAACGTTCGCACATGCGCGTCGTCCGCCTCCATGCGCGCGGCCGCCAACCGGGCCGCCGCACCAAAACCGGCGCATAGCGCGGGCGAGAGCGTTCCTGAGCGCAAGCCGCCTTCCTGCCCGCCACCGTGGAGCAGCGGCGCGATGCTCACGCTCTCTTTCACCCACAATGCGCCAATGCCCTTGGGACCGTGAATCTTGTGCGCGCTCACCGCAATCAGGTCCGGCCCTTCAGGGATGGGCATCCGGCCAAATCCCTGCACGGCATCGCACAGGAACAGAGCGCCAGCCGCATGCGCGTGCTCGGCAAGTTCAAAGATCGGCTGGATGACACCAATCTCATTGTTGACGAGCATCGCCGCGACCATGCCAGTGCCTTGTGGAAGTGCGGCATGCGGCGTCACAAGCCCGTCCGCGTCAACCGGCAGCAGCGTGACCGCGCGGCCCTGTGTACCCAGCCAGAGCGCGGTATCGCGTACTGCGGCGTGTTCGGTTTCGGGAAGCGCGATGCCGCCATGGCCCGCGCAGCGCAGGGCCCAGTTGAGCGCTTCGGTCGCGCCACTGGTAAAATAGACGCGGCCACCCGGCGGGAGCAGCGCGGCAACAGCGTCGCGCGCGACTTCCACGGCGGCGGCAGCTTCGCGCCCAAGCCGATGCGGCGAATGGGGGTTGGCGAACTTCTCCGCCAGCCAGAGCTGCATCGCCGCCAGCGCTTCGGGCGCGAGCGGCGTGGTGGCCTGATAATCCAGATAGATGCTCATCCCCGGATGCGCTGCCATGTCTCGATGAAGCGATAAATGTCGGCGCGGGTCGTTTCCGGCCCGAAGCTCACGCGGATCACCTCGGCAGCGGAGGATTCATCCCAGCCCATGGCGCCGAGCACGCGGCTGGTCTTGAGTGTGCCGGACGAGCAGGCGCTTCCGGCGGAAACGGCAATGCCTGCCATATCGAACTGGATGAGCTGGGCTGAACTCGCCTTGCCGGGCATCCGGTAGCTCGCGATGGTCGCAATCCGCTCGGCGGATTTGGCAACAACCTGCCCGCCTGCGGCCTCAATCGCGCCATCGAGATGCTGGCGCAGGTCCGCCGCACGCGACACCCAGCCACGATTGGCTTCGGCAGCCGCTGCAAAGCCCAAGGCGCCGGGGAGATTCTCCGTGCCTGCGCGATAGCCCTTTTCCTGCCCGCCGGTTGGCGTGATCAGGCCAAGGTCACGCACCAGCAGCGCGCCAATGCCGGGCGGGCCGCCCAGTTTGTGCGCGGAGACGGCAATCAGGTCAGCCTCGGGCAGCGGGAGCTTGCCGGCCGTCTGCGCGCAATCGACAAAGAAGATGCCGTGCTTTTCGCGGACGACCTCGCGCAAGTCATCGAGCGACTGGACGACGCCCGTTTCGTTATTGGCGTGCTGGATGACGACAAGGGGGCGCGCCGCCCCCAAGGCGGACAATCTTCCAAACAGGGCATCGCGCGAGACGAGGCCATCGGAAGAGACCGGCAGCACATAGGCCTCCGGCGCGACGCGATGGACGGCATCATGCTCGGTCGCGCTTGTCAGGATCTTGTCGGCAACGGTCCGGCCCAGCGCGATGGCGATGGCTTCGCTCGCGCCGCTCGTGAAGATAAGCTCATGCGCCCAGCCGAGCGCGGTCTTGATGCGCGTCCGGGCATCCTCAAGCGCGGCACGCGCGGCACGGCCCTCGGCGTGTGGCGAGGAGGGATTGGCCCAATTGTCCATGGCAGCGGCCACCGCGTCGCGCGCGGACCGCAGGATTGGCGTGGTCGCCGCATGGTCGAGATACAGGCGTTCCGGCAATGGCTTACCCAAAAGATTGCGAAATCGGTCCCCCTTCCTATATAGGCCGCGACCAAGGCGCAAAGCCTGCGCCGCTCCCATTCACGTTTTTCTTTTGCGAGACCTATGCCTGAAGTCATTTTTCCCGGACCCGAAGGCCGTCTTGAAGGCCGCTTCAATCCCGGACCGCGCCCCCGCGCACCTGTCGCGATGATCCTTCATCCCCACCCCAAGGCGGGCGGGACGATGAACAACCGCATCGTGCAGGCGCTTTACCAGACGTTCGTGCGTCGTGGCTTTGCCACGCTGCGCTTCAACTTCCGTGGCGTTGGCCGCAGCGAAGGCACGTTCGACAACGCCATTGGCGAGCTTTCAGACGCGGCGGCAGCGCTGGACTGGGTGCAGTCGATCCATCCCGAAGCCCAGCAGACCTGGGTTGCGGGCTACAGCTTCGGCGCGCTCATCGGCATGCAGTTGCTCATGCGTCGTCCGGAGATCCGCGGCTTCATCTCGATCGCGCCGCCCGCGAACATGTATGATTTCAGCTTCCTTGCGCCGTGCCCGTCGTCAGGCATCCTCATTCAGGGGACGTCGGATGAAGTGGTGACGCCGGGCGCCGTCCAGAAGCTGGTCGACAAGCTCCGCACGCAGCGCCACATCACGATCCACCATGACGAGATCAAGGGCGCGAACCACTTTTTCGAGAACGAGATGCCGGACCTGATGGGCTCGGTCGACAAGTATCTCGACTTCCGTCTCGATCCGGCCTGTACCATCCGGTAACAGGTCCGGACCGGGCAAAGCGGTGTCGACGACAAGGGTATCGGAAGCACGCGATGAACACGCCCAATGAGGAGCGCACGGTCCTTCATCTCTTTACCGAGATAGCAATCGTCGAGCACCTTCTGCGCAACCGTTACGACAGGGCAACTCCTGCAGGGATGACGACCGGCCAGTTCGGTCTTCTGGGGCATTTCATCCGCAACGGCATTGCCCGCGAGCGGCTGTCGCTCCTGGCCTGGGCGTTTCAGGACAGCGACGAATATATGGCGGAAAAGGTCGCGACGCTTGTGGCGCGCGATATGCTCTCGACTGCGCCCGTAGTCGGCGC
>ENA-UOYA01001114-UOYA01001114.1-activated-sludge-metagenome-genome-assembly--contig:-NODE-1114-length-30301-cov-8.824969_pt1 | contig 30301 bp, 25 predicted proteins | sample MGYA00238163_ERZ764804 | MGnify/ENA primary metagenome ERZ764804 (study PRJEB28919, sample SAMN05720223) | activated sludge metagenome | isolation source: Anaerobic digester | place: Hong Kong... | reverse complement strand
ATGGTCTTTGAGAGCATCTATTACTGGCGAATTAGTATTTGAGGATGTTAGAGTTCCGAAAGAAAATGTATTCCCCGATATTCGAGGAATAAAAGGTCCGTTATCCTGCCTATCCAAAGCTAGATATGGAATTGCTTGGGGAGCTATTGGAGCTGCTTTGGACTGCTATGACTCGGCTTTGCGATATTCTAAGCAAAGAATTCAATTCGGGAAACCACTTGGTCAATTCCAATTGACTCAAAAGAAATTAGCTGAAATGATAACTGAAATCACCAAAGCTCAATTATTAGCTTGGCGATTAGGCACATTAGCCAACAAAGGAGAAGCCACTCCAGCTCAAATATCTATGGCTAAGCGAAATAATGTAAATATGGCATTAGAAATAGCTAGAGAAGCACGCCAAATACATGGTGGAATGGGAATAACAGATGAATATCCGGTGATGCGACACATGATGAATCTGGAAACTGTCTTAACCTACGAAGGCACTCATGATATTCATTTATTGATTACAGGTATGGATGTCACGGGATTGAATGCATTTAAATAGTAATAAAAAGCCTTTGAAATTTGTTAAAGGCTTTTTTTATGAAACTTAAAATTATAGCCAATTCCAATTTGAAGTTTTTGTAAACTATAGTTTTCTAAATATGATTCTATAATAAATGGTGAAATTATTCTTGGCGTTTCTTGTAATTCATCTAACCCAAAACTATAATTGATATTAATGAAAAAATTTTTCTTTTAATATTTCATTCCAAATTGAAAAAAATTAACATTTTCAGTTTCATTTTTTCTTTTAACCCAATTTTGTAAACTATTATGCATTCTATTGAAAGTGTTATAATAATTAACATAATTAAAACAACTGTATATTTCTATACTATTACTTAATTTATATCCTATAGTTGGGTTTATTTCTAAAATTGAATACCTATAATCTAATATATTATCAAAATTTACAAAAGATTGATAATATTGAAATCCTATTCCGACTTTAAATTTTTTATTTATATAATAATTCGGCTGTATTCCTGAATAGTTATTTGAACAATATACATTTTTCTTAAAAGTTCTTTTTGAATATTGATAATATTTTACTCCTGTTTCAAAATCAATTGAAAATTGAGAAATAGAAATTGTATTAAAAAATAGAAGAATAAATAAAAGAATTAGTATTTTTTTCATGATAAATTTTATTAATAATAATCTTTCAAGTACATTATAAAAAATATCTGATGTCAAATCTAATATAACATATCAACATTCACTAACAAATGAAATTAATTGATAAGTTTATTTGGTGTTTATGAGCTTAAAATTTATACTGAAGCTCAAGTTTATACTTCAAAATTTGTTAAATATGAATAGGTTTTTCATATTTATGGCAATGTTTCTTCTATCTTGCAGCCAATCTATCAAAAAAATTGATACCAAAAAGTTTATTGATTACAATTATGAAAAAATTGAATGTGTAGATATTAAAAAGATTACTCCCCTATAAAAAGAATGGCCCGAATTATATCAATATTTATCCAAAGGGTATTTGCAGATTTTAACACCAAAATCAAGTGAATCATACCCAATTTGTTCCTATCAATTTTTTAATTTTTTAAAAAATAATGAAATTATGATTTATAGAACTCCATTTCTTCAAGATTTCGATAACTTTATCATTACATTTGGTATTTTCAAAGATATATTATATTTAAATGATAATATAAATGTCCCTTGCTGATACCTAGTTATAGGAGATAAATGTAATACCTGTAATCATAATGGTTTGGCTTTTTTATTCGACAGTAAAACAAAAAAATTAATAGGAAAAAATGGAAAAATTAACAATATAAACGACTGGGAATAAAAAAAACGGCAACTTTAAAATATAAAGTTGCCGTTTTTTAGCTTTTTGAGTAATTCTGCTAATTATCCATTTAATGCAGCTGCACCACCCACAATTTCAGAAAGTTCCTTCGTGATCGCTTCCTGTCTTGCTTTATTGTAATTGATTCTCAACTCTTTGAGCAACTCATCTGCATTCTCAGTAGCCTTGTCCATTGCAGTCATCCTAGCTCCATGCTCAGAGGCATGAGTATCTAACAAATACTTTTGAAATGAAACTTGTAAGATGCTAGGAATCAACTCATTCAATAAAGTTTCTTTCTCAGGCTCGAAGATATAATCTGCTTTTTTAGTTGCTGTTTTTTTGTTTATTTCTTGAGTTGCCTCCAACTTTTCTACTGGTAGAAATTGAACCACTTCTGGAAATTGCATTGCAGCATTTTTGAAACGACCATAAGCCACTTTCACCACATCGTATTTCTTATTCATGAATTCATTCATAATTGCTTTGGACACTACCGAAACGTTATCGAATGACAAATCATTAAATAATTCGACATAATTATTGATAATGGTACAATCGGCATATCTTCTTCTGCAAAAATCATAACCTTTTTTACCAATACATAATATAGTAAGTTTCTTATTTGCTCTTTGCGTTTCGTAGTGATCCTTGATTTCTTGTGTTAACATCTTCAAAACATTCGTATTGAAAGCTCCACACAATCCTCTATTCGAAGTCACTACCACCAACAAAACCTGATCTACTTCTCTTGCTTGGCTATATACTGATGAGCCACTACTATCCAAATTGGACATAATGTTCACCATCATTTTATTTAATCGATCCGCATAAGGTCGCATTTGAGTGATCGCCTGTTGTGCTCTTCTCAACTTTGCAGCAGACACCATTTTCATAGCTTTAGTGATCTGCTGTGTCGATAGCACCGACTTAATACGTTCTCTTACTTCTTTTAAATTAGCACCCATCTTTATTTATGATAGTTGATGAATATAAAATTGTTCACAATGAATTATAGCGAAAAATTTTATAGCTACTATTTATATTGACCACTGATCTCAGCAGCCAAAGTTTTTAATTTGTTCAATGAATCGTCTGATAATCCACCTTTTCTGAAATCTTCTAAAACTTCCTTATGTCTTGACTCTAAAGAACTTAATAGAACATATTCGAATTCGTGTACTTTATCAACTGGCACATCTCTCAATAAGTTATTTGTACACAAATAGATCATTGCAACTTGTTTTTCTACAGGCAATGGTGAATATTGTGGTTGCTTCAATACTTCCACGTTTCTTACACCCTTGTCCAAAACCAATTTAGTAGCAGCATCCAAATCAGAACCAAACTTAGCGAAAGCAGCCATTGATTCGTATTGAGCTTGATCGAGCTTCAATGTACCAGCAACTTTTTTCATTGATTTGATCTGAGCATTACCACCCACACGACTTACAGACACCCCTACGTTGATCGCAGGACGAATTCCAGAGTTGAATAATCTTGATTCCAAGAAAATTTGACCATCAGTAATGGAGATTACGTTGGTTGGAATATATGCAGAAACGTCCCCAGCTTGAGTTTCAATAATTGGTAAAGCAGTCAACGAACCACCACCTTTTACTAATCCAGCTTTTTTCAACGACTCTGGCAAGTCATTCATATTATTAGCGATGCTATCATTACTATTGATTTTTGCAGCTCTCTCTAACAAACGGCTATGCAAATAGAAAACGTCACCAGGATAAGCCTCACGACCTGGAGGTCTTTTCAATAACAACGACACCTCACGATAAGCAACAGCTTGTTTTGACAAATCATCATAGATGATCAAAGCTGGACGACCAGTATCTCTGAAATATTCTCCAATGGCAGCTCCAGCAAATGGTGCATAGAACTGAAGTGGAGCAGGGTCAGATGCTGGTGATGAAACGATTACCGTATAAGACATTGCCCCATTTTCCTCTAATACTTTAGAAACTTGAGCAACCGTAGATGCTTTTTGACCACATGCTACATAAATACAATAAACTGGTTCACCTTTATCGAAAAATTCTTTTTGGTTGATAATCGTATCAATTGCAATCGCAGTTTTTCCAATCTGACGGTCGCCAATGATTAGCTCTCTTTGTCCTCTTCCGATCGGAATCATAGCATCGATAGCTTTTATACCAGTTTGTAATGGCTCATTCACGGGTTGTCTGAAGATTACCCCTGGAGCTTTTCGCTCTAAAGGCATTTCATATTTAGCTCCAGTGATTGGACCTTTACCATCAATGGGTTGACCAAGAGGATTTACAACTCTACCAACGAAGTTCTCTCCTACTTCAATGGAGGCAATACGTCCAGTACGGCTTACTTTCGATCCTTCTTTGATATTATCTGAAGGTCCTAATAATACTATACCGACATTATCTTCTTCTAAGTTCAAAACGATAGCTTGAACGCCATTTTCGAATTGAACTAATTCTCCAGCTTGGGCACGATTCAACCCATAAACTCTGGCAATACCATCCCCAACTTGAAGAACGGTACCTACTTCTTCTAACTCAGCAGCAGTGCTGAATCCTGACAATTGCTGTCTTAGTATCGCTGATATTTCATCCGGTTTTACGTCAACCATGATAGTTAAATATTAAATATTTTTTAATAATAAATTTTATTTCAGTGAATGTTGGGTAGGTTATGTTTAAAATTGTTTTTCAAAATGTTTTTCAGAAAAGTCTTTTTTCAACTCATCTAATTTGTATGCCACACTATCGTTATACAATCTATCACCAAATTCTAAAATAAATCCACCAATAATAGATGGATCAATAACAGATTCGATTTCTACATTTGATGAAGTATAGCCACTTGCAATAATTTTCTTGCGAATAGACTCCATTGCTTCGTTATCTAATGGAACAGCGGTAGTCACTTTCACTTTAGATAATTGCTGAATTTGATTGTATTGATCTACAAAAGAATCGGCAATCTCTGGCAAGTATGATTCTCTACCTTTTGCAATAATAATATTCAAAAAAGCTAAAGTAGTTGGGTCAATTTTTCCTTCAAACAGAGCTTTGATGATACTCTGCTTTTTAGTAGCATTGACAATTGGACTTTTCATTAATAGATAAAAATCTCTATTGTCTGTTGCTGAACGAAATATAGCGACATCCTCTTTGATTTTTTCCATTTTATTTTGATCGATAGCCAAATCAATTAAAGATTTTGCATAGCGACCTGCAATTTTTTGTACAGACATTTGTTAATCAATCTTTTGGATTAATTCAATTTAATTTCCTTCACTAAATTATTGGCATAATTCACTTGCTCCGGATTGGAAGCTAGTTCTTTACGAAGCACTTTTTCTGCAATTTGGATAGCCAATAATCCTGCTTGGTTTTTCACTTCTGCCATTGCAATATTCTTCTGATTGTCAATCTCTAATTTTGCACTAGAAATAACTTTTGTAGCTTCTTCTTTAGCTTTGTTTTTAGCTTCGTTAATGATGCTATCTTTAGTTTCGGATGCTTCTTTCAGAATTTTAGCTCTTTCTTCTCTAGCTTGTTTTAGCAAAGCTTCGTTTTGAGATTGTAGATTAGCCATTTCTTCACGAGCCTTTTTGGCTTGATCCAAAGCTTCTTGAATATCTTCTTCTCTTTTTTTCAAGGCACTAGCAATCGGCTTGAATGCAACTTTGCTCATGATGAACCAAAAAGTAAGGAAGATGAGTGTCATCCAAAATAATAAACCCGGTTCGGGTTTGATCACAGAGAAATCAGCAAGAAATAACATATTTTCAATTTATTTTAATAATGAAGCAAGCTTCATAAAAATTTTCATTTTAAAAAATCGGGCAATAACCAACCGTTATCGCACCGATTTTATATCTTTTTTTGATTGATTAATTACTTTACAAAGAAAGATAATACAATAGCAATCAAACCTGCACCCTCGATAAGAGCTGCAGTTAAGATCATGTTAGCACGGATATCACCAACTGCTTCTGGCTGACGAGCAATAGCTTCTAATGCTTTTCCACCAATTTGTCCGATTCCGATACCTACACCGATGATAGCCAATCCGGCACCAATAGCTGTATACATAACTTTAAAAATTTTACTGATGTATAACCACCAGTTGTAAATAAAATATTTTCAATTGACCAAAGATCAATATAAATTAATGATGATGTGGCTCCTCAATAGCAGCTCCAATATAAGATGCAGATAGCATCGTAAATATGAATGCTTGCAAGAATGCAACTAAAAGCTCAATTGCACCCATAAATAAAGTCAAAGGAACCGAAATTAAAGCTCCGACAGTAGAACCGCCAATGCTTTTCCCTGCTTCGCCAAATATAAAAATCAAACTAACAAAACTGATGATAACTATATGACCAGCAGTGATATTAGCAAAAAGTCGTAATAATAATGTAAATGGCTTCAAGAAAACGCCAAGAATTTCAACTGGAGTTAATATTAAAATTTTCAAAACTGATGGCACACCCGGCATCCACAAAATATGCTCCCAGTAATGTTTGTTTCCACTAAAGTTTACGATCAAAAAGGTGATAACCGCCATAACGATTGTGATGGAAATATTTCCAGTTACGTTAGCACTTCCTGGGAAAAATGGAATCTGACCGATTAAATTTAATCCTAATATAAAGAAAAATGCTGACAATAAATATGGCATATATTTTTCGTAATTCGGACCAATCATTGGTTTCGCCACTTCGTCACGAATGAAAATGATCAATGGCTCAATAAATCCTTGAACACCACTTGGTGCTTGATTCGGTCTTAAAGCATAAGCTCTTGCTGCCTTATACAAAAAGAAAAATAGAACAAAGAATGTTAGTAACATCGTGAAAACATTCTTCGTGATAGAAAAGTCATAAAAGGAAGTAGTGCCACCGCCCATTAAACCTCCATCCCAAGTTGTCTTTTTATCTAACTGATATTTTTTACCTTGATATTCTACAAAAGATATTTCTTTTTCTTTTCCGCCAGTAGTGTCAATTATATTTGTGAATGCTCCAATATCTACTGTTCCTTTCGGAAAACTTTCATCATTTACTCTTTTCACCGAACCTTCATCCAACACATAGCCGTCTATAGCTTTCGTTCCATAGCCATGATGCTGTGGTTCGAATTTGGAGGTAGAAGAAATAAAAGTCCAGCCAAAATTAGGAGCATAAAGAAAACAAGGAAGATGGAAATAGACATCACCAATAATGTGAAATGAATTTGCATCAGAAATATGATGTAAAGCTGTTTCTCCTGGGCTAAAAGGTTTTTCTTCATGTCCACCTTCAGCATGACCAGCATCGTGAGCAGCTTCTGTGTGCATTTCAGCACTTGGAACTGTAGCAGACTCAGAATGATGTTGCTCAGTAGCAGCAGGTTGTGGAGTAGTTCCATGTTCTTGAGCTGCTAAAAAATAAGTAGCTGAAAAGCTAAGTAATAAAGAAAATAAAATGCGAAAAATATTATATCGTAACACCATAATTTTAGTGTAAAACTTGCTTTATTTAAAAATCGGTGCAAAGGTATGATTTTATAGTATATTTTTTTGAAAGAATTTTAATTTTTTTTATACAATTCGATATTTTTTAAGATTGATTCTGTTGTATTTAGAATAATTAGATGGAAAACAAAAGATAATTTATTCTGATCTAAAATTTGCCTTATAGAATTTGGCAATTGGGTAATTATTTAGATTTTGGTTTTCTTGAAAAAAATTGAATCCTCATCCGAACATTAACTGTTTTTGAAAGTTGAAAAGCATATAAAATGAGAAAAGAGAATTATGAATGCAACTTTGATTACCATTGGGGATGAAATATTGATCGGACAGGTAATGGATACCAATTCCGTTTGGATTGCTCAAAAGTTGAATGAAATTGGCATTTGGGTATCCGAAAAAATAACAATTGGTGATGATGCAGAAGCTATTATCTCTGCTTTAGATCAGAGTTTGGAAAAAAACAATTTGGTAATAATCACAGGCGGATTGGGTCCAACCAAAGATGACATCACTAAAAAAACCATTGCTGACTATTTTCATAAATCTTTAATTTTCCATGAGCCAACTTGGGAAAATATGCTGGAAATATTGAAAATATTCAAAAGAACACCTAATGAAAGTCATAGAATTCAATGTTTTATGCCCGAAAAAACTAAGATTTTACCTAATAAAGTGGGTACAGCCCCTGGAATGTGGTTTGAAGAAAATGGAAAAATCGTGGTATCGATGCCTGGAGTTCCTTATGAAATGAAATACTTGATGGAACATCACATCCTACCATCACTAAAAGAAAAGTTTTGCAAGGACATTATTATTCATAAAACTATCCGAACGGCTGGTGCTGGAGAAAGCGAAATCTCAGCAAAATTAGAGTCGTTTGAAGAGAATTTGCCTTCCAATATCAGTTTGGCATATTTGCCTGATTTTGGACAAGTCAGATTAAGGCTGACTGCAAAGGGGCAAAATGAAAGCGAATTAACTCATGAAATAAACCAATTGACCCAAACGATTAATGAAATTTTGGGCAATGTAATTTATGGCTATGATGATGAAAATTTAGAAAAATCCATTGGAAGACGATTAATAGCTCAAAATAAAATGATGGTCTGTGCAGAAAGTTGTTCAGGTGGCTACATCAGTCATTTGATCACCCAAAACTCTGGGTCATCAGCCTATTTCAAAGGCTCGTTTGTCACCTACTCTAATGACATGAAAATGAACACTTTAGGAGTGAACCAAGAAACTCTGGAAAAGCATGGCGCAGTCAGTGAAGCCACAGTCCTCGAAATGCTAGATGGTGCTTTGGAAAAGTCGAAAGCGGATGTTGGAATAGCCATTTCAGGGATAGCAGGACCAGGTGGAGGAACAGACGAAAAACCAGTTGGAACGATCTGGATTGCAATTGGCAACCTAGAGGAAAAAAAAACTTTCGAACTACATTTGTTCAAAGAGCGAATCAAAAACATTCAATATTCCTCAACGATTGCACTGAATCAATTGCGACTATTTTTGGATAATCTTTGAAATGGATTTAGTAGGGTTAAATAAATTTCCTATGGAGATTTTTATTCCTAATTCACCAAAATTTTCATATCGATTTATATTAAAATTCGCATATAAACCAGCACCAAAATTGGGTGAAACCAAGAGAATATCAGTTCCAACTTTAGCCCCATAGTAAACTTCACCAATAGATAAAAATTGATTTGAGAAATTAATATCTTTATCTTTTATTCTATTTATACTTATTTTTGGTCGAAATATTAAAGAATTTCTTTTGAAAATAAAACCCAAGCCCATCGAAGCATCGTGATATGAACCTTTACAATATTGATAACCTAATATCAAAAAGCTATTTTTTACAATTTGTAAATTGAGGGATGAACTAAATTCATACTTATTATAAAAAGAATGATATACTCTATTTGCTCCGATATCAACCCAAAATAAATAAGGATTATTTTGAGCAGTAGAATTAGTATAAAATAGAAATACAATACCTAAGATATAAAGATTTTTTTTCATTTTTAGCATTCTTTAATTTTATATAAATGTATGTTGAAATTGATTTTTGACAAATAACGAGAATGCTAATAATTTGTTTACTTCTAATATTATTTACTTACAATCATTTTCTCAACAAAAATTCGATTATGTTCTTTATACCCACTTATAAAATAAATACCATCTGGGTATGTATCTTTTAAGTCAATCTTTTCATTATTATTTATAACTATTTTTTTAGTATTACCTAATAAATTTCTTATTTCAAGAATATCAATATCGATGTTTTTATCAATAGAGAAAATGCCTAGATTTGGGTTGGGATATATTGCATTTTCAATACTCGAATTCAAAATTATGGTACTATTTGTACAAGTATTAAAAGGATCAAACATATAATTTCCATCAGAAAAACATCTAAAAAAATAGTCATAACCATCTACAAATCCTGTACAACCATAATATGAAATTAGAGGACTACAACTATATAGGTTATTAAAATCTGGACTCCCAACCATACCAATACCCTCAATAACCAAAGATTCATCATTTGTAATATTAGACCAAATTTGATATCTAAAATCTTTACCATTAAAATTATCGATTCCAATTGATTTTACTAAATATCCTATTAGAGAAGTACTATCTCCTACTTTCAAGCTAAAATCATAAATCAGTGTCTTTTTTTTAAAGTATGAGTTATAATTATAGATTTTATCATTTTCTTGATATAAATAATAAATACTTTGAAAATTAATTATATGGTAATGAATTATTTTTTTAAGTGTTAATCCATCAATTGTAGTATCCTCACCAACTATATAATTATGAATACCGTAATCATCTAATCCCCAACCAGCTTGGACATAATATTTAAATTCTTGTCCTTTATTAAACCAAGTTACTTGTGCTTTAGAATAGGAAACAATAAAAAATAAGAAAACCAAAAGGGAATAACTTTTTATCATAATTTGGGTTTTAAATATAAAATAAAAATATCGACTAAGTTATTGATTTTTTGATAATTACCAAAATATTAAACTATCAATTTTCTGAATACTGAAATTGCTTTAACTTTTCTTTCTGCTTTTCTATTTTACTTTTATCGCCTTTCACTGTGAATTTCACAAAAGAATTATTGGCTATCTGATAACCTATGAACCCACCCAAAACACCACCAATAAGTGTTTCTTTAATATATACTCCTCGTACATCATCATATTTATTTGGATAAACAGTAGCATATATTCCTGGAAAAACGCCAACAAGTATTCCAATAGAAGTGTATAAAAATCTGAAATTTCTTTTGCGTTGTGCTTCTATTTTATTGATGTCTTTTATCGGAATTGGTATTGGCGTCATTACTCCATTAGCATATACTATCATTTTATCGTCAAGCAATTTATATTTTTGAGCTTTTACTTCCGTATCATTATTCAAAATGACATTGATTGTTCCCTTTTGTGCATTTGTATAATGCCAAATGATCAAAAGAATAATTATGCTTAGGATTTTAATTTTCATGATTTTTAGTTTAATATTATTATAGGATTCCATTTAAAATAACGAATCAAAATAGGCAATGCTCTTTTGGAACCGATGCAAAGTATCCTCTTTGCCCAATAACTGCATCATATCGAAAATGGCTGGACCCTGCATCGTTCCTGCCAATGATAATCTTAACAGGGGCAAAATATCTCCTGGTTTCACATTTTCGGAACTCATAAAATCTTTTGTCAATTGCTCCAAATCTATTGCAATAAAATTTGCATTTTCAAACTGATGAATTAATTTCTGTAGCAATATCTTCTTATCTTCATTCCATCGCTTCTTGATTTGATCGATGTCATAGTGCTGAATATCAAAGATATAGCTGCCTTTTTCTATAAAATCAGACACCAATACTACTCTCTCTTTCATCAATTGAATGAATGCCAGCACCCACTCTTCCGACCGATAAATTCCCTTTTCTTTCAAATCTGATTGAACTAAAGGCAACAATCGTTCATTACTCGAATGAGCAATGTATTGTTGATTGAACCACTTCGCTTTTTCGTAATCGAATTTTGCTCCTGCATGATTTACTCTATCTATTGAAAACAATTGGATCAGCTCATCGATACTGAATATTTCCTGATCCGTTCCGCTATTCCAACCCAACATTGCTAGAATGTTTATAAAAGCTTCTGGCAAAAAGCCTCTTTCTCGGAAACCAACAGTCGTATCGCCAGATTTAGGATCGTACCAATTCATGGCATACACCGGAAACCCGAGTCGGTCGCCATCTCTTTTGCTGAGCTTCCCATTTCCATCAGGCTTTAAGATGAGTGGCAAATGTGCCCATTGCGGCATTTTGTCCTCCCACCCCAAATATTTCCAAAGCAACAAATGAACTGGTGCAGATGGCAACCACTCTTCCCCTCTGAAAGCATGAGTAATTTGCATCAAATAATCATCCACCACAACGGCTAAATGGTACGTTGGCATTCCGTCTGCTTTTAACAACACTTTATCATCCGACAAATTAGTTTGGAAGGTCACCTCACCTCTGATCATATCGTTGAAGCTAACTGTTTCGTTTTCAGGCATTTTGATTCTTACCACATAAGGCTTTCCACTTTTCAGCCACTCTTCTACTTCATTTGAAGGCATCGTCAAAGAGTTTTTCATTTGCATCCTGATGGAATAGTCATACTGGGAGCTGCTATTTCCTTCTGTTTTCCTATTTTCCCGCATTGCTTCTAGTTCGCTAGAAGTATCGAAAGCATAGTAAGCATTACCTTGACTAACAAGCTGTTCTGCATATTTTTTATAAATGGGTTTTCTTTCACTTTGTCGGTATGGCTCGAAAGTACCGCCAATATGTGGACCTTCATCGGGAAGCATATTCACCCATTTCAGGCATTCCAAAATATAATCTTCTGCTCCTTCTACATATCTAGTTTGATCGGTATCTTCTATTCTAAGAATAAATTTTCCATTGTGATTTTTTGCAAAAAGGTAATTAAAAAGAATCGTTCTTACGCCACCCAAATGCAAACCACCCGTTGGGCTTGGTGCAAATCTTACTCTTACTGGATTCGTCATAATTTATAAATATTTAAGAAAATTGGGTCAAAATTAAACTATTGAGTTAATAAAATGTCAATATTCGATAATAAATGCTTTAAAATGTTGCATTTGTAACAAAAAATAATATATATTTGAAAAATTATTTTGTTTTTACATGTTGCTTTATGTATTATTAAACGTTATAATATAGATTGCATTTTTTAAAAGCCAAAACCTATTATATCCTATTGTTATATATCTAAAAATTGATGACTCATGTACTTAGTTAAAACGCCTCTAATTATTCAGGAGTTGTTTCCGAATTTTACTTGGAAAATTCCTACCCACGACAAAGTCGTCTATCTCACATTTGATGACGGTCCGATACCAGAAGTAACGCCTTGGGTGCTTCAGCAATTATCAAATTTTCGAGCAAAAGCCACATTTTTTTGTGTTGGCGATAATGTTTCTAAATATCCAGAAGTTTTTCAGCAAGTGATTGACAAAGGGCATTCTGTTGGTAATCATACCTTTAATCATTTGAATGGCTGGGCTGTTGAGAATATTCCTTATTTTCATAATGTTCGCCATTGTGCGAAACTGGTACATTCCAATTTGTTCAGACCACCTTATGGTAGATTGACTCCGACCCAATCAATGTTTTTACAACGCCATTACAATGTGGTGATGTGGGATGTATTGAGTGGAGATTTTGATCCGAAAATAAGCAGAGAGCAATGTTATGAAAATATCATCAATAACACAAAGCCAGGGTCAATCATTGTGATGCACGATAGTTTGAAATCAAAAGATAAATTGGAATATGTGCTTCCAAGAATTTTGGAGTATTTCACTTCAAAAGGATATGTGTTTGAAAATATTACACCTGAAGCGATTCATCAAATAATGCCTTTAGGTAAAATTGCTTAAAATCTATGAGAGAATAAGTAATTACTTTATTTATTCTCTCAATATTTCTCATTTATTTTTTTACAGAATATATTGCTGCTCTCACAGATCCATATTGTGTTAGAAGCAATTTAGCTTCTTCGTAATTTATAGCTAATTTATTTTGGATGATTTTAGTAGCTCTGTCAAATAACTTATTGTTTGTCAATTGCATATCTACCATTTTGTTGTCTTCCACTCTTCCCAATTGTATCATTATTGAAGTTGAAATCATGTTTAGAACCATTTTCTGAGCCGTTCCCGCTTTCATTCTCGTACTGCCCGTAATAAACTCTGGTCCAACAATAATTTCAATTGGAAATTTCGATATATTTGCAAGTGGAGTATTTTTATTACAGGTGACACAACCAGTTGTCATCCCAATATCATTTGCAAACTCAATTGCCCCTAAAACATAAGGCGTTGACCCTGATGCTGTTATTCCCAAAATGGAATCCAATTCATTTGGAGAAAATTGATCTAAATCGGTTCTTCCAGATAAAAAATCATCTTCAGCAAACTCAATTGCCCCTTTCAATGCAACATCGCCACCAGCTATAATTCCGATAATCAACTCTGATGAAACTCCAAAAGTAGGTGGACATTCAGAAGCATCCAACACACCCAACCTGCCACTTGTTCCAGCTCCGATATAAAAAAGCCTTCCACCCAACTTCATTTTTGGAACCACATTTTCTACAAATCTTTGAATATCTACAATACTTTTTTGAACTTCGAGTGCAACTTTTTGATCTTCAAGATTAATATTGGTCAAAATGTCCACTAATTGCATCTTTTCCAAGTCGTTATAATATGAATTTTGCTCAGTTGAATTCACTTTTTGATTTTAAACAAAAAACGATATTTCATACAAATTGTTATGAATAATATTAATAAGAAATTCCACTAATTCAATTTCAGTAAAATAAATAAGCCCTTTCTTTTTTAGCTTTATATTTCTTCTTAATTTTGGGTTCTTTATTTTAATTTTAAATCAATCTTTGCCTTAACTAAATAATATGAACCAATTCTATTCTCATGATCATTTTGTTGATCGTCATATAGGTCCCAATGCTGAAGAACTTGAACAAATGCTACAAACCATCCAAGTAGATTCACTAGATGCTTTGATAGAGCAAACCATACCTAATTCCATAAGAAGACAAGATAAATTGAATATTCCAGATGCAATGACGGAATTTGATTACTTAAATGAGCTAAAGCAAACTGCTAGCCTCAATAAAGTAAACAAAAACTATATCGGGATGGGTTATTATGGCACTATAACTCCATCTGTTATTGCTCGAAATATTTTTCAGAACCCAGGTTGGTACACTCAATACACTCCCTACCAAGCAGAAATTTCGCAAGGAAGGCTAGAATCTCTTTTGAATTTCCAAACCATGATCATTGATCTTACGGGGCTTCCAATATCTAATGCATCTTTGCTCGATGAAGGAACTGCAGCTGCTGAGGCGATGAATATGTTTTTTCACGAAAAAAATAATAAAAACAAAGGAGCATCAATTAATAAATTCTTAGTTTCTAATAAAGTATTTCCTCAAACTATAGATATTCTAAAGACTAGAGCTAATCCATTGGGCATTGAAGTAGTTGTAGGTGATATTGCTCAATTGGATTTTGATGCAAATTCATTTGGTATTCTTTTGCAATACCCTGATAAAGAGGGCAATGTTGTTGATTATACTGCTTTGACTGAAAAGGCAAAAAATGCTGGATTGTTTGTTACGGTTGCCGCAGATATCATGAGTTTGGCATTATTAACTCCACCAGGTGAATGGGGAGCTGACTGTGTGGTCGGAAACACTCAAAGATTTGGAGTGCCGATGGGATTTGGTGGTCCTCATGCCGCTTATTTTGCTACAAAAGATGCATTCAAAAGACAAATGCCTGGTAGATTGATCGGAATGAGTATTGATGCTAATGGAAAACCTGCTTTAAGAATGGCTTTGCAAACAAGAGAGCAACATATTAAAAGAGAGAAAGCAACTTCAAATATCTGTACTGCTCAAGCTTTATTAGCGAATATGGCAGCCATGTATGCAGTATATCATGGTCCGAACGGCGTAAGAGCAATAGCTACCAAAATTCATGGATTAGCTCAATTATTGAACAAAGAACTCAACAAATTGGGTTATCAGACTACCCATAATTACTTTTTTGACACCTTACATATATCCTTAAATGATGATGTGAAATCGGCACTTCATACCAAGTCATTAGAAAAAAATATCAATTTGTATATCGGCAAAACAAGTGTTCAAATCAGTATTGATGAGACAACAAACTTGTCAGATATTGAAACTTTGATAGAATTGTTTGCAACAGTAAAAAATGTTGCTCCAAATGTTGAGATTCAATCAGAGTTAGGAAAAAATATTCCTGATGCATTAGTGAGAACTTCGGCTTATTTAACTCATCCTATTTTCAATATGTATCATACTGAAAGCAATATGATGCGATACATCAAAAGATTGGAGAATAAGGATATTTCGTTAGTTCATTCAATGATTTCGTTGGGAAGTTGCACGATGAAATTAAATGCTGCAACAGAAATGTTCCCAGTGAGTTGGTCAGAATTTGCTGATTTACACCCATTTGCACCATTAGATCAAGCTAAAGGATATTTAAAAATATTTGATGAATTGAGCAAATGGCTCATTAATATCACAGGATTTGATGCTTGCTCACTCCAGCCCAACTCTGGTGCTCAAGGTGAATATGCTGGTTTGTTAACGATCAAAGCATTCCACGAAGCTAATGGAAACAGCCATAGAAATGTCGCTTTGATACCAAGTTCTGCACATGGAACGAATCCTGCAAGTGCTGTAATGGTTGGGATGAATGTGGTTGTAGTGAATTGTGATGAAAGGGGAAATATCGATATGAATGACCTAAAAGCAAAAGCAGAGCTTCACCAAAATGAATTGTCTTGTTTGATGGTTACGTATCCATCTACACATGGAGTTTTCGAGGTCAGTATCAAAGAAATATGCGATATTATCCATCAAAACGGTGGCAAAGTATATATGGACGGAGCAAATATGAATGCTCAAGTTGGGCTAACTAGTCCTGGCTTAATTGGAGCAGATGTTTGTCACTTGAATCTACATAAGACTTTTGCAATACCACATGGTGGTGGTGGTCCTGGTATGGGTCCAATTTGTTGCAATAGCAGTTTAGCTCCATATTTGCCAGGACATGTGTTTGCTCCTGTTGGCGGTTCACAACATACTACAGCAGTTTCAGCCGCACCTTGGGGTAGTGCAAGTATTCTGTTAATATCTTATGGATACATCAAAATGCTTGGAGCAAAAGGAGTTACGGATGCAACTAAGTATGCAATTTTGAATGCTAATTATTTGAAAGCTAGATTAGAAAAAGAATTTTCTGTTCTTTATACAGGCGACAAAGGCAGAGCTGCCCACGAATTAATCGTAGATTTAAGACAGTTTAAGGCTGTACATGTTGGAGCAGAAGATGTGGCTAAGAGATTAATCGACTATGGATTTCATGCTCCTACCTTATCATTTCCAGTTGCAGGAACGATAATGATAGAGCCAACAGAGAGTGAAAGTAAGGCTGAATTGGATAGATTTTGTGATGCATTGTTAGAAATTAAAAAAGAAATAGAAGCAATTGCAAATGGAAGTGCTGATGCAGAAAATAATGTATTGGTGAATGCTCCCCATCCGGTAGAAGTTGTTACTGCAAGTGAATGGAATTATCCATACACAAGAGAACAAGCAGCTTATCCATTGCCATACTTGAGACAAGGTTATAAATTTTGGTCCTCAGTTGCAAGAGTAAATAATGCTCATGGAGATAGAAACTTAGTTTGTTCTTGCCCTCCTATTGAAGAATATATGAATTAAAAAATTATGGAAATTACATATAACCTCAAAATACTATATAGACAAAATTATACAAAGAAGAATTACAAACTTTAGTATATTTATACTTGAGTTTATATATTTTTCCCTTGGGCTGTTGCTTGCGACCTTAGCTCGTATCGTTCTGAATCTTTACTGATGCCTTTTGTTTTTTCGTTGAAAAAAGTTAATAATTATTGGTTAATTATGATACTAATCATATTATTAACTATTGGTATGCCACTCAGTCATTTATTCATTAAGAGTAGTATCATTGAAATCAATTATCTTGCAATAAAAACAATTTTTGTTACAACAGCATCGGGGTTTTCTAAGTCATTTGTTCCTGTACAATAGACTAAATAAACTCCAGAACTTACTTTTCTGCCACTCAAATCTACTCCATTCCATATTGCTTGCCCACCTAATGCTTTGCCCTCAAAAACTAGCTTCCCTTCAATATCTGTGATTTTCACATTTGCATCAGAAGCAACACCTTTCACAGCAATCGGACCATTATATTCTGGTCTAACTGGGTTCGGGAATGCATAAACATTTGAAGAATTAATATTTTTCCCATCAATAGCTTCTATTCTGAAACTAACCATTCCTTTGTTGGTCATTACATATATTTCACCCAATTCATTATCAATAGTTAGTGCGGTAATGGTATTATCTGGCAGCGGACTGTTATCAATTGTATAGTGCAATAATTGCTCTTCCCCACTTTGACTTTGTAAGAATAATCCGCTATTCGTACCGAACCATTTTCGATTAGCTCCATCAACTGCTATACATTTCACCTCTACATCCGTTAGTAAATATTCAGCAAAACCACCATTAACAACAATTCTTCTTGTACCTTTACAATTATTATCAAAAGGATTGCTTCCACATTCAAAAACAACTACCCCATCAACAGTAGCCACCCATATATCGCCATCTTTATCTTTCTCAATAGCATTTACTTTATTGATACTGGTTAATTTTTGTGTTGGAACTGTAGTGATATACTTATATCGATCATCTTGAGGAGAAATTATATCTTTTCCAGAGTCATAAATTAAAACTCCATTATTCGTGGCTATCCATTTATAGCCGTATTTATCTATAATAAATGAGAATAGACTTCTATTGTAACTATTCGAAAAACTATACCATTTTTCATCTTTTGTAAATAAGGAAATTGGGTTTGGTGCATTAAAATTGAGCAACCATAAATTATTATCCTTATCAAAAGCTATACTGCTATTTCTCACTCTCACATCACCTTCAGTCAGTTGAAGGGAAGAATTACTATTATCATATAATTTATAATTAGTTTTGGAGGAATCTAATTCTAATAACCCATTTGAATATGCAGCAAAATAGGTTTTCCCATTAGTAGGATGAGGTGCTACTTCATTCAAATCCAAAATATTATTGGATTTCAAATAAGAATCATTGGAAAAATCTTTTACAGTCCAATTTCCGTCCGCTGATCTATAATTATATCCATTCCCATTGGATAATGGCGTTCCATTCTCTTCTAATCCACCGCTAACTAACCAAATATTTTTATTCTGAATAACAATATCAGTCGCACCAGCTAATGATGGAGAATTAATTAAAATTGGAATACAACTACCATCCTTAGAAATTTTATAAAAACCCGTTTGAGCATCGCTGATCCATAATTGCCCTTCTTCATCTTCAACCGCATAAGTTGGTTTTTTAATACAACTATTTATAATTTTAGCACCAGACCAGGATTTATCTATTGATGAAAGTATAAAATAACTCGAAGAATAAAACTTTTCTTTTCCTTCTGATAAAAAGATAGTTTGGTCATTATCCGAATATACATCATATATAATATTCACATTATCATAGCGATTAACTCCATAATCAGTTAAAAATATTAGTTGATTATTGAAGGTAATCATGTCCTTACATTTGAATTGGAAAGTGCTGAAAAGTTGCCAATTTTTGAAATCTGAAAGGTTGCTACCATATCTTAAAGCCCTATAAATTCCAACGTCAGTACCTATATAAATATAATCTCCAAAGACTTGCGAACAAAATACTTTCAGATTATCTGTAAAAGTTGTAAATCCAAATTCTAATTTTTTCAAATTAAACTGAATTAAGCCAAATCCACAAGACAAATACATAAAAGTATCTTTCTCAAAATGTATATTATTTATTATTTTTTCTCCAACAATTCCATTGTTGATTTCGATATTATTAAATGAAACTGTCTGATTATCAAATACAAGCTCAATTTTTGTACTTTGATAATTTACTACCAACACTTTATTTGGAATATTATATTTAATCGATTTAATATCAGTACCAGATAATTCCTTTCCTTTCGTTAAATACTCAATTGAATTGTCACTTTTATCAATAGAAAATAACGAAAACTGATTGGAAAAATAAACCTTTTCATTGCTTTGAGTCACACAATTGCCTGTTTTATAAGGATAATGCGTTGTCCAATCACCTATTTTCAAATTGGTGTTTTGTCCAAATACTAAACCGAAACAAAGAAAATTTATAAATATTGCAATGAATTTCATGTGATGAAACAAAATTTATTAGAAAACAAAAATGCGACTATTCTTATTGTTTAATGCAATAATTTTAATAAAAATCTTGTTTAATCAAAATATAATATCAATTTTGTTTCAAAATCAGTATGTTTCGCAATTTATTATGAATTTATATTTGAATCTGATAATACATTTTCATAACTTTGCAGATATTAAATTTTTATAATAATAACCAAGCTTTATTAAAAGTTCGTATTTAATTTTTAAGTATATATTTTTATTGATATTTAATTTGTATAATTTTTTTAATTGTTCCCATTATTTTAAATTATGAAGACCAACGATTGCGAAATTACCGTACTTTACGAACGCCCAAACTGGATAGCCATGTTTGAGCGTCATGAAAATGGAAATTATTACGTAGCAAAAACTATTATTGGTGAGGAAGAGCCGCAAGATTCCGAACTTATTGAATATTTTTTCAACCTTGATTTTTCTCAATTAGAATTTATAAAAAGCTACAAACCAGATAAACGTGGTTTGAGAGAGGAAGAATATTTCCGACGTTTCGATAATAACGATCGAAGACCTAGAACTAGGATTTCATCTTCAGATGGTTATAATCAAAATAGTGGTGGTTATAATCGTAGTCAAGGCGGTGGCGGTTATAATAGAAATAGTGGCGGTGGTGGATTTAATCGTGGTGGAGGTGATCGGAACCAAGGCGGTGGCGGTTATAACAGAAGTAGTGGCGGCAGTTATGGCGACAGAAGCCAAAGTGGCGGCGGTGGCTACAATAGAGGTGGAGATAGAAACCAAGGCGGCGGTGGTTATAACAGAAGTGGCGGCGGTTACAACGATAGAAACCAAGGCGGCGGTGGTTATAACAGAAGCGGCGGCGGTGGTTACAATGATAGAAACCAAGGCGGTGGCGGTTATAATAGAAGTGGCGGCGGAGGTTACAACGATAGAAACCAAGGTGGCGGCGGTTATAACAGAAGCGGCGGCGGTGGTTACAATGATAGAAACCAAGGTGGCGGCTATAACAGAAGCGGCGGCGGATACAACGATAGAAACCAAGGCGGCGGTTATAACAGAAGCGGCGGCGGTTACAACGATAGAAACCAAGGCGGTGGCTATGACAGAAACCAAAATAATTACAATCGATCAGGAGACGAATCGAATAGAGATGGAGGCTATGTGCCAAAACGCCCAAGAATTGAAGATAGTAATTACAATCGAGAAGATTATAGAAACATTTCTGATAATAATAATTACGAAGATTAGTAAGTATTATTTGTTAATTGTAAAAAGAAATAAAAGAGGGGAAAAATTTTCCCCTCTTTTGTTTTAAACAACATTAAAGTTTCTATTTTTGAAAAAATATTTAAAAATGAGACTTTTCCCAATCTTAATATGTTGTTTATTATCCCAAATATTAGTGGCTCAAGGCAATTGGAAATCAAAAGTAGAAGCAACTATTTTGTCCAAATATGATCATCAAGAACGTCAATCATTTATAGTTCTTTTGAGTCAACAATCCAATACTAAAACACCAAAAAGTTGGACAAAATCCGAAAAAGGGAATTATGTTTTTGAAACATTAATTCAAAATAGAGATCTATCTCAAAAAAAAATCACTTCAATTCTTGACAACCAATATCTTAAATATCAGTCTTTTTATATATATAATGCAATATTAGTAAAGGCAGCAACTAAAGATCAATTAGAATACATAGCAAATGAGCCTTCGGTGAATAGAATTATTGTTGATTTTGATTTAAAATATCATGCCCCTATTGCACAAATTACCAATAACAATAGAGGAATATTTAATTGGGGAATTTCGATGATCCAAGCAGATAGTGTTTGGGAAATGGGAATAAAAGGAGATGGAGTGGTAATTGGTGGACAAGATACTGGTTACGATTGGACTCATCCAGCAATTAAATCTAAATATAGGGGCTATGATACAACAAATCAGCAAATTAATCATAATTATAATTGGCATGATGCGATACATGAAAGCAACCCAATTTACCCAGATTCAATAAAGAATCCTTGTGGATTTAACTTAAAGGCTCCATGTGATGATAATTCTCATGGTACTCATACAATGGGAACAATGGTTGGTAGCTTAATTGACAATGGCGCTACTATTGGGATTGCTCCAAATGCAAAATGGATTGGGGCGAGAAATATGGATAGAGGTTGGGGAAAATTATCAACCTATTTGGAGGCATTTGAATGGCTACTAGCACCAACTGATACTTCAGGAAATAATCCAAAACCATTGTTAGCACCACATGTAATCAATAATTCTTGGTATTGTTCGCTGGAAGAGGGTTGCAATCCATCGAATTGGGGAATAATGGATACTGTGATGAATACTTTGAGGGATGCTGGTATAGTAGTTGTTATTTCGGCTGGAAATTCTGGTGGAGCTTGTGGAACTGTAACTGGTCCTCCAGCATTATTTCAGAATAGTTTTGCTGTGGGTGCAACGGCGATAAATGATACAATCGCTGGATTTAGCAGCAGAGGTCCCGTATTTTATAATAATATCAAATATAATAAACCGAATGTTTCGGCACCTGGTGTAGATATTCCTTCATCAGTACCGAATGGTGGATATAGCAGTTATAGTGGAACCAGTATGGCTGGACCTCATGTAGCAGGAGCGGTGGCATTAATTATTTCAGCGAACCCAAGTTTGGCAGGTAATGTAGATTTAATTGAGCAAATCTTAGAAGAAACTGCTGATCCAAAAACAACAATTCAAGATTGTGATACCATTTTAGGAAATAATATACCTAATGCAGTGTATGGGTATGGAAGAATAAATGTATATAAAGCTGTTAAAAAAGCATTGAAAATTACGAAAAACAACGAATTGTCCGTAAATAATATTTTAATTTATCCAAATCCAACAAATTCTATTTTATTTGTCGAAAAAAGTATTAACTTTGATGAAGAAATCTTAATAGAGATATATAATCAGATAGGCCAAATTGTTCAAAAAACTTATAAAGACTTATCAGTAACGACTTCCTGTGAAATTAATGTTGAGCAATTGCCTAAAGGTTTGTACACTATTTTGATAACTAGCAAACAATCAATTTATAAGGGTAAATTCATAAAAAACTAAACTAATGATAAGCCGAAGAAACTTTTTAGTTGGCATTACAGGAAGTGCTTTTCTAAAATCAATATTAGCCTCACCAATGCCTAATCATAACAATTATTGGGGTGAAATAGCCAAAAATTTTAGATTAAAAGATGGTTTTCATTATTTCAACAATGGAACTATTGGCTTATCTCCAATTGTAGTTTCTGATATTGTGAAAAATGAAATGGATATAATGGACACTACAGGTGGTCAGCATCATGAGGAAGCTGCCATTAAAGCATTGGCAGGATTTTTAAAAGTGCAAAATGATGAAATTGCTTTAACTCATAATGTAACTGAAGGCGTTAATATTGTAGCATGGGGAATACCTTTAAAGAAAGGCGATGAAATCATTCTAACTGATCAAGAACATGTCGGTGGAGCCACTCCATGGCTACATCGGGCAAAAAGAGAAGACCTGAAAGTGAAAATTGTTCCCATCAAAACTACTGCAAATGAAGTAATTGATGCCATTCAGAAAGCAATAACTTCCAAAACAAGAGTTATTGCCATTCCACATATTCCTTGTACGAATGGTCAAATATTGCCTATCAAGGAAATTGCAACTATAGCAAAAAGAAAAGATATTTGGATAGTGGTAGATGGGGCTCACCCTCCTGGGATGCTTAATATCAATTTGGCTGATTTAGGAGTGGATGCTTATAGCTCTTGTTGTCATAAATGGATGTTAGGTCCGAAAGGAACAGGGTTTTTATACGTAAATAAAAATAGGCAAAATGAGCTTATGCCAACATTTGTAGGTGCAGGATCTGATACGGGATGGGATATTATGGCTAATTGCCCAACATATAATGGTTATTCAAATAATGGAAATCGATATTTTTATGGCACCCAGAATAATGCCCTGCATAAAGGAATGATTGCAAGTATTGATTTTCTGAATGGAATAGGAATGGATAAAGTAGAATTGAGGTGTAGATCCCTTGCTGCTTTAGTTCAACAAGAAATTTTAGCTTTAGGAGACAGGGCAGAGATGGTAAGCCCAACAGAAGAAATTTCCAGAAGTGGCATCATTAGTTTTAGATTGAAGAAGATAGATCACATCCAATTTTTTAGCAAAGCACTCGACAAAGGATTTAGAATCAGGAGTGTGCCAGAAAATGGAATAAATTGTATTAGAGTATCAACTCATATTTACAATCAACCAGAAGAGATTCAAGAATTTATAGAGTGGGTATATGATGTTGCATAAATAAAAAAGACCAGCTATATTGCTAGTCTTTCTTTGTTGGCCGATAAGGATTCGAACCTTAACTGAATGAACCAAAATCACTTGTGCTACCGTTACACCATCAGCCAATACCACTTTATTTCTAAAGCGGTGCAAAGTTAATACTCAATTCAAATTAATTCAAGTTTTTTTTCATTTTTTTAATAAAATTTGATTCAAAGCAATTAAATAGGATTACAATTAAGTATTAATAGTTGAAAATTTCTTAATATTAAATAAATAAAAATATGTTATTATTGATTTTTACTTCATTTTGACTTGAAATAAAAATGAATTTTGTAAAAAAATCAATAATCATGAAATATTTAATATTCATCATCATTTTAATTTCTATTCATAGTATTCATGCACAAAAGCATTTAATATTGATAGGAAGGCAAGCACAAAAGGATTATCATCGTTCAACTTCATTGGAATATGATTGTAAAATTGATAATAATCATAGAATATATTTTTTGTTAAATAATACTGATAATTATAAACAATTCCCAATTTTTAACTATACTTCAACAATTGAATATTCAAGAGATGGTGGCTTAAATAGTGAATATTTTTTTACAACTCCAAGTGCTACCTCAATAAATTTGGGATTAAAACAAAAACTAAATAAGCATAAAAACCTTGATCTATATATAGCACCAGAATTATCAATAATTCATACTGGAAAATATAAGAGTTACAAAAAAGAAAAAATACTAGTAAGTGTAGATGAACAATCAAGTATTAATATTGGGTTTTTAGATTTTTTATTTTTATTTTTTGGCTCTACAAATTCCTCTACTAGTACAATTTACACAAAGGACGTATTTATTAAAGTAGCTAATGTGCCAGATACCTATAATTATTATCTGAATTGCAAGACAGGTATGAGTATAAATTATAAAAATGTAATATTAGATTTCAATATTGGATTAGGCAGAAAATTAGATTCAAATTTAATATTCAAACCAAATGATACCTACTACCTTGTTCGTGGCTATCAACCTAGTAAAGTTACACTATTTAGTAGTATGAATGTTGGTTATCAGTTCTAAAAAAAAATCGCTGTTTAATTGACAAACAGCGATTTTTTTTAATCAACATAATGAAAAATACTATTTCAATTCATTTAATGACTTCTCATTCATTTTGATATAAGCTGCATCGTTCTCTTTCTTAGCTTCATTCAATGATTGTGTTAAAGCCTCAATTGCTCCTTTTTTATCGCCAGCTTCTGCATAGATTAGACCTTTTGTTCTTAACACCCAATATCTGTTGCATGCACCTTTTTCACAAGCCATATCCATCCATTTTTTAGCTTGAGCAATGTCTTTTTTATTGTCAAAATAATATGATGCAGCTGTATAATATTCATTTCCAGTAGGACCATCCATTTTTCCTTTGATATTTGCCATCACTTTGCTTTCAGTATCGACAGTAAATGGAACTGATATAATCGAATTTTCCCAAATAATATCTATTGTAGCTCCATTTGGCTTTACATTATTGATGCCCATTGTAAAACTTTCGACCGTAGGCATTGTCGGTAATGCTTTGGTGGTGTATCTAGCCACATCCTCTTCAATTTTATAATCTTGAGGGTCATTGCCTGCCAATTTTGTATTTTTATTGAATATTACTGTCCATTCTTTCTCGGTAGGAATCGAAAAAATAACATAAGTTCCTTTTGGTACTTTATTGTTATTGATCATCACATCATCCCCAAATGTTACAAAAGTACCACTATTTGCACCTGTTCTCCACATTGAACCATAAGGTACTACATCGCCAAAAGCCTTTCTGCCTTTTAGGCTTGGTCTGAAATATTCAATAGTCACATCGGTTAAGCCAACTGTTTGAGTTACTTTTGAAGCTGGGCTACTTCTGGGTGTGCTGATTTGTGCAAATGAGATATTTGAAAATAAGATCGCAGTCAATACAATCAAAAAACTAGTTTTCATTTTTTTCATCTTTTAAATAATTTATCTTTAAGTTTGTTAAAAATTGATTCAAAGTTAGAAATAACATAACTATTTTTATCCATACTTGTTTAAACTAATCATAATTTTTTTAAGTTTTGACAACCGAAGATTTCAAATTAATTTCTGCTACAATTCCTAATAATCCAGGTATTTATAAGTTTGTCCACAAAAGTGGCGAAATATTATACGTTGGAAAAGCCAAGAATTTAAAATCGAGAGTTACCTCTTATTTTGGAGAAAGACGTGACCGATTGGCAAAAACAAGAGCTTTAGTCAAAAAAGCAGCTACATTAGAATTCACCATTGTTGAAACTGAGCAAGATGCACTCCTGCTTGAATGCACATTAATCAAAAAGCATCAACCCAAATACAATGTGATGCTGAAAGATGGGAAATCCTATCCATATATTTGTGTTAAAAATGAGCGGTTTCCGAGAGTATTCCTTACGAGGAGAGTTATAAAAGATGGATCGACCTATTTTGGACCCTATGTATCTGTTCCTCAAGCCTATATAATTATCGAACTCATCAAAAATTTGTTTCCTTTGCGAACTTGTTCATTCAATTTATCAGAGGAGCAAATCAAAAAGAAAAAATATAAAGTCTGCCTCGAATATCATATTAAAAACTGTAAAGGAGCATGTGAAGGTCTTGAAACTGAGCAAGAATACAACCAAAAAATAACACAAATTAAAAATATGCTCAAAGGACATTTTGGATCAGTGAAAGCTCATATAAAAAAAGAAATGCAGCTCTTATCTGAACAACTTGAGTTCGAGAAAGCTCAAGTTTTGAAAGAAAAGTTGGTAGCATTTGAAGATTATCAAGGAAAATCGACTGTGGTGAGCACCACTATACAGGACGTGGATGTTTTCAGTATCGCTTCTGACGAATCAGATGCTTATGTTAATTATCTAAAAGTGGCAAATGGTGCAATCATCACCACTTTCACTCTAGAAATGACCAAAAACCTAAATGAAGATGAAGATGAATTGTTGGCTTATGCCATTAGCATCATCAGAGAACAATTTGATAGCAATGCATCAGAAATTATTGTATCTAAAGATATTGAACTGATTGACAACACTTTAATTAAGACTATTCCTAAGATTGGCGACAAGAAAAAGTTGCTGGAATTGTCTGAAAAAAACGTTCAATATTTCTTATTGCAAAAAAGAAAAGAAGCTATCAATAAGCAAAACAAACAAACTAGTACGGAAAGAATATTAAAAACACTACAATCCGATCTGCAAATGTCGGATGTTCCGTTGCATATCGAATGTTTTGATAATTCGAATATTCAAGGAACAAATCCTGTGTCATCCTGTGTTGTATTCAAAAATGCAAAACCGAGCAATAAAGATTATAGGCATTATAATGTAAAAACGGTGGAAGGACCAAATGATTTTGCTACAATGGAAGAGGTGGTATATCGAAGATATAAACGGCTTCTAGCAGAATCGAAACCCTTGCCACAACTCATTATTATTGATGGAGGAAAAGGACAATTGAGTTCAGCAGTTAAAAGCTTAACAGCATTGGGAATACTTGAAAAAGTAACTGTAGTGGGAATTGCAAAACGATTGGAAGAAATATTTTTTCCAGGAGATAGTCTTCCTTTGTATATCAACAAAAAATCGGAGTCGCTAAAGCTTATTCAGCAATGTAGGAACGAAGCACACCGATTTGCAATTACTTTTCATCGCAATCAAAGATCAAAGAATTTTATCGGCACTGAAATAACTCATATTCCAGGTGTTGGTCAGGCAACTGCTGAAAAATTATTAAAGCATTTTGGATCTGTCAAAAAGCTAGCAGAAGCTTCCAGTATGGAAATAGAGACCGTAGCAGGTAAGGCTATTGCCCGAAAAGTGGTTACATATTTTGGTGGAGAGACGTTTTAAATAAATTTTTTCATCATAAAATCTATTAAATCAATTCTTCATTTTTTCTTCAAAAAAGTTATTTAAACTTTATTTGTTTTAATTTATCTTTGTAAGAACTACCAATATTTTAGTTGACCAATTGATAAACAATCAGCTGTATGGCTATATTTAACCTTTTTGGGAAAAAAGAAAAAGAATCTGTCCCAAACCAAAATGATGAATCTACTAAAAAAATGATTAAAATCACAAAAAAAGTAGTTTCGTCCAATCCAATCTTATCCGACGCAGCAGTTTCTGTTGTTGACAAATCCATACTTTTACGAGAACAGGAAGAACAACTGATAAAACAAAAAATAAAAGCAGATTCGAGGGACGCTGCATTATTGGAAAAAGAACTAGAGATAGAAAATCTAAAAATTGAATTATTAGATAAAATCAATGAGTCAAATAATTCTAAAACATTAGAATTTGAGGCTACAGAGCTATTTGAGCAAAATAATGCAATAGAAGAAAAGTCAAAGTGGATTGAAAATCAGATCAATTTATTAAAAATTGAGCAAGAAAAGTTTGAAGTTGACACAAAAAATTTTGTAATAGATAAAGAAAATTTCGCAAAAGAAAAAATTGAATTTGAACGATTAAAGCTAATTGATCAACAAGATAATTCAAATGAAATAATTGATTTAAATCAGAAAATAAAAGATTTTAAGAAGAATGAAATAGAATTGCTAAAAAAACAGGATGAACTTCAAAGAATATATGAAAAAAAGGAGCTACAAATTGATGATCTTCAATCAACTAACAAAACATTACAAAATGAAATAGAAAAATACATCAAAGAGAAAGAAACTATTGAAAACACAAATTCAAATCTCAAATCAGAATATGAAGAAAAGCAAATCAATTTGGAGGAGCTTAATGAATCTTTAAAAAAGGAGCTTTTTGAGGCTGTTGAACTAAAAATTCATCTGGAAGAAGAGCTTGAAACACTTAAAAATAAATTTGAATTACAAAACAATCAAAATGAAACAGCGATTGAATATCAATTTAAAATTGATGAATTGAATACAATTATTTCAAAATTAAAAAATGAAGCAAAGGATTCTATTGTATTATTACAAAATCAAGAAAATGAAATAAATACATTAAAAAATGAAATGAGTAAGTTGTTAGCAGAAATTCAAACTAAGGAAGAATTGGCAATCCGTTTTCAAAAAAACATACAATCTGCTGAATTAGAGTTAAATGCAAAAGACAATACAATCAAAAACCTTCAAAACCAAGCAATAAAAAAGAGTACCAACCAAGAAAAGTCGGATACTAAATTAAAAGATTTTGAATTGCATTTGGAAGAAAAAAACTCACAAATCAATCTGCTCAATGAAAAATTAAATCAATTCGAGCAAAGCCAAAAAATTCTTCAAGATGCTCATAATGAAACTTTTAAGTTGAAGGAAGATCTGGAGCAAAAATTAGCTGAATTAATTATTGAAAATAAAAGCAACGTACAAAAAGCTATTGACTTAGAGAAAAAAATTGCTGAAATAAATATTGAATTATCCAATAAACATCAATTTGAAATTGATTTCAAAAATTTAAAAGAAGAATATCATTCTTTAATGGAAGCTTTCAATGAGTTAAATGATGAAAAAACAAAACTAGAGGTATCTTCAAATGATAAAATAAAAGAATATGAAAAAAGTGCTGATGAAATAAAAAATTTAAGAAATTCAATAGATAGCTATCAAATGCAAATTGAAGAAAAAGAATTGAATATCAGAGCATTATCTTCAGAATTGGATTTGATAAAAAACACTATGATTCAATCTAATATAACTAATGATGAAAAAAATATTGATCCAATTGTAGAATCAAACAAAATAATATCTTTAAATATTCAACTCGAAAATGGGGATTCATTTGAAGCAGAGTTAGAAAATAATTACACTGGGCAAGACATCATTGATTCATTAATTGATAGCGAAATTATTACAAATGAAAACAATTATGAGTTGATCTGGGTAGATAAAAAGTCAGCAATTGAGTTAAAAATAGCAATTGAAATCTTAGGATTGAAAACTGGAGATACGATAAAACTTAACACAATAAAATAAAAAAGCCCTTGAAACTATTAGTAACAAGGACTTTTTGGGTTTTCTGTGGGCAGTGAGGGATTCGAACCCCCGACCCCCTCGGTGTAAACGAGATGCTCTGAACCAGCT
>ENA-UOYA01001113-UOYA01001113.1-activated-sludge-metagenome-genome-assembly--contig:-NODE-1113-length-30316-cov-17.808929_pt1 | contig 30316 bp, 11 predicted proteins | sample MGYA00238163_ERZ764804 | MGnify/ENA primary metagenome ERZ764804 (study PRJEB28919, sample SAMN05720223) | activated sludge metagenome | isolation source: Anaerobic digester | place: Hong Kong... | reverse complement strand
ATTTAAAAGCCGATACAAATATAGGGTGTAGCGGAAAAGTGCGTCTAAAGAGCTTATTTTACGAATTTGACAGTGTTAAAATATATTATCCAAAAGAAACAATAACACGTATAGATACAATACAAATAAATGAATTGAATGACAAAAAGTTTTATGAAGACCATTGGTTTTGGACAACGGTTAGTTTAGGAATAGCGATTATATTTTTGTGAGGATAAAATGGATAGTTACCAATTACATGATAAAACTATTAAAGAATTAAAAGATGATATGGACGCATTAAGGAAAAGTATGCATGAAATAAGAAATTTTCTTAATGCATTAAATGGTAAATTAGAAACTCTTGTTAACATACCAATTAAAAATGGTGGTGGCTTAACAATGGTAGTATCAAATGTAGAGTTACAGCAGAAACTATATAGTGATATTAATGAATTAAAAAAGAAAATATCGGATGTAACAAGTAAAGAAACGATGTTAAAAACTATAGATAATAATAAAGAAGACATAGCACTTATTTTTGATGAATATAAGGCAAGTAAAACTAATGAAAAAACAGTCAAAGTAAATAATAAAATACAATTAATACAAAATATTATATTAATATTAAGTGTATTAATAAATATAGTATTATTTTTATATAAGAGGTAATTATGCAAGGTAATATAACAAAGAATTTCACATGGGAAGAAGCTACGTATACAAATACAGGAATAAATAATACAATTGATAATGAAGTAGTTAAACTAAATGTAGAACAACTTGCAAAGAGTATATTACAACCTTTACGTGACGCATTGAATATTCCTATTAAGATTAATTCATGGTATAGAAATAGCAAAGTAAATGCAGCTGTAGGAGGAAGTGTTTCTTCACAGCATATGCTTGGTGAAGCTGCAGATATTAGTTGTAATGATATGTTAGGTGCGTTTAATTACATTAAAGATAATTTATTATTTGACCAATTAATTTGGGAAACTAAAGGAAGTAATAATTGGATACATGTAAGTTATAAAAGATTGGGTAAAAACAGAAATCAAGTATTAATTGCAACATTCGATAAAAAATCAAATAAAATGGTATACAAACCATACAGGGGATAATATGATATATTTTGAAGACGCTCCAAAAGAATTAATAGGTAAAATAGAAAGTTGGAAAAGTGCTAAAAGTACTTGGCTGGAAGAAGCTAATTATTCTATGGAATTATACTTAAATGATGTAGAAGGTACAGGAACAACTTACTCTTATAATCAGAAAGAGATAATCAAAGCAAATACAAATATTCCTGTAAGCATTAATTATTTATATTCAGTTGTGGCACAAAAACTTGCTATTATATTATCTTCAAAGCCTTCACATAAAGTAGTAGCTTTAGATGACAGAGCAAAGCCATATGCTCATGTACTTGATAAAATAAAGCATGCTATAATGTATAGTTCCGAAGCAAATACGGAAACAGCAGAAGCTATTAAAGAAATGCTTATAACAGGAGTATCTCATATTGGAATACTTGAAAAAGATTTATACAATATTGGAGAGTTTGAAGTAAGTTATCAACATATGAGTATATACAATGTAACTATTGACCCTAATAGTCGCAAAAAGAATAATGCCGATATTGAAGGATATGTATATGAAAAAGAATTAAGTGAAGACCAAATAAACTTTTTATATAAAGATATTATAGAAGCATATAATCAATATTATGGTACTGAACATAAAATAGATGAATTACTTTCTTCCGGAAATAGTTTACCTTATAATTCATTAGAATATATTACAAATAAAAAGAAAGCACTTGTTAGAAAGTATTATGACAAAGTTGCTTCTGTAATGTATTATGTAGAGAATCCAGTTACTAAAGATATTGAAAGATTATTTAAAGAGAATTATTTTCCTGAACAAGTAGATATTATATTTGATAATCAATACATTAAAGGAGAAGAACCTAATTTTTATGTAAGAGAAATAACTATTGTTGGTAATAAAATAATTGAAATAAGAATGTTACCACTTACTGTATTTCCTATTAAAACACTTTATTTTGAATGGGGAGGAAAACCATATCGTTCTTATGGCATGGTACATTTTACCAAAGGAATGCAAGAAGCAATGGATAAAGCATTGCAATTGATGATATTAAATGGAATATTAACTAATAATTCTGGTTGGATAGCACCAAAAGGTTCTATATCGGAAGAAGATAGAGCTAAATGGGAACAGTTTGCTAACGACCCAAGAGTAGTTAAAGAGTATGTTCCGATAGTAATGGAAAATCAGGTATTAAGACCAGAAAGAGAGCAGATAGGACAAATAAGTAACTTTTATCCTACGCTTATTCAAATGATGCAGTATGGTATTGAAAATAGTACGGGTATTACTCCGATGTTACAAGGAGACCCTAGAGGAGCTAAAGTAGACGTATTTAGTTCATTGCAAGCATATCAAAATGCAGGTATGCAAAGAATTAATATGGCTATTAATGATATTAATAATTATATGGAATCAATAGGAAAAATACTTATTCAGTATATTTTAGCTAATATTAAACCAAATGTTAATTATCAATTCTTTAATGAAAATGGCGTATTGGATGAAGTTAAGATAGCCAATGAAATAATGCAAGTATTAAGGACAAGCAATTTCAATGTATTAGCTGTACCTTCGGAAGCTTCTCCTACGCAGAAATTGAATATGGCTATTGAGATGATGAAGGTAGCACAAACAACACCTGACCCTGTAGAAAGAAGTATGTTTATCAAGAAAGCATTTAGCTTAAGTGATATAAGAGGATTTGACGAAATGGCTCAAGAATTAGATGAAGTAAAGAAATTACAAGGTCAATTACAAAGTATGCAAGAACAAATTGAAAGAGATAAAGAATTGATGAAGCAGTTCGAGAATCGTACCATCAATGCGGAATTAAAAGCTAAGATAATCGAAAGAATAGCTAATGCAATTGATAATATTAATTCTAAGGAAGTAGAAGTTAAGAAAGATATGGAAATAGAAAAGTTAAGAGAACAATTGAAAGAATTAAAAAATAAAGAAAAAGATAATAAAGAGTTATACTAATGTTATGTCATTGTGGAAAAAAGGCTTTACCTAACGAACAATACTGTAGAACACATTATATTGAAGAGAAAGAGAAAATATTTCTTGACAATAGTAATGGTAACTATGGTATTATTAAATGGGCTCAATACATGCTGCCTGATTTTGTCCCCAATAATACTCCTGCATTTCACTATCAAATAATAGACAAACTATTTACATTATTTGACCCTTATTATAAAAACAGATATGAAAGACAACTTAATATTATATCGTTTAGAGGAAGTGCTAAAAGTACGTTAATCAATACTATTTTTATAATGTACTTAATTACTCATAATGGCAAGGAGATGACATTTAATGGTATAAATGGTGAAGTTAGAAAAGTAACTATTGATAGACGTAATATAGTTATAGCTTCGGAAACAGGAAGCAGTGCAGAAGATTTTGTTGTAAGAATAAGAGATGAATTAAGAGGAAATGAAAGAATAAAATATTTTTATCATTTTGCCGTAGAAAATGCAGTTGATGATGAAACAGGACAATGGACAAGAAGAGCATTTAAAATCAATGGATGTTATGTAATTGGTATTGGACAAGGAATGCAAATAAGAGGTAAAATCAAAGGAGCAAGCCGTCCTGATTTAATTATCTTTGATGATATTTATTCCGAGAATAACGTACAAACAAAAGAAGGAAGAGATAAAGTATCAAGATGGTTTAGTAGAGCTACAGCAAATACGGTAGATGACTTAAGAGGAATGATGATATTTGTTGGTACTATAGTACATGAAGACACTATATTGGTACAGAATAAAAAATCACATAACTGGAAAACTCTTGAAATTCCTGTAATGGATATAAATGAATTTAAAGAAATAGTTAAAAAGTATTTATATGTAGATGTGAATGCAGGTATATGTAAATTACCATTTGAAGAAATAGAAAATGAAATAGAACGTAAAGATAAACAAAGAGAATTCTTTAACGAAATAGAAGCTAAGGAAGTAAAAACACTTGCTTGGAAAGAAAGAATAAACTTATATTTTTTAGTACTTAAATATCAAGAAGATTTAAGTAGAGGAACATTAAATGGATTTTATCAAGAGTATTTTCATATTGTAGTAGATGATATTCAGAAAAGAATAAAATCCGAATATTTCAAATATTTGGATAATTATTCTTTAGAATATAATTATGGATATAATTGGTTAGTAACCGAAAATGGCAAGAAATGTATTAATATAGAATTTGGAATAGATATGGGTAGCGGTAATATAGATGGTGATGATACTTCAATAGCTATAGTAGGTAAGGATTCAGATGAAAATATTTATGTATTGGACGTAGTATATGGTAAGTTTGGATTAGTAGATACGGATAAAAAAGGTGCAATTAGTGAAGTAATAAGATTGTATCAAATGTATAAACCAAGCAAGATTAAGATAGGATATTCAGGAAACGAAAAAACATTTTTACAGATTTTCAGAAACTATTTAGCAAAAGAAAAAATTTATATTCCAATAATAGGAAGAATACAGTCTGGAGAAAAGAATAAGTATGATAGAATATGGAATACGTTAACACATTTATATGAAAGCAGAAAAGTATATCATACTAAAGGATTGCATTATTTAGAAAATCAATTAGAGTTTTTAGGTACTATGAAACATGATGACTTAGCTGACAGTTTAGAAGTAGCAATAAATGGATTAATGGCAGCAAGTAATATAGAAGTAAGTATGTTTACAAAAACATTCAGAAAAAAACCTTTCGCCAAAACATTTTCTTATGATAGTACATATGGTAGTGACGATAAATGGTTACTTAATTAAGAGGAAATCATGCATAAATTAAAAATAAGAAATTTCAAAGGATTAAATACATTATATGATAGTGCAGACATAGATATTGAATTCTTTACCGAATATAAGAATGTTTGTACTAAGTATGGATATATTATACCTGAAGAAGTAACTATAGAAGAATTCAAAGTTATTAATAATTTAGTATTTATTAAAGAAATATATTTAGATAATGATAGATATGGTAATAAGGTAGAAAGTAAAAATTATTGGGCAAGAAGTGAAAGTAATTATAATATATCGCTTAAGAAATATTTATTAGTAGTTACCAAAAGATTTATTAAGGTATATGATAATATTAATGAAATACTTAGTTATGATTATGAAGATCATATTATCAAAGTAAATATATTGAATAAAAAAGGAATAGCCAAAGTAATTATTAATAATGAAAGTATATACAAAATATTATTTGTTAATAGAACATACAGATTCAAAGGTACTAAGAAATATAATCAGATAGCAATAGTACCTGTTGTTTATAATAATAAAAGAAACTTTAATTTAGAAATTAAACAATATACAATAACTTCAAAAGCTAATTACGATAATAAAGTATTGGAAAATGAAGTTTATATTCCAAATATTAAAAATTACTATAAAGTAAAAAAAACAACAATTTATCCTTTTCTTGGATTAAATGTACAAGGTGTTGCTAATGATAATTATTTAAATTACAATATAGCAATGTTTAAATCATATGAAGGTGAAGGCATTGATTATCTATTTTTTGAAGGAATTAAGTTAAAGTTATTAGACGCTTATGAAAATAATATTTATGCATTTAATCGTGATATGTTATATGCTGGTTTAGGTTGTCCTGAAAATAATACTGTTGGATTCATTAAGTATACTAATCCAAATAATAATATATTATATATTATTCCATACAATTCGTTAATAAGAATAATTAATCAGAATTATTTAATTAGCATGATTAATGATGGAAAATGTCAAAAATGGGATAATTTTAGTTTTACTTACACTAATATATTACATACTGTAAGTAAAAATAATTATTATTGGGGATATGTAAAAGATGGTAATGTATATTATAAAACAGACATTAGCAAACCATACGGAATAAATATTGTTCTAAATGGTACTTTTATAGTATTTACTTTAGAACAATTAAATAATATGATAAATGAAATCAATAATGGATTATTTTATCAAAATTATTATGTTAATAAATTAGTAGATATAGACGCAACAGGATTGTCAAATAATCAAATAAATAAAGTTGAAATAGTTATTACAGGAGAATTTGATAATACTAATGAGGAAGTGTTGTATTATGAAAAGTTTTCAATAGAAAACGTTGCAAACAAATATGTTCTTACTTTAGATTGGGATAATTATAATAATATGACATTTCCCATTAATATGACTAAATTGTATTTTTATTACAAGATTGATAAAGAAAATGATTTTCAACAATTTCATTGTTTAGATTTTCAAGGTGAATATCAAAATGATAATAATGTATTTTTAATATCACAAGAAACAAATATAGGAATATACTTAACACAAACAATAGGACATAATTTTATATCTTCCGATTATGAAGTAAAAGCCAATAAACAATTAATCAAAGCAAATGATATAATCGATATTAATGGTATACAAATAGGATTATATGGCAATGCAGTAGTTTATCCTGCTGTTGGTAGAGGAAAAATATTGGATGATATATATTATAAATACAATGTTATTCCAGATGTAGAAGGGGATATATTAGCTAATATATCAAATACATTGGGAGTATATAATATAGATTTGAAAGAATTATATATTATCGAAATAAGGAATACAGAAGGAATATTATTATTTTACTTAAAAGAATCAATACCTTATATAATTAACAAAGACAAAGATATAATATATACTCCTATTGGAGTAATTATAATGACAAATAAAGGTATAGTATTGTTTGATGGTAAAAGCAGTACAATATTAAGTGAAGCAATAAATAACATAGTAGAAGAGAAATATAAAGTAAGTAATATATTTTATGATAAGATAAGACAAGAATTACATTTTATAAATGATAGATGGTATAGATATGATTTTACTGTTAAAGTATGGAATGAATTTACTATTCCAACCAATAGTGATGATAAATATATTATACCAGATGAATTAATAAATTACGATGATAAATTACTTGTTCGCGATAATAGTACGTTGTATGAATTAAAATATACCAATAATGCAACGGCATATCTTAAAACAGTATTATTTCAAAATGGGCAGGATAATATCAAAATAATGTTGAATGATATAACATATGATGAAAATGTAAATAATGTAAGAAAAATAACGAAACAATTTATTCCATTAAAAAATAGAAAGTTTAAAGATTACTTAGATTTTAGTTTTTTAGTAAAAGAAAAATTATATTCAGTAGAGTTTGATGTGGATATAATAGAAATAAATAATATGAAATTACAATACAGTAGGAGGAATTTATGAATGATTTAATAAATAAGAAAGAAAGACCTTCTAAAGAACAAGATAAACGTGATATTCAGATGAAATTAATTGAAAAAAAGCTTATATTACAAAGTAAAAAGTAGAGGTTTATATGTTACAATACATTCCAGCTTTAATGTCTGTCGTAAACGCAGGATTAAATTTATCCGCTAAATCCGAAATAGGGAAGAAACAAACAGAAGCTAAAAAGAAAGCATTAGAATTATTAAGTAGAAATAAACTAACTGATAATCAAATAGAGAGTCAAGTACAACAAGTAGGAAATACATTTAATACAGCAGCATTAGAATCGTTAAATAATAATGCATATGGCAGTGCAGGAATATTAAACAGTGATTTGGTTAGAACAATTGCTGCAGCCAAACTAGCACCACAAAGAGCTGCTGCGGAAGTACAAACAAGACAGCAATTATATAATCAAAATAATCAGATTAATACTCAAATGGCTGAAATAGAAAAAACACCTATTGAAGGAATTACTACAGGAGAAGCCATAGGACAAGCTATTAATACGGGAATGCAAGCGTTCTCATTATTTTCAGAAATAGAAAATCAAGAAGAATATCTTGAATTTTTGAAAAGTATGTACGGAGATAATACTATCCAAATAACGAATCCAAATAATTTTTATAAATTGCCCCCTAAACCTATTATTAATGAAATAAATAAAAACAATTTTCTTTTACCTAAGTTAAATTTATTAGGGAAGTAACATATGGCACTAATAGATTTTTCACCTGGACTTCAAGCGTTAGGTAAGATGTTTGAAAATAATATCAAACAACAAACCGATATGCTTGAAAAAGCAATGGCAATAAAAAAAGAAAATGATTTGCTCAAATTTAATCAAATAGCTGTTTCTTCTTTAAGTGATGTAACTGATGAAAAAGATTTGAATAATATGTATTACATGCTGTTTGATTTAGCAAATCAAATGAAAGTACCAGATAAAGGAGTACAAACATTACAAACTTTATATCAACAAAAAACTAATCAAATAGAATATAATAAAAAAGAAAAAGACGCATTAGAAAAAATAAATCTTCTTAAAAATACAAATACATTCAAAGAGTATAATAATACAGTTGCTCCGATTAATAAAGTTGTAGATGATTTACAATTACAAGGATTTTCAAATCAACAAATATTAAACTATGTTAATCAGTTGAATAACGTAGAAAAGAAACGTACAATGTCTTATGATTATAATGCAAGCAAATATACTTATTATGAAAATTTTGCAAGTGATAGAGTATCTTCACAAGGTGTTGGTAAAATTATATACAAAAAAAATGGGAAATATTATTTCGAAAATGAACAAGAACCTATAACAGACCCTACAATTATAGCATTATATGAAAGTAAAGAAAAAGAAGTTAAAGAAGAATTATATACCAGATTACTAAGATATAAACAATTAAAATCGATGGAAGATAAGCCAGAACCTACTGTAGATGAAACAACAACATATAAAGCTTATAATAGTACTATGAATGCAGCAGGAAGTTATATAGGTACTCATTATGCTCGTAATATTGACATGCAAATTTCTAAAGATGGTAAAAACCCTATGCTTAAATATGGTTTGGTGATTACAAAACAACCATTAAGCTCTAGTATTTTAACGGGAGATAATCCAAATCAAACTGCTTTTACGGAAACAGAAATTGAAGGAATGAAAAGTTTGACAACGGTAGGAGATATGAATCCTGCGAAAGCTGTTACAATATATAATGTAATAAAAGAAGGATATTTCACTACTCGTAAACATAAGGTTGGTAATGAGTGGGTAGAAAGAAATCTAAAAAATCCCGCAGATTTTCCGGAAAAAGATTTTACAAAAATTGATGATGTGGTGACACAAATAGTACCGCATATTTATATTGACCCATTATCTCAAGAACCAACCATAGATAGAGAAGCATTTAAACAAATAATGCACAAATATCACATATATCAAAAACAAGACCAAGACTTTTTCTTTAATGCAGCCATTATTAAAAGTCAGATTCCATTTTATGATAAAAAATAAATTGAGGTAAAAAATGAGTTTAGACCAATCAGCTTTAAATATAATGCCTAAAATAAGATATAATTTTCCAATTTTGGATAAATACAAATATTATGTACAAAATGGTTTAGATGACGCAAGAGCAACAAGATTAGCAATAATAGACGCATTAGATTATAATTATCAGAAGTTTTATAACCCCAACTTTACTGTTGATAGTTTACCAAATAGAAATATTGAAGGAACAAAAGAAGTTGGAATAAATGAATTAGATTATATTATCAAGAATTACAAAACAGCAACAGATGGCTTTCAACAATATAAAAACAAAGAAACTCAAGATTATGAAAATTTCAAAAATGATAAGAAAGAAAAAGAACAATCTAAGCAAAAAGAAGAAATAAAACCTGTAATTAAAATTGAAGAACCAAAACAGCAACAACAAACACAACAATCAAAACAACAACAGATACAGCAACCTAAACAGCAACAGCAAGTTTCGGAAGATAATTCACAGGTAACAAAACTTAATTTTATGCCTAATGTATTTAAGGATTACAGAGATAATTATGTAGAAAAAGACGATGTAACGACAAGTTCAAAACAAGAACAGATAACTCAACAAGATACTGTTAAGCAAGGTACTGTTAAACAAGATACTACAAAACAAAATGTTACGAAACAAGATACAGTAAAGCAAGATATAATAGAACAAGACACAGTAAAGCAAAAGAAAACAACTGTTCAAAATAAAAAAATACCAAAAAATAATGTATCGATAAATAAGGGTGACCAATATTATTATTTAGTATATCGTAATTCTGACCCTAAATATGTTAGAAAATTTGAAGAAATTAAAGCATATCTAAGGACACAAAGCGAAGATGAAAGTGATGTTGTTCCTCTAGCAAAATATTTAACATTAAAAGCTTTTCATGATAATAAATATAATTACAAATCTCTTGATAATATAGAATCTGCAAAACATTTTGTAAGCTCTATTGATTGGAATGATTTATTGGGAATTGTTAATCCTAGTTTTGGTGAAAAAGAACAACAACGCAATGATGTTCCAACTACACCTATAAAATATTATATGGAAGAAGATGGTTCTTTAGAAGCTAAATTTGACTTGAAAAATGCAAAACAAAAAGTTGAGACTTACGAAAAACATGTTCCGTTATATAAAGAACGATTGGAAACTATTAAACAAATAGTTCCTGCTAAAGAATTTGAAAAAGTTTTAAACAAAAATAAATCTTTTGCTTATGATTATGCAAAAGGAATAGCAATGAGTTCTGCTGCTGCAGGTAATAAGATTGGTTTTATATCTCCATATGACAAAGATAAAGAAGAAAAATATCCTGAGTTAAAAACATTAAGATATTTTGAAGATTTAATTGCACAAGGAAAATATTCTGTAAATTTAAAAGAATACGAAAAAAAGGTTGCAGATGAATGGTATGAAAGAAATATTAATAATAAAATACCAAGTTACAATAAATTAAATACTATAGAGAAAAAAGCATTACATTTTACTAAAGGATTTTTATCATATTTTTATACAGATGATTTAAGTGAAGCATTTGACATGCCTAACAGAGAATATGTGGATTTGTTGGAACATATAACCTATAAAAAAGCGAACAATAATCAAATTAACAAAGAAAAAATTGATACAGTAAAAAAATATAAAGAAGAAGTAGATGGTTTGCTTAATCAAGGTTTTGAAGCGGCTGGCGCGGCTGTACCTTTTATGATTGAAATGATGGCTTCAGGTTCTGTTGGTGTTATTGGCAAAGTTAAAGAAGCAGCAAAATTAACCAAAGGTTTAACATTAATTAAGAGAATACTTCCAATAGCAAAAGCATTGGGTATTGGATTAACAGAAGCTGGAGTAAAAAGCTACGCTATAATGGGTGGAAAAGCAGCATTACAAACCATTACTTCACCGTATATGCATAGTGATGAAAGTACTTTTGATAAAACAAAATATGCTATATTCACGGGTATTATAGAACCTGCTGTAGAAGGTATATCGGAAGAAATATTTGGTGAATGGGGATTTAAAAAGAATTTGGCTGCTCCATTAATTCAAAGAATATTCAAAGGAATAACAAACTGGACTATTTTTAATGTTCAGGAAAACTTAGAAGAAGATTTTTCCGATACGGTAAGGGATATTTTAATATCCAAGCCTAATGAATATCAATCATTTATAGGACAATTATTTAATGAAACTCCTGATTTTCGAAATAAACAAATTATAGCAATTAGTACTGCTTTAACAATAGGAGCTTTGGGAGGAGTTAATGCTTACCATAATTTCATTAGAAAGAATGAAATATTACGTGGGCATGAAGATGTGATGATGACAATCTTTAATAAAAAGATTGATGAAGTTAAATCAAAAATCTTGGATAATTTAATTGGAATATCAAATATAAAAGAAGCTGCTAAATTGCAAGATAAATTCAATCAAGTAGTTAATGCAGCATTTAATTTAGGGAAAGACAAAGCAGCAACTATTGAAGAGTCTTTTAAGCTGGGAATTGAAGAATTAGCTAATCAAAATCAGGATGGTTTACTTGATAGTATAATAGATGAAGTTAAGAAAAATATACCGCAAATATCAAAAAGTATTGAAGATGAAGTAAATCAAATAATACCTGTACTTCAAAAATTAATGCCGAGTTATGATAGCAATTTAATAAAAGCGGTATTATTAAATAAAGAAGATAGCATAAGACGAAATTATCTTTTATTTGATACTACAGTAGCTGAAATTAAGGGAAACCTATTTAAATATTTTATTAATGAAACTAATTCCAAATTAACTCAATCGCGTACTGTTGTTGAAAAACTACAAGAAGATATTATACAATTACAAGAAAAAATAAAAACAGAAAAAGATACAAAAATAGCTCAAGGTTATACCCAAGAAATAAATCAGAAAATTCAAAGTATAATTGCTGAAAATTCTAAAATAAATAAATTACAAAAGAAAAAAGCAGCATTATTAATAAATACCGATGTTACGAGCTCAAAAGGAAAAGTTGATTATTTGAATTTAATGTTATTTGAAAATCCAGTAGAATATAATATAGACGAACATTTAGAAAAAAATATTAATATAATAAATACTTATTTATTAAAAGAATTAGGTTATAGTCAAGAAGAAATAAACAGAATAAACAACAAAGTAAAATCTTTGGATGAGTTATCAGAAGATGAAGAAATACTAAACAGAGTAATGTTGCAAGAAGCAGGTTATAAGAAAAATGAAATTGATGAAATTATAGCAAACAAAAAATATAAAAAATATTCTACAATTAATAATGCAACAATTAATCTGGCTCTAAAATTAGATAATCCAAAGATTATACAAAGATTATTATCAATACATTATGCAATTACAGATAAAGATATCAATGATGAAGATGAACAAATATTTGCACATACTGTAATGAATAACTTGAAAGAAAGAATAATTGCTCAAAAAATGAACGATTATACGGGTTTAGATAGTAAAAAAGCCAGAAGTCTTTATATTAATAAATTGAAGAATGAATTACCCGAGATTTTCTATTCATTAAATATGTTCAATGAAAAAGATATTGTAGATTTAGTAGAAGGTTATTTTCAAGCGACGGACAAAGCAGGCTATTTAAAAGACTTTATAGAAAATAAAGTTGCTGCAAACGAAGAAAATATTAAACAATATTTAGTCAATGACCCTAATATAGAAGCTAAAATAGAAAAATTAGAAAAACAACGCAACAGAATTATTAATAACTTAACTGCTCAAATAACAAATACTTTTAATCGTATTGAAATAGAAAGAGAAGCATATAATAGAGCAGTAGCAGACAAAATCTTTGATTATAATAAACCAATATTAGAACAAATCAAAGAAGTTGTTGGTGAAAAAGTATATGATGAAATAATCAAAGATTTACCACAAGACATAATTGATGAAATAAATAATTTCGATATTAAACAATATAATGTTACAAAACAAATACCCGAAAAATTAAAACCATATTGGTATTTATTTCAAGTAGTTTCTCCAATGTTTGTTAATGAAGCCACTACAGAACAAGAATTGACTGACGCTATTAACAATGGTTATTTTGTAAGAATATATGATAGCAAATTAATATACAATAAAAAGACAGGTATTAATTATGTTGGTATTTCAAAATATCTTATGAATGTTTTTATTCAACGTGACATAATTGCTAATTTTAAGCAACCTGAAATAATAAAGATATTACAAAACTTTGACCAAATTGATGTAAAACAAACAGCTGCAAATATAAATAAAGAATTAATGGATTTTTACCATTATAATGACTATAATATATTCAAACAATTATTCGGTAAAAGATATAAATTTAATACTAATAATAAAGTATCTTTATTATTCTTATTAACTCCTTATGAAAAAGTTTTGGAAGATAAGGCAAATAATAAAGAAGGTACAAGAGAAACAAAATTATACGATGAATTAAATGAATTAAAATTATTGGGAGTTGATTCCGGGCTAGTAGAATATTTGCGTACAAGCTTTATGTTAAAAGCTCCTATTGTTACAACTGAGTTAAATGTTTTCCAAATACCAAAAGAAGTAAAACCATTTTTTGATTATTTAATTAGTGAAATTAAAAAAGAAACAGGAAGTATTGATTTAAGCGGTATAAATAAAACAATAAATTCTTTAAAAAAGAATGTAAATTCTTTGAATATAAAGAAATTTATCACAACTATAGCACTTATATCAAGACAATACAATAAAGATACTGCTAAAAAAATAGTTGAAACAATAATAAATTCTCCCGATTTTATGATAAATAATGGATATAATATAAATTTTATAATCGGAGAATTAACAAGAATAGTAAATAATATCAACAATAATGATACGAAAGATATTGCACGAAACTCAATCAATGAATTTATAAAGATACTAAGAAAATACAATGATGAAAATAGTTATAATATCGACCCAATAGATTATAGTGATTATAATGATTTAATAGATAAGTTTGCTAATAATAAAGAACCTAAAAAATTTGATGAGTTAACTTATCAATACTTGGAAAAAGTATTTAAAGAAGCTAATGTTAGTTTAGAACATTTGGATAAAGCATTTGAATTATATGGTAATCTGGAAGCACCTTTAAAATTTGATGATATTATGCAGTACATAATATCAGTTTTAGATATAGAAGGTATTTTTAATGGTGAAATTGGTGATATTGTACAGAATAGATTGCATAAATTAATTCTTATGTTGAGTTATTTTGAGTTTGAAAAAAATATAAACGGTATTCCTACTACAGTACCATTTATGCATTCTTCCATGTTGAATAATTTATTGGATATCTCTGAAAAAATATATTTATCATATTTACCAGACAGTTTATCAAACAAAACTTTTGATAAATTTATTAAATCTATTATACAAAGAAATAATTTAATGTTAGGTAATATTGATTTAGGGAAGCATTTTCCTGTTAAATACAATAAAAAAGGCAATCTAATTAATTTCCAAAAATATGTAAAATTGTTTGAAGAATTACACAATCTAAATCCACGACACACATATTTATTAAAAATAGCAGAAGAATTAACAAAAATTGGAACGCAATATAATCAATTAAATCTTCAAGATGTAACTGACGAAATAACTAATTTACATAATTCATTTGTAAATAATAAAATAACTAAAGATAAATATGTCAAAGAGATGTCTGATTTATTGACAGAGTATATTAAACTTTTGAATTATAAATATAATAAAAATTATGATGTACAAATAGAACTTGACGTTAATGATGAGAATATTTTTGCAAAATTTCTTTATAGTTTGTATGGTAAATCAGATAAAGCCATACCTGAAAATTATATATTTGAAGTATTTGACCTAATAAATGATTTAGATGATTTAGGATATAATGTTTATATAACAGAGAATTTGGAAGATTTAGAAGTTGTTTTAGCGGCTTTTGATTATTATAATAAATTTCCTGAAAAAAGAATAGTAAGAAATATTAAAACTTTACAGCAAAAATATTCCGAAGGTAAAATTGACACAAATACTTATGTTAAAAGCTTATCAATAATATTAGAAAAATTATTAGATAAATTAAGTAAAAAATATTCTTCCAATAGTAAATTAAAATTTAATTTAGATAAAAACTCTCCAAAAATATTTGTAGATTTTATAGGTGATATACTAAAAAATACGGATGTTTATGATTATCATTTTTTCGAAGAATTATTTGATGAATTAAGTGTTGTTATGAATTTATCTGAATATTTGGATGAATTAAACAATATGATGACGTCGGATAATGTCGAAGATGAATTTGCTATATCATCATTGGCTGAAATAATGACAGAATATCTCAATGATAAACAAGAAGTTAATCAAGAAAAAAAACTTCTGCTTGAAGATATAAAATACAAAATACCTTCCGAAAATAGTTTAATTATCTTTTTCCAAGATAGTCTTGAATTTCCAAATGAATTTAATAATTATACACCCGAAACATTAATTGAAAGTTATAATATTACAGACCCTGCTGTTAAAAAGAATGTAGAAGAAATATTCAACAAAATAAGCAACTATTTAAAAAAATATAATATATCCAATGTAGAAGAACATGTTGATAATATACATAAACAATTATATGGATATATAGAGTCTGCTCAAAGTTTACCTTATATTGTATATTCCGATAATAATAATCACTTTAAAGATAAGAAAAAACTTTTAACCGACCTTGTTACCAAAGACAATAAGACCTATATTTATATTAATACTGATTATACGAAAAATTTATTGGAAAGAAGAACCCTTATACGATATGCCGAAACTTTATTTTATACCGAACATATGTTGGATTTGTTTAATAAAAGAGATAAAGACGAAATATTACAGAAAGTCGATAATGTAAGAAGATATTTAATGAAAGTATACAATGCCATAAAAGACCTTGATACTGAAGATGAAAATTTTTCCGAAAAATTATGGAAAGGATTATATGATAATCGTTTAATTACAAAACAGGTTCACGCAAACAGAAATAATATAGCGAAAGATAATTTAAAATATATTTATAGAGTCATTAAACATTTAGCAGAAACAAAGATAACAAATGAGTCATATTTAAAAGTATTGCTTGGTTATTATTTTCAAGGAAGCAATATAGATGTAGATTTTGCTTCTGAATTTAAAGAAGTAAACATTAATGATATAAAAATATTTTTCGGTGTATTAAGTTACAAACAATACAAAGCAACACATCGTCTTTACGATTATATTATAGAAACAATCTCTAAAATAATAAATGCAATAAATATTACATATAATAAGGAAAATCTTGGAGAAGCAATATTTAAATTATACGGTGATTTATTATCAGTTGGGATGGAATATACACGCCGTTATAAAGAATTTCAAGAGAATATTGAGAAAAAAAGAAAGGAATTAGAAGAATTTGGTTATAAAGTAGATGGTAATATTGCCACTATTGAAATTACAATTTCATTACAAAATAAATCTTACAAGTTTTCTCAAACAAAAGAAATAACTTTCGATTATTCTTATTATGGTGATACAGCAATCCTAGATAAAAATAAAGATTTTCCTGTAAAATACATTTATTATAATAATGAATTATTTGAAATATTAGATGAAATATCAGATATAATTAAAAGTGATGGCGAATATAAGTTTATTCTATATGAAAAAAATACAAAAAAACCAATAGAAATACCTGTAAATAATATAGAAGGTGTTAAAAATATTTCAGGTAAAGAAACATTCTATCTAAAAGATGAAGAACAGAAATTAGATAAAGAAAGCATTCTAAATTATATACATACTACAATTCCGAAAAGTAAAAATCTAATAACCTTCTTTGAAGATTGTTTTGTATTTCCAAGTTTATTACAGTCATATAATGGTGATGTTGAAAAGTTTTGCGAACTATTTAATATATATAATGATGAACTTAAAAAAGCAGTAACAGATATTATAAATAAAGTTAGTAAGTATATAAATGACAATAATTTAGTTGACGAACCTTATGTTATTGATGAATTATATAAAGATATAGAAGGTCATTTATATAAAGATAGGGAAAAAGAAGTACCATATATTGTTTACTCAGACAAAAATTATGCTTTTTCAGGCGAGATTTTCGACGAAGATACTTATGGTGTTTACGTTAATAGCACAAAAACAATTTATATTAATTTATCCAAAGCACCTTATTTGTCTATAAGGAAAAATATAATAAACCACGAAAGAAATCATTTTTACACAAATCAAATGTTGGAATTTTTAGATGATGATTCTTATAAAGATATAATGAAGGATGTTGATTCATTAAGAAGTTATGTTACTAAAAATTTCAAACGTCATTTAGCTAAGTTAGATATTGAATCTGCTTTCTTTGTGGAAGAATTTTGGGATGTACTATACAAAGAAGCAAAGATTATAGATAAAACTGCTTACGATAACCGTAATAAATTTTCGGACGAAACTGTAAAATACATGTTCAGTGTTCTTAAAAATTTATCTTCATATGAAGAAAGAATTGAATTTTTGAATGAAATATTTGCTTATTATTTTCAAGGGGGATTTACTCCACCTTCTTCTGAAGAGAAAGAAATTTCTTTAACCGATTTTAAATTGTTGTTTTCTTTGTTAATCTATAAAAATAACAAAAATAATATTGCTATTAAAGCTATAGATAAAATCAAAGAAATAGTCAAAAAAATAATTAATGGATTAAATATTGCATACAATAGCGATAATGTAGGAGAAGAAATATTATCGTTGTATGAAAGAATGATAAAAAATACAAAAAGCATAAGAGACCCAAAAAGAGTTCAAACAGGTTATAAAGAATTCAAAGAAAAATTTGAAAGTCTTGGCTATACCGTAAATGGTAATACTGCTACTTTAAAGTATACAAGCAAAAAATACGCTCATACATATGACATAGAATATCTTCTTGTAGACCCATATCTTCAACCTATGAAAGCGGTGAAATATAAAGCACCTGTAAAAGTAATGCTTTATAATAATAAATATGCATTTGTAAATCAACATGGTATTGAAGATGGAGAATTATACTTTATAATACATTTACTTATAGACGGTCAATATCAAAAAGTAAAAGTTTATGAAAAAGATACCGAGTTGGAAGGAGATAGCGAATATACTGGATTGCAATGGTTAATAATTAATAAAATACATATTTTAAAAGAAGAAGATGAAGCAGAAACTACGGAGGAGATAAAAGAAGAACAACCTCCAAAGAATGAAGAAGATGAAGAAGATTATGATGATTGGGAAGTTGTTTCTTCTTTGGAAGACGCTCTTAAAAAGAGAAAGAAGCCAGAAAAAACTTCAAGCGAAAATATTGTAGATAATATTTTTGATGATTCAAATAATATAAATCCCGGAGATTATGACGATACTTTTGATGGTGATGATATATACATGTCTCAAGTTAACATTGAAGATAATCAAATAGAAAACAAACAATTATTCTATGATATAGCAGGTAAATATAATATAGCAAATAATGATTTACATTCCTTGCTTGCTATAATGTTTAATAATAATGTTCATGCTAATAATAATTTTGCTAATCCTACAGCTTATGCAAGCGAGTTGATTGATGTACTTGCATTCTTTATTTATCAAAATAAATATTTCGGTATAAATAAAGAAAACTCCGATAATTTGGAAAATATTAGAATAATAAAAAATATTCTTCGTGGTAACATAGACGAAAAGTATAATGCTGCAGCTGTACAAAATATCAAACAATTTTTACAAGATTTATATACTTTGTATTATAATCTTCTAAATACAAGTAATTATTTTAGCAAAGCAAGTAAAATCAACAATGTTAATTATGATTACTTAACTATCTCTACAGACAGTGTATTTTTGAATGCTAATCTTTCTAAAGATAATTTCATTAATACATTAATCTTTGATTTAACTTCCAATGATTCTTTTGGATTATCTGGACAACATGTATACAATTTGTACAATACAGGTTTATATAATAATTATGATTTAGATATTGATGTAAATAATCATAATTTGGAAAGTCTCAGAAAATATATAGAAAGAAAATATAATAATGCTGTATTTATTACTTATGATAATAGTACTGCAACATATTTAATTCCACCAAAAGATACTAAAATAAATATAATTGAAAGTTATAATAATGTTCCTACGAAATATGAAATTATCAAAAACAAAGAAGTAGTAGGTACATATACAGTTAATAATTTGCTTGGTACTATTAATGAAAAATCTACGGGTGTTCAAGCTGTATTTGTAGATTTTCATATTAAGGATGGTAAAAGTAAACATAGAGAATATAATGTTGGTGACAAAACTATTAACTTATCAACTTATTCATTTAATAAATTATCTAAATTCAAAAACAATTATACAAAAATTGGTAAATTAAAATACAATAATAATTTATTCTATTCCGAAATACCAATACCTGAAGCACCCAAACCAGACGTAGGAACTAATTGGATTAATCAAGCCGAAAATACTGAAAATGTAGATTTTACAGAAAACTTATTGGAAGAGTTTGAATTAGGTGGTGATTATGGTTTTGAACATAACGTAAACATTAATTACAATGGATTAACCGATTTATTGCAGCGTATTGCTAAAATAAATGGTGTTCCTGTAGAAAAGTATAAAGAATATATTAAAACAATGACTATTGAAGAGTTTATGAATTTCTTCCTTGAAAGAGAAGGAGACGATTATAATACAATCGCAGAAAAAAACTATAGACTCGAATTAGTTATATCTCGTATAAACGAAAAAACTACATATGGTGAATATACAAGAGAAGAGATTATCAGAAATGTATTGGTAGAATTATATAGAAAAATTACTTCTTTGAGATATGTAAATACAATAGTTATCACAATTCCTGAAGATGAGAAACTTGAAAAGATATATTCACATTTGGAAGAAGATACCGAATTCGCCAAAGAACTAATCAAAGAAGGAGGGCCAAATGTTAAACTGGAAGGAAAATATATTAATCCATATTTTCCTGATATGGAAATCTTTAGTTATATGGAAGAAATGTCCAAATTAACAGGCATTGAGATTGAAGTAGAAATTATTGCGGGTATAAATGGTGAATCTATTGGTAGAATTGGATTAACCGATATATCCGATGATGTATTGGAAAATAGATTAGAAGTAATTAGCAAAATATTGGATAAGAATAATCGAATATTCTTGTTACCATTCAGTGATAAAAATACTTTACCATGTATTAGATTTAAGAATGCACAAGACAAGAAAAAGTTTGAAGAAAAATTATTGGAATTCCATAATCAAATGGAAGATTTGTATAGGTTCTCTAAATTTACCATACCACAAATCGAAGAATATAAAAAAGCAAACGAATTACAAGGAGATGTTAACGAAGATATTGTTCAATATAACAGTAAAAACAGACAGTACTTTATAGAAACATACGGAGAAGAAAAAGGATTAGAGTATATTAAATATTTATATAATATCAAAATGTTTAATAATGCCGAGAAAGTATCGCGAAAAGAAATACTAAACGCTTATACTTTAAGATTATTAATAGAAGAAATAAAATTAGGAAATAAAGAATGGCTTAAAACAGGGGTTCTAAATTATACTGCTATTAAAAATACCGAAGCAGCAAAATTATATAAACGTCAAAAACCAATTATAGCAAAATATAATGGCAAAGTAAATAGTGTTACATTGCAAGCAATGGAAGAAGCAGGTATTGTTTTAGATTCAAATCCTGATAACATTGCTTATTATATACCCGAAGAAAACGAATTATATATTAATGCTGCCATTGTAGGTGCCGAAGGTATGGATATAGTGGAAAATGACGAAATTTATAATTATTTCTATGATAAATATGGACATTTCAGATATGATGGCTGTACATTCATATTACCTGAAGTTAAGCAAATATTATCAATAAACGATGGTAGTATGAATCCAGGTGCTAAAAAGAATTATATTACTTGGGAAAACACTATGTGGAAACATTCCATGCAAGTTGTTACTGAAGAAGCTGATGAATATAATATTTATCAATATATGAGAAAAAATAATATAGGTATATTGGCATTTAATACGAATGAAAAGATAGCAACTAAAGTACCCGCTGTAGATAGTTATGGCTATAATTATATTGGTGCTGCAATATATTCATATGATATTAATAATAATGTAGTAGGTAATTTAGCTAAATATCAAACTATATCCGCTTATGAATTATTTGAAGGTGGAGCTAAGGATAAACGTATTAAATTACCTATCAGTTCTATAATGAGAATAGGCGAAACACATACCAATAAAACAAAAGTTAAGAACATTCAACAGTTGGTTAACAGCTCCGGTGTATGTTCGGAAAATCCTTTGATACCTGATGAATTGGTAGAAATATTCAGAAATTTATCATACGAACATGGTAAAAAATTTGTTGATGAATTATTCGGAGATGAAAACGGAGTTGAAAAACAAAAGATAAAATTAACACAATATGTTAAAGATGTATTAAATGATGAAAAGAAATATAATACAAGTGTTCATGAAGTATTCAGAACATTATACGGATATCTAAATGAAGCAGATGATGAAACGATATTCCAAACAATATTATATTCAAGATATGTTCCTGTAGTTTATAGTATATTTAGAGATTTTTACGGAGACGAATTATTATCAAGAGTTAAATTAGAACAAAAAGGAACATCATGTACATTAACTCCTGACTTGGGTAATTTATCTCCTGCAAGAAAAAATCCAAATATGCCACAAGCCTATGATGATGATGGTTATTTAAAACCTGATTATTGTCATATTTCAAGAGATGTAGCAGAAAGAATGAACCTAAAAGTTGGTAGTAGAATAATTGTAAATATTACTCCAACAGATAGTGCTATGGGTATAAAATCAGTTATAGTTGCTAATATATTAGATACAGACAAAATAGACACAAGTACTGTTATTTTATCACCTGAATATATTATGTTGGTAGGTAAAGATTATGATATCGATAAAGTAGCTATGTTTGTATATGATAAAGAATTTATGACTTGGGAAACATGGAAGAAGATGGTAGCTCATTTGAAAGATTTATGGATATCATATGCTGCAGCTATGGAAGGATTTACTCAACAGGATAACATTGCTGACGCATTCTCCGAAAAGAATCAAGTTAAAGCATTATCAAGATTATTACCTACAAGACCGAACAATCAGAAAATTAATCCATTTACAATGAGAGGGTTTTTGTTAGCAGGTGAATATACCAAAAAGATGGCTGCAATTATAGCTATGAGACAATTTCATTTGTATTTTAGTATGAATGGATTAATTGTAAATCAAATTAGAGATGGAAAAAGTAATCCTATAAGTGTAGCAAGAAATCCAAATTGGTTAGATATACATTTAGCACATTTATTACTTACAAACTGGGAAGTAGACTATCCAAATACAATGGCTAAAGAAAACTTTATATATAATGAATATATTTTATTTAATATGATGTTTGGAAATAAACTATGGGATGGAATGGATAAACAAGAAAAAATGAAGTTATTATCCGAAGGGAAACCATATGTTCCTCCAAAATATTCATATTTATATAAAGTTTATCGTAGATTGTTATCTGCATTATCACCATTGTTTAATATCCCGAGATTTAAGAACCAGCCCGGGTTTTCAAGAACACAAAATACTTTATTATCAATTTATAATCATGAGCAAAAACTTGTAAGATTGGCATTATCCAATAATGAGAAACTTGTAATAGATTTTGAATATCATAACAGATATTATATTGAACAATTTATTAACGCAGTAACTACGGTAAGTCGTACAGAATATTTAATAAGATTTGATAAAACAGCAGAAAGTTATGCAAATAATTACCATTTGGTTAATTTAAAATTCTTTTTAGACAATATATCAAAATTCTCGGATAAATATTTTGAATACAGACTATACGCTTTAATTGGAACATTATTAAATACCATAGATGACTTAGCTAAAAATGACAATAAGATATTAGCTTTGGATTATATGGAAGGTAAAATATCTTACATTCCAACTGCTTTATCTGTATTGGAATGGGGTAAAAAAATAGTTACCGATAATAAAGTAGAATATGAACCCAAAAATACACCGCAAATTGTTGCAATAGGAAGAGCAATAAAGGCTTCTATACAACAATTATTATTCTTACCATATAATTGGAAATATGCAGGTGTTAAACCTATTAAAATAGGAAATACAGTTAATTTAAATACAAACAGAAAATATTATATTGTTAATACAAGACAATTAGAAAACACAATAAAAGATTTAGATGAATATCTTGAGTCAATAGAATATAAGTCTGAAGAAGATTTAACTCCCGAAATTATGGAAACTATGATTGAGAAAGTAAGGGGACATATTGCATTCACAAATAAAGATGTGGATGATATAGAGAATTCATTTGAAGTTATAATACCAAATATAAAATTTACAAATCATGAAAATGAAGATAGCAATATAGTAGAAGCACGAGCTAAAATTAATAAAGAAGCTATCATGAATCTTTTGGCTGAAGAAATTCATAAAGAATTAACAACAAGAGATATAAGCGAAAAATATGGTATTGATTTATTATGGTACGAAAAACATTTTGCTACGATATTAAAAGAATATCTTAGTAACAGAGAATATGCAGAACAGGATTTAGAAGAAAAGATTAAATATGTTTTTGCCAAAGTATACGGTATTAAATACGATAAAACTAAAGAAACTCAAGAAAAATTAGAAAAGCAGATAAGAAGCGCATTAAAAGATATATTTAATGTTGAAAGTATAGAAGAATTAAAGCAAAAATATTTAGAGCTTAACGAAAAAACACAAGACCCACAAATAGAAGCAGTTAAAGAACAATTAAAAGATTATGCAACTGCAAAACCAAGATGGGATAGAATATTCCTTGCTTCTTTTGAAATGTTATTAACAAATAGAATACAAAATTTAGTTAGATATGATAAACCAATTAATTTAAATAATGAAGTATTACCATATTTACTAAGTTCATTTTATTACTGGTATTGTCAAATTACCGATATTGCTCGTACTTTAGAAGGTAAAGGCTTACAAAATGTATTTAGATATGAATCTACCTTGTATAATATTATCATAGGTGGTGTACTTGGAAGGTTAAATTACGGTACATATAGATATGATATATATTTGCAAAAATGGACAAGAAGAGGAAAAGGCATATTACTCGGACAGCAGGAGAGGAATGTAACTAAAATATCCGAAATGGAAAAAATGATTGAAAATACAATCGGTAATAGTAATTTAAATACTATTGCTTATAAATACTTATCGAAACAATTTGTTAAGCATATAATCAATGAACCTTTCAAGATATTCAATACTGTATCTTTTGGATTAAGCACAAAGCTTATAAATGAAGTAAATAATTTATTAGCGGAAAACGAAAAACTTGAAATAGATGGTAATTATACTATTACATTTAGTTCAACTCCTGAAGAAAGTTCTACAAATAACACTATAATATTTAAGAAAAATGATAAAGTAGAAGCAGTAGTAAGAAAAGCAAATGAAAATAAAATAATCGAAGCTATATTTAATACTAACGAAGTATGGAATGTAGACCCGATGATATTCTGGAATGCATTCAGATTCGATAATCAAACTAATATTCGCGATAATGTAAGAATTGAATTGGTTAAGAATGCAGTTGATGAATATATGCAAGAACATAACCTTTCTTTTACACCTATAGAAGGAAAGACTTTCTGTAACTTAAAAGAAGTTATGGCATTTGCAACATTAACACATAACACAGGATTATATAATACAGCAGAACAAGTAGAAAGAATTCCTGCTTCAACGGCTGTTACATTGGTAGGTAGAAACTATAAAGAAGGTAGAGAATATATCGAACAATTATCACGACATTATTCACAACCAAACAATATGTTTTATTCTGCTGTTCCAATTCCACCCGAATTTATGGAAGACGTTGCGCAAGGAGTTGCAACCAATGATTATACAAAAGCAATGGATAAAATTAAAGTTGAATATCAAAAGGTAGAACAATTATTAAATAATCAACCACCAGCCAATTCAACACATTATTTACAAATAAATTATAATAATTTAATTGATTTTTATGAAGATTTATTAAATAATTCTAATAACAAACAAAATCTATTGATAGATTTATATCGACATATAAAGAATTTACAAAAGATATATGATAAACGTAATTATAAAACATCATTTTGGTATTATCTTAGAAGTCTTGTCCCATTACCACCTGTATTTGCAAGAAATTATGACAAACCTATTTTTGGTAGTTATTTAAGTCTAAAGGGTGTATTCGAAGCTATAACATTCACAAGAACATCATATAATAAATATCAAAATGTAAGAGAAGAACAGACTAAGGAAAGTCCATATTTTATTGAAGCTATGAAGGTTGTTGTTAGCGATATGGTTTCACCGATAAACGAAAGGTCTCTTGGTATGAGAGGATTTGGCCCTTTACGATTAGCAGTAACCAAAGAGCAACAATTACAAAAAGATATTATTACATTAGAAGCCGATATAGCAAAATATTTATCTTCAAGGACTTTACGTGATAATATGACAGACAAAGAAATGTCTGATTATTTTTTGGAAGTTATTCGTTTTGAAGAATATATCAGTAAAAACAAATTATTTAATATTAAAATTAATTACGATAATGATACAATTGATTTAATGATTGACGGAATAGAATTTCGAGATATAACTCCGGAAAATATATTGTTAGGTCGTGAAATTAGCAGCAGTGATATTCAACGATTAGGATTACAAACTTATAAAAAATATTCTATTATAGATTTAATGTCGCATAAATTAGCTAATTATAATTTTGGAATAGAGAATATTAATGATATTAAAAATGTTATAAAAACTGCAGTTCTAAATAGAATATTATATTCGGGATTTTTGCCTAAAGAAGTTAACAAAGTTGTTAATTTTATAAAAACAATGTTATCACAGCCTGAAGTTAGAAATGATTTAATAATGTATACAAAAATAAAGAAACTATATAAACGTATAGTAGTTATATATAATTTATTAAATAGTCAAATTTCAACAACAGACGGCAAAAAAGATTTTATTCCTTTTGTGGTAGAAAGAAACATGTTTGAAAAAATGTATTTAGAAAGGAAGATACATTTAAATAATATTAATCCGAAGACATTAAATGGAAAGATAAAAATTCGTGATATTAAAAAAGAAATTAAACAGATATTAAAAGAAGAACCATATTATATTCCAATATTCTCGGATAAAATAAATCAGTATAACTATATGTATCCTGTTAGTATAAGAACACTTGAAAGAGATAGTATTTTTACTAAAGCATTAACTTCGCAAATACATAATATAATTCTCAATATATATAAAGTACAATATAATTATTCAAATAAATTATATAAAATAGAAGAAGAGATAAATAAAAAAACAAGCTATTTATATCATAAAGGAGTTGATTATCTAGATGATTTAAATGTAGCAAAATTATCTCCAAAATTAATAGGTAAAAATGTAGTATTTTATTATGATTATTATTTATCTAATTTTTCAGATTCTATAATGGATTTTGAAGATTATCGCGAAATGTTGGAAGAAGAAAACAAAAGTATAAGTCCATCAATTATAGCAGGTGAATTATTAAATTATAATGATAAATATGTTGAAATAAAATTACCTTCGGGTGAAATAATGAAATATAATATTCATGGTGTCTATGCTTATAGAAAAAATTATAACAATTATACAACATTATCACCATACGAAGGATTATTTGGTCATGTATTTGTCATGCCTGATAAAGGAATTTTAGATTACTTGGATAAACCTTTCCAATACGCTTCATTATTCTTATCGCATGCTATTATGGGTGGTGTATACGGAATAAGAGTATGGTTTACAAATCATATAGGTTCTTTAATACAGATTGCTAATGAATTAGGATATATAAAGACTATAAAATTAGCATTAAAAGGTTCTTCAAAGTTACAGCAATTATCAAAATCAAACGACCCAAAAGATAAAGAGATTATGGACAGATTGATTGTTGCTACATCTGTTGTTGGTGCTATATTAGACTTTTCCGATTATGCAGAAACAGAAAAAAGTTCTATGCAGGCATTAGGACAAACAAGAAAGGAATACAATAAAGCTGTCAATATGTTAAAAGATTTATCTGCCGATAATCCAATTGCAGAACAATATTTTCAGGAGATAATAAATATTAGTAACATGAAGATTGACGTAGCTAATCAGATTAAAGTTTATGAAGACGAATTGAAAATTCTTCTTGAAAATAAAAATAAAGACAGAGCTATGATTATGAGAATTGATGAGCTTAAAAATCTTATAACCGATTTACAGAATCAGATTAAAGATTCAAACAGAATGTTAAAAGCATTGGTTATGAAAGACGTTAATTCAAATGTAATAACAGCTCAACAAAAAGCTTTAATTCAAAAGATATTAGACGATAAAGTATTATCAACCGTTATAAATATATATGGTAAGGGTGCTAAATCGTTAAAATGGCGCAGAAGACGTAACATGTATAATGAAATAACATTTATATTAAACAAATTAGCAGAAAAACATTCACGAAAAACTGCGGCACAAGCGTCTTATGAATTAAGTTATGATATATATGACGATATAACTATGCAAGGTTTATTTATGTCTGCATTTGTATCGCAGAATCAGGGTATGTATATACATTATATGAAACCAAATTATGAAAGAGATTTAAAAGGTTTCGGTAAATTTATATATACTTTATATTCATTTGTTGGAAACCAATTGAATCGTCAAAGTGCTATATTTACTCAAGCACAACAAGATTTATTAATGGGATATTATAAAAAATATGTTATGGAATACGATAGCTCAATTGACGATGAAAATAAATTAATAGTACATGTAAACAAAGAAGCGAAGAAACGAGGAATAAGTGCCTTGCATGTATTTATAAATCAAATAAAATATAATTTTACTTTATATGGTATTTCCGGAATATTAGGTGGCATAGAATTATTTATGAATCCATTATTTGAACCTTTTATAGAAATGGTAGGAAATATGTTAAAAGCTTTTGCAGGTGACGATAGAGACGAAGCAGCATTAATATTTGATTTTAGCAAGTTTCTCGGAATATTTGCAGGAGTTGGATTCACATTACCAATATCATTAGCTTTACATTTAACACTGAATCTTGAAGGAAATATAAAGACTACATATGCAAGAAACACTAGATTATTAATGGATATCATAGAAGATATGACATCAGGGCCGGAAATAAATAAATTCGGTAAACCCAAGAAACCAAACAAATTCTTAAAGAGGAATAAACTACAAAATACAATTATAGGTTTATTAGTACCATTAAGACAAGGTGAATATATGCCTAACAATTATTATTCATTGTTCTTACAAGCATTAACATCTCCTGTCCCATATAATAATGTTATATTATCACAAATGGATTGGACTGACGTAGAACCTATGAATAGGAAAGAAAACAAAAGGAAATAATAAAAAAAAGACGGAGATTACTCCGTCTTTTCATTATTATCTTGATTGTTTTTCCTTCTTCCTCTTCTCTTAAATTGAATAGGTTTATCTTTACCAAGTTTTTCTTCAAGTAACATGATTTTAACATTTAACTTGTTGATTTCATTGGTAAGATTTTCTATTCTTTTTTCTAAAATATTAATTGATATTTTTAATTGATTGTTAAACATGGAAACCTCTATTTGTTATATGTTGTAATATTTCAATTTGTTCTGAAGGTGATAAAGCTAAAAACCTATGTAAGAATAATCTTGTTATATTCATCGTATTTTCTATTTCTTCAATCTCGATTATAATACATGGGATAAGTCCATAATATTTTTTAACTTCAACTTTTTCCACAATGTTCTTATCATCGGTAAATACGATACCTTGCATAGCGTCATATACAGCTTTTTCAAGATTATCCAAATCAGGTTTATTGCCTTTATATATAATTGTACCTTTTTCAAGTAATTCCATTTGTTTCTTATTGAAACCTTTTAATGGCGGAAATATGAAATGCAATTTATTGATTCTCAATAAACCACTATAAGGCACAAAATTTTCAGGTAATTGCTGTACTATTTGTGCTCTTATATTATTGGCATATTGGTCTATTTTTTTAGGTTGATAATGGTGAATAAACGAAGTACCGTCTTTTTTATTTATTATTCTACTTTTATCACCCTGTTTAGCTTGTGGTACACCTTTAACTACAAATCTCATATTAGAATTCCTTACCATGTAGTTTCGGTCTTGTCATATTGTATTGCATTTTCATCTTGATATGTTTTTCAATATCAATATTCAAATAACCAACCAAGTCACCAAGTCTAATGAATACATCTGCTATTTCATCTTCGAATGTATCTTTGACTTGTTTCTTAAAATCAACGGTATCCAAATCTAAACCTTGAGACGTTTTGTTGTGTCTCAAGGCTTCTAAGGCTTCTCCAAGTTCGGAAACGATAAGCATTAACCTATGTCCTATCATTAAATCATCGAGTGTTTTGTTCTCGTAATTTGTTAATGCTATATCTTTTATATCTCCGAATGCTTGCCAAAAACCTTTATCTCGTGCATTCTTATGTGCTATTATTGATAATTCATTTATTGTCATTATTTTACCTC
>ENA-UOYA01001110-UOYA01001110.1-activated-sludge-metagenome-genome-assembly--contig:-NODE-1110-length-30382-cov-6.619712_pt1 | contig 30382 bp, 26 predicted proteins | sample MGYA00238163_ERZ764804 | MGnify/ENA primary metagenome ERZ764804 (study PRJEB28919, sample SAMN05720223) | activated sludge metagenome | isolation source: Anaerobic digester | place: Hong Kong... | reverse complement strand
CCAACAAGGAGTTGAAGCGATGTTTGAAACTGTATTTAAAGCATTGGGGGAACCGACCCGGCTGAAAATCATCAAATTATTGTCAGTTCATGACTTGTGTGTCTGCGATCTGGAAGAGATCATGGAGATCAGTCAGCCCCGCATATCGCAGCACCTGAAGGTTTTAAAGCATGCAGGCCTGGTCAATGAACGCAAGGACGGGCTGCGCAATATTTGCAGCCTGAACAAGGATATGCTGGACAGCACGCTGGACAACTTCATAATTTTCATAAAAAGCCCGCTGGAGCAAATTCCGGAAATGGCTGCTGAATTGTCACGCATGCCGGCTGAAGCAGGGGATTCCTGTATCAAAAAGTGAAGCCAATGATCGATTCAGTATTTATATATATTGTCCGCGGGCTTGACCAAACGGCTCGCTAAGAAAAACAGGGGGGGGAATGGGGTATGCGCAGTGCAATTATGGAAATCAGCTTATTGATCGCTTTTTTTGTGGTTGGCTGGATCGTTGCCGAATGGAATAGTTTTTTCTATATCGGTATAGGGCTAATCGTGTTTTACAACCTGATTATGATCGTTTATATCGTCTACAAGCGGGCAGAAATTTCTCGGCTAGATTTGCTGCTGGGCGTGACCGCCATGGTAGTGTGGGTGGTAATCGCCTGGGCCATGATTCAGGAAAAGCAGTATCATCTCTGGGGGTTGCTGCAATAGATCACGCTGTTTACGTCATTTTTCTAATCCGGGAAACTACTGGGGGAGGAAGTATATGACCATTCGCTATGTGTTTGCACGGGCGGGTATCGCCGCTACTGATTACATAATCACTGAAATTGCATCATGTATTAGGTCCGGAGAAGATGAACCACTGTTCCTGATGGTTCCCGAACAGTTTACCCTGGAATCGGAGAAAAGACTGATTAAAGGTATCGGCGAAGCCGGCATCATACAAGCGGAGGTTTTAAGCTTTGACCGCCTGGCTTACAAGGTACTCAATGAAGCCGGGGGCAGGACCTGCAATACTTTAAACGAACAGGGCAAAAACATGATCCTTAGAAAGATCATGGAGGAAATAAGCACGGATTTGAACACCTTCGCCGGCGCTGCCCGTCAGGCTGGTTTTATCAATATAATCAGTGACTGTTTAAGCGATTTTAAAAGTAATAATATCGACGGCGATATCCTGGCTGAGTATATCGAAAGCTTACCTGAAGACCAACTTTTGACCGGCAAACTCAAAGACCTGCTCCTGATCTACCGCAGCTTTGATGAATATTTGCAGGATCGCTATATCGACCCTGAAGACTATATTAACCTGGTGATCGAAAAGCTGCCGAAAACTTCCTTTCTGAACAATGCGCGAATCTGGATCGACGGCATCGATAGATTTACCCCCCAACTGCTGAAAATGCTGGGCGAATTAGTCAGGCTTAGCAAAAGTATTACAATAACACTTATCATGGATTTTGGCAGTGACAGCCGGGACGGGGAAATATTTGCTGTCTCCCGCCAGACCTATAATAAGCTCCATGCTTTGGCGTTGGAGCAGGGGATCGCGGAGGAAATTATCAGCCTCAAGCCGGATATCCGGTTCAGCCTTGTCAAACAGCCGGAGCTTGCCTTCCTGGAAAAAGAATTGTTTGCATATCCTTATTTTCAATATGAAGGAGAAGTCAGCGGACTTCAGATTTTTGCTGCCGCCAATTTCAAAAGTGAGATCGAAAATATCACAGCAGAAATTCTAGCCCTGGTCAGGGAGAAGCAGTACCGGTTCCGGGATATCATGATCGCCTGCACTGATATGGAACGCTACAGCAGCCTGATCAAACAGGCTTTTCGTGCCAATCACATTCCGTTTTTCATGGATGAAAAACGGGGGATCATGAATAATCCTATCATTGAATCCATTCTGACTACCCTGCAGATCATTATCAAAGGGTACCGCTATGAGGAAGTCTTTCGTCTGGTAAAAGCCGGATTCAGTAATTTGGACAGCCAGCAAGGCGATGAACTGGAAAACTATATTCTGCGTTACGGAATCCGGGGGACCCTGTGGAAGAAGCCCTTTACCATAGAGAATGGCGAACCACTGGACAGGCTCAATGAAGCCCGGGAAATTTTGATCAGGCCATTAGAAGACTTGGAGCGTTCGGTAAAAGGGAACAGGACTTGCCGGGAGATGGCGGCTTCCCTTTATGAATACCTGGAAGCCATAGAGATGCAGGCCAAAATTGAAACTTACATCAGTGAGCTGCGGGATCAGAAGCTGTTTGCCTATGTCAATGAGAATACCCAGATCTGGAATATCGTGATGATGATATTGGACCAGACGGTTGAATTCTTAGGGGATGAGCCAACCGACCTGAAGAAATTTGCCGGCATTTTGGAAGCGGGTTTTGCCTCCTTCGAAATCGGAATCATTCCCACCACCATCGATGAAGTGGCCGTTGGCAGCATCAGTCGTTCAAAACGTTACGAATGCCGGGCTTTGTTTTTGATCGGAGCCAATGACGATCTGCTGCCGGCCCGCCCGGCTGCGCACCAATTGTTATTGGAAGAAGAAATTGAGACTCTTATGGAGCATGGCATCGATCTGGGCTTTGACCCCGAGCAGCGCTTGAGTCAGGAAAATTTCCATATTTATGAGACCCTGACTAAAGCCAGCCAGTATTTATGGGTCAGTTATGCCCTGGCTGACGAAGAGGGCAAACCATTGCACCAGTCCATCATCGTGGACCGCCTGCAGATGATCTACCCCGGGCTTAAAATCAAGAAAGAAAAGAATTTGTTTGGCTACCAGAACCTGAATATGATCGGCACTCCCGATGGCACCCTGGAACCGCTGATCTTAAACCTCAAGGATCACCTGGAAGGGCAAAACATCGATCCGCACTGGTGGGATGTATATGAATGGTACTACAGGAAACCGGAATGGAAAGGCAGATTGGATGCGATCCTTTCCGGCTTTGACCACCGCAACCAGCAGGACCGTATCGGGTCAGCCCTGGCGCAACAGCTGTATAACCGGCCGCTGAAAGCCAGCATATCCAGGCTGGAGAAATTCAACGGCTGTCATTTTGCCCATTTCATCCAATACGGATTAAAACCTCAAGAACGAATCATCTATACCATGGGAGCGCCGGATATCGGCGAATTGTTCCATCTGGGACTGGTCACCTTTGCCCGCCATTTAAAGACTCATAAGCTGGAGTGGAAAGATCTTACCCAAAAAGAATGCTTCGAACTGATAAATGAGATCATGGATCAACTGGTTATAGAATACAAAGACGGCATTTTAAACAGTTCCCCCCGTTATCAATATCTTGTGCAGCGGCTGAAAAGGATCTGCCGCCGGGCGGTCTGGACCCTTGCCCAACACCTTCAAAGAGGGGAATTTGTCCCGGCTTTTTATGAAGTCAGCTTTGGTGAACGGGGCTTGCTGCCGCCCATCGAGATCGAACTTGAGCAAGGAGAAAAAGTTTATCTGGAAGGCCGCATCGACCGGATCGATGTTTGGGAAGACAGTGAATTTGCTTATGTAAAAGTTATCGATTACAAATCCGGCTTTAAAAATATAGATCTGTCTGATATATATAACGGCTTTTCCCTGCAATTGATTATATATCTTTGTTCCGTATTACAGGCTATGCCCGGTTTAAAAGGCAAAACAGCCAAACCGGCAGGGGTTTTTTATTTCAAGATCGATGACCCCATGGTGAAAAATGATTCCCGGGATCCGGAGGTGATTGAAAAAGCCATACTCAAAGAGCTGAGAATGGCGGGCCTAGTGTTAAAGGATGTGAGTATCATCCGCAAGATGGAGCGTGATCTGAACGGTTATTCGGAGATTCTGCCGGTACAGGTGAACATTGACGATGCCATCAGTGAAAGATCAAATGCCCTGGCGGAAGAAGAGTTTGATGCTTTGATCAGACATGTGGAAGCCCAGGTCAAGAAGTTCAGCCAGGCCATATTAAATGGTGAGATCAGGATCGAACCGTCAAGATCCGGCCGGGAAACCGCTTGCAAATACTGCAAATACCGACCGGTGTGCCAGTTTGACATTTTATTTGAAGATAACCGTTACCGCTATATCAAAAGCCTGAAGAAAGACGAGGTCTTAAGGAAACTCATTGCGGGCGGGGAGGTGACCAAAAATGGTTAATTGGACGGATGAACAAATGACTGCCATCCGTGCCCGAAACAGCAATCTGTTGGTAACCGCTGCTGCCGGCTCAGGCAAAACCGCGGTGCTGGTCCAGAGGGTTATCGAACTGGTCATAGAGGATCAGGTTGATATCGATAAATTGCTGATCGTTACCTTTACCCGTGCGGCGGCGGCAGAGATGAAAAACCGCATCAGGAAGGCCTTGATGGAAAAACTGGAGCTGACCCGGGGCAAGGATGCCGGTCTGCTGCGCCAGATCAATCTCTTGAACAAAGCCCAAATCAGTACCCTGCATTCCTTCTGTCAGACAATAGTCAGGGATCATTTTCACCTGGCGGAGGTCGACCCGGGCTTTCAGATTGGTGAAGAGAATGAAATGATGCTGCTGAAAAACGAAGCAGCGGAAGAAACCATGGATCGTGAATATGAAATCGGCCGGGAAATGTTTTATGAACTGCTTGAAATGTTCTCCGGCGGCAGGGATGACAGAAAACTGAAGGAAATCATCATCAGCATCTATGATTTTATCCAGAGTAAACCTGAGCCTTACGGCTGGCTGAAAAATGTGGTTGCCCAGCTGGCATTGACTGCAGACGAATTTGACAGATCTTCCTGGAACGAATCCCTGGCTGACCAGGCGGTCATCCAACTTAACGCTGCCATGGAAATGCTGTCCAGGGCGGTGAACATCGCCGGAAGATCAAACGGGCCCGCTCACTATCTGCCGGTACTGGAAGAAGACTGTGAGAAAGTTCGGGCACTAAAGGACACATTGCAGATTTCCGTCAGAGGCTATATCGAAGCCCTGAGTTCCATGCAGTTCAGAACTTTACCAAGCCGCGGCGAGTGTGATCCAGACCTCAGGGAAAGAGCCAAAGCGTACCGAAATGGCGCCAAAGACATTATCAAAAAGGCCCGGGAAAGTTTTATGGGGAAAAAAGCCGAAGATCTGGCCGCAGACTTGAATCAGATGTATCCGGCTATGGCCTGCCTGGAACAGATGGTATCTGCTTTTCATGAACGCTATCAGCAACTGAAAACTGAAAAAGGCGTTCTGGATTTTAACGACCTGGAGCATTATGCCTTGAAGATCCTGGCTCATGATCCGGTGGCAGAAGAGTACCGGCAGCGCTTCGCCTATGTATTTGTGGACGAATATCAGGACAGCAACCAGATACAGGAAGCCATCATCCAGCGGGTGAAAAAAGCGGACAATTTGTTTATGGTGGGGGATGTCAAACAGAGCATCTACCGTTTTCGTCTGGCTGACCCTACGCTTTTCATGGATAAATACCGGGATTACCGGGATGGAGAGAATGAACCGGACCGGCGGATCTGTCTGCACAGTAATTTCCGCAGCCAGGCCGCCATCCTTCACGGGGTGAACTTCGTTTTTAAGAACATTATGAGTCCTGCTCTGGGTGAGATCGAATATGACGAAAGTGCCTGCTTATATCCCGGCCGGCAGGACTGCAATGAGGCCGGCAGCGGTGAGAAGATCGAAATGATCATCATCGACCATCAGGATGAAGTGGATGAAAACGGGACGGTCATAAATGATGAACTGGAAGAGCTCAATAAGATCCAAATCGAAGCCTATATCGTAGCGGACAAGATCAAAGCCTTGCTGAATACCAGGGTCTATGACCCGCAGCTGGGGAAGGAACGGAACGCTGCCTATAAAGATATGGTGATCCTGCTGCGCACCACCCGCAACTGGATCGACGTATTTACCGAAGTGTTCAACGCCGAAGGCATCCCTTCCTATGCCGATATCAACAGCGGGTATCTGGATGCACTGGAAATAAGCCTGTTTCTAAATTTGCTGAAGGTGATCGACAACCCCCGGCAGGATATTGAACTGATCAGTGTACTGCGCTCGCCCATCTTTCAATTCAGCATCGAAGAACTGGCAAGTATAAGACTGGCCAGCAATGAGAAAACTTTTTACGCGGCCTTGATGGATTATCCGGAAAGCGGGGAATTGCATGACAAAATCAGCGGTTTTTCAGACAATCTGCACAAGTGGCAGAAGATGGCTCGTTACCTGCCGCTGGAAGAGCTGATCCGGGAACTGATGCTGGACAGCGGCTACCTTTATTATGTGACCGCCATGCCGGGCGGCATGCAGAGGGTAGCCAATATCCGGCTGCTGTTTACACGGGCCAGGAACTTTCAAAACTCCACCATGCACGGGCTGTTCAGTTTCCTGAAATATATGGAGCAGGTTAAGGCCTCCCAGGCCGACATCGGTACCGCTAAAACCCTGGGGGAAAATGACAATGTTGTTCGGCTGATGAGCGTGCACAAAAGCAAAGGGTTGGAATTTCCTATTGTGATTCTGGCCGGTATGGGCAAGTATTTTAATATGACCGACACCAACCAGAATATTCTGCTGCATAAGGACCTGGGCATTGGCCCGCGCCTGATCGATACCGAGCGCAGGACCATCAGCCAAACTATCGCCCACAATGTTATCAAGGAAAAGATCCGTTTGGAAAATCTCTCCGAGGAAATGCGAGTGTTTTATGTAGCATGTACCCGGGCTCAGGAAAAAATGATTATGACCGGCTCTGTGGCCAATATCGGCAAAGCCGTGAATAAATGGAGCAATTCCATAGACACCTACCATCTGTCCCAGGCCAGGTGCGGACTGGACTGGTTCGGTCCTGTCATCATGCGTCATAGGGATGGCAGCCCTTTGCGGGCGCTTCTGGAAACGGAATGGGAAGAGGGTATCTGGCCGGATGAGTCCTGCTGGGATATTTCCATTGTCAATAAGAACAAGGTCAGGCTTGGTCTACTGCAGAGCTCCCGGGAGAAAAAGGCATTGTTGCAGCAGCTCGTGGATTTTCAGCCGCTGCCGGACAGCCCCTGGAAGGAAACGGTCAAGACTCGTTTGAACTGGGTCTACCCGTATACAAGTGCGGGACAGATCCCTGCCAAGCTGTCGGTCACCCAGATCCAAAAATTGAAGGATAAAAACTTGAGCAATGTGGAACTGAATATACCGGCACTAATCAGCCAGCCTAAATTCAGAGAGACCAAACCTGCCATTTCAGCACTGGAAAAAGGGAATGCCATGCATTTCATCCTGCAGCATCTTGATTTGAAGCAGGTGCAAAGCCGGGAACAGATCCAAAACCAGCTTGACCTCATGACTGCCCGGCAGTTGCTTTCGGCTGAAGAAGCGGCTGCCGTCGAGATCGACAGCCTGATGAATTTTTATCAAAGTGACATCGGGCGGCGGGTTCTGGCAGCAGACACGGTTAAGCGGGAGACACCTTTCAATTTGCTGTGCCCGGCCAGTGAAGTGATAGAGGGGGCGGAGACTGCACCCGATGAGGAACTGCTGGTACAGGGAATCATCGACCTGTATTTCACCGAAGGGGATGATATCGTTTTGGTGGATTACAAAACCGACTATATAACGCCGGAAAACCGGAGCAGCAAGATTGATGCTTACAGAGTACAGATTGAGCTGTATAAGCGGGCTTTGGAGAGTATACTGAAGAAACGAGTAAAAGAAAGTTACCTCTATTTCCTGAGCATCAACGAACCAATCCTGATGGATGTTGAGTAAACGTTTATACAGGAGCATATCATTGTATTCCGGAAAAGCCCGGTCTACTATTGGTGAAATGAAGAAGAAATACGGCTGAATGGGAGTCGCTGCGAGGGAATTATTCTGTGGGTAACGCCCTCGCCTTTTCCTCTTTTCCTCCACACAAAGATTTGCCCCTGTCTGTGCTAATTCAGTTAGAAACTTGTAAATGAAGCAGGCTTAAATTACAATAAACAGGGAAAGGGGAGAACCACAAGTGGACGAAGACAAAGATAAATTGAACTTGATCGCGGTAAAAACTTTTCCTGCCAATAATAACTATATTTATTTGATTGATTTTTTAAACAAAAGCCTGAAAGAGAAAAGGGTCATGTTCGGTTTGACCAAGGACAAAGAGAAGAATGAAATGACAGTCAATATTTATGAATTTTGATTTATTGGAGTGGGTGAATTGTCGCAGGATGTAAAAGATTTTTTTAAAGAGATGATCAGTATTATTGTTATAGCCTTCATTTTGGCTATGATTTTACGAACTTTTATCGTTGAAGGGAGGATCATTCCTACCGGTTCCATGCTGCCTACAGTACAATTGCAGGACCGGGTAATGGTCAATAAATTCATTTATCGTTTTACCGAACTGCAGCGCGGGGATGTCATCGTTTTTGCGCCCCCTGAGGCGATCCATTCTCCGGATGATTACTTGAAAAGAGTCATCGGGCTGCCGGGTGAAACCGTAGAAATGAAAGATGGAAATGTGTATATCAACGGTCAGGCATTGAATGAGCCTTACATAGCCGAAGCAGTCAATTACGAGTTCGGCCCGGTGGTCGTGCCCGATGATTCGCTGCTGGTCTTAGGTGACAACCGCAACAGCAGTTTTGACAGTCACCTGTGGAACGCCTGGCTGAAAAAAGACCACGTAAAAGGTAAAGCCTTTATGATTTACTGGCCGATCAAAAATATTACCCTGCTGGACCGGGAGGTAACGTTTCGTTGAAGATCCTCTTAACCAATGATGACGGCATCGCCGCCGCGGGAATCCACGCCTTGATCGATGAGTTAAAACTGATTGCTGATTTGTATGTCGCTTCACCTGACCGGGAACGGAGCGCTACCGGTCATTCTATAACCGTGTATGAACCAATCAAGGCAGTTCAGAAAAATATTGCTGATGTTAAAGCCGCCTGGATCATTGGCGGTACGCCGGTGGATTGTGTGAAACTGGCCCTCAGTAAACTGATCCCGGGGGATGTCGATCTGGTGATTTCCGGTATTAATCACGGACCCAACCTGGGAACCGATGTTTTATATTCCGGGACCGTTTCAGCCGCAGCCGAAGGAGTGATTATGGGGAAACCTTCGATTGCCGTTTCTCTTGATTCTTTTGCCGATGAAATGGATTTCACTTTTGCAGCAAAATTCACCAAGCGCCTTGTTCTTACCTTGATGAGGAAAGGCTTTGAGCCCCATATGCTTCTGAATGTAAATGTTCCGGAACTGCCGGAGGATAGCATTAAAGGGATCCGCATTACCCAATTGGGACTGCGCAATTATGAGAACTTGTTTGATGAGATGAAGGATCCCCGCGGCAATACTTATTACTGGATGGGCGGGGGAATCAAAGAAGAAGAGCAGGATCCGGAAAGCGATGTGGAAGCAGCAAAACAGGGATTTATCAGTGTTACGCCCATTAACCTTGACCTGACGGACTATCAGCTGATCAAAAAATACAAGAAGAAATTCAGTGAATATATAGACCTGTCGATTGGAGACGAGGATGATCTATCTTAGCCTGGCCATCAATTGCCTCCTGTTCTTTGTATTGCTGAATCTCAGTTATATCAAAAACCGGAGAGCTGATCCTGACTACCCGGAGAAACCTTTCAGCAAGCTGGTGGTTTTCCCGCTGACCTTGGGCATCTTGTTTACGATCCTGATGGATGTTATGAAAGGGCTGATGTTTTATCAGATCCTGATTTTCATTTTTTCAGCTGCACTTTTATATTTATTCTTTTATGTATTTAATGGGAAAAAATAAAAAATATTTTTTGATACTTTAGGGAAAGTATAGTAACATTTTTTTTAACTGCAGTAATTTGTAAGGAGGTTTTTTAATTGAAGGAATACCCTACCAGTAAAATACGCAACATAGCGCTTGTGGGACATGGAGGTACGGGAAAAACTTCGCTGGTGGAAGCAATGATTTTTAATACCGGGGTATTGAAAAGACTTGGCAAGGTTGATGACGGTAACACCGTATCTGATTTTCAGCCAGAGGAGATTAAGAAAAAGATAACCATTAGCAGTACGATCGTTCCCTGTGAATACCGGGAACATAAAATAAATGTGCTCGATACCCCCGGATATGCAGATTTCTATTTTGAAGTCATCGGGGCTCTCAATGTGGTTGACAGTATGCTGGTCATGTTATCTGCCACGGCCGGCGTTGAAGTACAGACCGAAATCGTCTGGAACGATTTTCCCGCAATTCCCAAAATAGCCTACATCAATAAAATGGATCGTGAAAATGCCGACTTTTATAAAGCTTTGAATGAACTGAAGGATACATTCTCCGACAATATCGTTCCCGTGCAGCTGCCCATCGGGGCTGAACAGAACTTTAAAGGTGTCGTTGATTTGATCCAGATGAAAGCATTGCTTATAGAAAGCGGCAGCGGAAAAATAACCGTGGCCGATATTCCTGCGGACATGGCAGATGATGCGGAAACATACCGGGAAGCTCTGGTAGAAGCGGCTGCGGAAGGCAACGACGAACTGCTGGAAAAATTCCTGGAAGGGGAAGAACTGACCAATGAGGAAGTTCTGGATGGAATAAAAGATGCTGCCACCAAAGGCAGCGCAGTATTTGTATTTTGCGGCGCGGCCCTCAACAATATGGGCGTAACACCGGTAATGGACTTTATCATTGACTGCATGGCATCACCGGACAAGAGTTTACTGGCTGCCGGCAAAGACATAGAGAAAGAACCTCTGCTGGCCCATGTTTATAAAACTATTGCCGACCCTTATATCGGCAGATTGACTATGTTCAGGATCATCAGCGGCAAAATGAAAGCCGACAGTATAGTCTATAATGCCAACAAAGAAAAAGATGAAAAAATTGCCCAGCTTTTGGTCATGACCGGTAAAGAGCAGGCTCAGGTAGCAGAATTAAATGCCGGAGATATCGGGGCACTGGCCAAGTTGGCGGTGACCACCACCGGCGATACTTTGACCGTCAAAGGAAACCAGACCATCATTGAACCTATCCAGTTCCCGATTCCCACCTTCAGTGTGGCCATCGAACCCAAGAGCAAGAAAGACGAAGATAAACTAAGCGGTGCCGTGGGCAGAATCCTGGAAGAAGACCCCACCATCGTGGTAGAGAAAAACAGCGAAACCAAGCAGACCATCATGAAAACCATGGGAGACACCCATTTGGAAATCATCATGGAAAAACTGGCCAAGAAATACGGCGTAGAAGTAGTCAGCAAGGAAATGAGGATCCCTTACCGTGAAACCATCCGGGCCAATGTAAAAGTGGAAGGGAAACATAAGAAACAATCCGGCGGCGCAGGTCAGTACGGTCATGTCTGGATCGAATTTGAACCCTATCCCGACGGAGAATTCGCTTTTGCAGAAAACGTATTCGGCGGATCTGTTCCCCGTCAGTACTTCCCGGCAGTTGAAAAAGGCCTTCTGGAAGCCATTGAAGAAGGAGTTCTGGCCGGATATCCGGTGACCAATATCAAAGCCACCTTGTATGATGGCTCTTACCATGCAGTGGACTCTTCTGAAATTGCTTTTAAGATGGCGGCCAAGATCGCTTTCAAGAAAGGTATGGAATCAGCAAGGCCGACCCTTTTGGAACCTATTGTAAATGCAGAAATCGAAGTTCCCGACCAGTACATGGGTGATATCATAGGCGACCTGAACAGCAAACGTGGCCGTGTACAGGGAATGGAACCGTCCGGCAGCAAGCAGGTCATAAAAGCCCAGGTACCTCTGGCGGAAATGGCCAGATACACCATCGACCTGAAATCTATGACCCAGGGACGGGGCAAATATAAAATGGAATTCTCCCATTATGAAGAAGTACCAGGACAGAATGCAGAAAAAATCATTGAAAAAGCCAAACGCGAGAGAGAAGAAAAAGAGAAATAAGCAATCAACAATCAGCGGTGGAGGGCTTGCGCCCTCCATCTTTATTGGTGATCAGATTACAGCATCAACAGCCGAAAGGAGGTAGGAGAGGTATTGACATTAATGTGTTGATACCAGATATTATGACTGATTTACTTGCCGCATCCGGCTATTATACAGCCGTAAACTTTCTATCACAGAATGAATGGTTCTGCTCCATCTTGACAGCCTTAATAATTATCCTGGCCTTTTGGCTGTTAAGCAAGCTGCTTACCCAATACATACTTGCCTGGGTGCAGGATCTGGCCCGCAAAAACCGACTGGACTTCTGGGCCAAGATATTCGAAGCCCTGCGGAGGCCTTTGCAGATCTTTTTTTTCGGGCTGGGTTTTTTCATCGCCCTAAGTTATTTGCCTATCCCGGTAGCCTGGCAGGGAACCATCAGCAATTTACTGCGCTCCCTGGTCATCCTTTTTATTGCCTGGTGTCTGCTGCGAATGGCCGATCACATGAGCCAGTTCCCGGATGAAATAAAGGAAAAATTCAACCTGGACAAGATCCTGATCCCCTTTATGCATAATGCCATCAAATTCATCATCATCGCCCTCACCATTGTTATCATTGCTCAGGAATGGGATTACAATGTAAATGGATTTATTGCCGGCTTGGGACTGGGCGGACTGGCCTTTGCCCTGGCGGCGCAAAACCTGCTCTCCAATTTATTCGGCGGCATGGTGATCGTGACCGAAAAACCCTTTTCCCTGGGGGACTGGATCAAAACCCCCAGCGTTGAAGGCGCCGTGGAAGAGATCACCTTCCGCAGCACCCGGATCAGAGCCTTTGATCAGGCCTATGTCACCGTTCCCAACTCCACCCTGGCCAATGAACCCATCACCAACTATACCCGCATCGGCAGAAGGCGGCTTACCTTCCACTTAGGGTTGGTGTACAGCACTCCCATCGACAAACTGGAGACCTGTGTAGCCAGGATCAAAAACCTGTTAAAGGAACACCCCGATATCTATGAAGAAACTATCGGTGTCTATTTTGAGAAATTCGGCGACAGCAGTCTGGACCTTTTCGTGGATTGCTTCATCAAAACCAGCCTGTTATCCGACTTTATGTTCGTACGCCATGACATCAATTTAAAGATCATGGAGATACTGGCAGAAGAACAAGTGTCACTGGCCTTCCCCAGCCAAAGCGTTTATGTAGAGAAGATGCCGTGAGGTAGTGAGGCATGAGTAGTATGGAGCGGCGTGACACTGAGAGAGAGACCCTTCACTACACGTAGTGGAATAATTTTGAAAATTACAACTTTATATTTTGATGGAATTGTTAATAATTATTACAGGGATATTATTAATATTGTCGAAATAAGAAGATAAAATATAATAATTTAAGTTTTCGAGTTGCTGTGCCTAAAGCGCAGGCTATGGTCAGTAACCGACAGGGTATAGCGGGAAACGGTTATGCCTCCCATTGCGGAAAGAAAACTGGACTATATAAACTTAGGTATGGTGAAATTGTAAAGTCAGTTGCTAATTCGCAGCTGGCTTTTTTATTTTTTAGTATACTCCGGGCGGGGTTATTGAGGTGACTATCGCATGCGGAAATCAGAGAAGCAGTGTCAAGTGCATACTACAGCAAGCCTGCAAGGGAAAAGAAAAAAGAAGATGAGCGGATCTTCCTACAAAGTCCAAGATGGTGAGGGAATATGAGGAGAACAGAACAGAATATAATTTCAAGTCTGAGGGGAGAGGGAATATGAGAAGAAGAGCGGGATTTATTTTCATTATTGCATTGTTCATGCTGGCTGCTGGTGCAGGTTATGCCCTGGCAGGGGACGGAAATGGAGATGGTTCCGGGGGAGGCCAGAATAACCCATTAGATCTGGTCAGTTCCGTACCTGCTAACGGAGCGACGGGAGTGGAGAATCTGGAGTCCATCAAACTGACTTTCAGTAAGAATGTTGTCTACATGACCGTGAGGGACAACAACCAACAGTGTTTTTCCTTATGGACGGGAACCGAACGGATACCGGCGGAAATTATCCTGGCCGATGACCAGATTGAACGGGACAAGCGTCATGACGTGATTGTTAAACCTATACAGCCTCTCGAGCCAGGAACAACCTACCGGGTGGAAGTAGCACCGTCACTGGAATCGAAAAGCGGAGTGACACTGGGGACCAAAAAGATTATCAGTTTTACCATGGCTGGAAGCAAATTGGTACCCTTACCGGATGAAGGACAGGAAGCTGCTTCCGTAACAGGAGATCTGGAAACAAATAAGACACCGGATGAAACGCCGGCTCAGTCACCGGAAAATGAAGCTGCAGCCGGGCAAGATAAGGAAACGGCCGCTGAGACGGAAATTGGCGATTCCGATAAAACACAAACAGGGGATAAAAGTCAGGCTGAAAATTTAGAGGCCGCATCCCCGGAGGATAATGATCAAACCGCAGTCGAAGATACACTGCCAGTAGACCCAAATCAAAAAATGAAAACGGCAGGGTTATGGATCGCACTTGCAGCCCTGGCAGTATTGGCAGCTGGCTGGGGTTATCGCCGCCTGCGCAAGTAAGAAGGTAAAGAACAAGTTTATTTCAAGCAATGGTTTTTGGGGTGAGTTCAACGAAAAAACCCGTCATGATTTTAGTATTTATTGCTGCTCCTATTTTGATCATATTGCTATCCTTACTCATAGGGCGCTATCCGGTGGATATTTCCAGTGCGGTGGAAATCCTCTGGTGCCGGATCACCATGCAGCCATGTTTGATCGAGGATATATACCAGACTGTGGTCTGGGATATCAGACTGCCCAGAGCTATTCTAGGAGCGATGGTAGGGGGCTGCTTGGCGGTAAGTGGGGCAGCCTTTCAAGGATTGTTCCGCAATCCCCTTGTTAACTCCGGAATATTGGGGGTCAGCTCCGGGGCAGGCTTTGGAGCCGCTTTATCGATCATATTATTCCATCAGACCGCAGTGACCTATACTTTTGCCTTTGGGTTCGGCATTCTGGCTGTCACCTTGAGTTACCTCATCAGCCGGGTTTATAATGCCACACCTACTATCATGCTGGTTTTGGGCGGTGTTATCGTATCGTCAGTATTTTCTGCTCTCATCTCATTGGTTAAATACCTGGCTGATCCCCTGGATGAACTGCCGGCTATCGTCTTCTGGCTGATGGGCAGCCTGGCTTCGGCCCGTTTCAGCGATATAATGATCGCGGGAATTCCTATGTTGATCGGCACAGCAGGCCTATTTCTGTTCCGCTGGCGGATCAATGTACTTTCCATGGGCGATCGGGAAGCCCATACCCTTGGGATCAATACCGCGGGAAACAAAGGGATCATCATTGCCTGTGCCACTTTGGCCACCGCCGGAGCAGTCTGTGTAAGCGGCATCATCGGCTGGGTAGGTCTGGTCATTCCCCATATCGGACGCATGATCGTGGGCAATGACAATAAAATACTGATCCCGGTGAGCTTTTCCCTGGGGGCAGCCTTTCTAGTCATCGTAGATGATTTCGGGCGGATGCTGACCGGATCGGAAATACCGCTGGGGATTCTGACGGCTCTAATTGGTGCGCCGTTTTTTGTTTACCTGTTGAAAAAGACCAAAGGAGGCGGCTGGTAAGATGACTCCTTTAATCGAAGTGCAAGATTTAGGATTTCGATATCCCCAGGGTACAGTCCTGGATAAGATCGATTTTACCGTGGAGCGGGGCGAAATATTCTGTCTGCTGGGGCCCAACGGCTGCGGCAAGACCACGCTTTTAGACTGCGTATTGGGATGGCTGAGACCCTGCGCCGGACAGGTATTGATCAACGGCGAGCCTCTGCTGGCTATGTCGGCCAAACAAATAGCCAGAAAAATGGCCTATGTTCCCCAGGTGCATGAAAAAACCTTTCCCTATTTAGTTAGGGATATCGTGCTGATGGGCAGGGCCTCTTTCCTGGGGCCTTTCCGCACCCCTTCACCGGAAGACCTGGCTATTGCGGAAAAGGCTCTTACCATGGTGGGGATAGAAAAGCTGAAAGACCGACCCTATACCCAATTAAGCGGCGGGGAGTGTCAGCTGGTCATGGTGGCCCGCGCACTGGCCCAGAACAGCCCTTTGATCGTCATGGATGAACCCACTGCTCATTTGGATTACCGACACGAACTGATCATTATGGAAACCATTGCAGAACTCACAAGGCAAACCGGGCTTTCCATACTGATGGCCACCCATATCCCCAATCATTGTTTTTATTTCGAGAACCAGGGCATAAACACACGGGCAGCCCTGATCAAAGACCATACCATCATCGCTATGGGGAAACCGTCAAATGTTTTGACCGAAGAAAACCTGAATGAGCTGTACAGTATCAATACCCGAATTTTAAATTACCAGCTGGATGATGGCGGAAAGTTAAAACAAGTCCTGCCCATCAGCACAGTGAAACCATAAGGAGATCAAGGGAGGGAAGATTTTGATCCAAACCAGGCGGAAAACAACTATCGGCAATGCCTGCCTGTTACTCTTACTAATGGCGGCATTGTTCCTGACAGGCTGCAGCACCGACCAGGCAGACAAGGGGAAAGCTGCACCCGACCAAGCGGCCACCCGAACAATTGTTGATTGTGTAGGGAGGGAAGTAGAAATACCTGCTAACCCTGAACGCATTGCCTGTCTTTGTCCGGAATCCGGTTACGCCCTGGCCTTATACGGACAGGGGGATAAAATCGTTGCCACGACCGGCGGTATGCAGAGAGACCGACTGCTGGTCGAGATGTACCCACATTTAAAAGGACTGCCGGTGCCGAAAAGCAGTGAAGTCATAAATGCGGAGGAACTGCTGCGGACCGGGGCAGACCTGGTTTTCGTAAAAGGAGACACCACCAGCAATAAAGCCGAAATGGATAAGTTGGAAAAGATAAAAATACCGGTGGTGGCCATGCAGTATAACAGCATGGAAGAGCAGCAATTCGCCATGCAGATGGTTGCTGAAATCGTCGGCTGTGAAGCCGAAGGACAAAAATACCAGGAATTTTACCGGGATACGGTCAGGAAAGTGCAGGAAAGAACCGCCGGGTTACCGGATGACAAGCGGATACGCATTTATCATTCTGTCAGTGAAGCCACCCGCACCGATACCGCAGACAGCCTGGCAGGCGATTGGACGCAAGCGGCCGGAGTCATCAATGTATCCGCAGAAGCAGAGTTAAAATTGACCGATGGCAATAGTTATGCCAGTTTGGAACAGATCCTGTTATGGGATCCCGATTATATTCTGGTCAATGACCCCAATGTGGTGGGGTATATTATGGGCCACGAACATTGGCGGCCCCTTAAAGCAGTAAAGAATGACCAGGTCCTGCCGCTGCCCATAGGCATTTCCCGCTGGGGGCACACATCATCCCTGGAAACACCCCTGGCGGTATTGTGGACCGCCAAACTGGCCTATTCGGAACAATTTGAGGACTGTGACATGGAAGCAACAGTCCGGGACTTTTATAAGGAGTTTTTTGACTGGGAACTTGATGACGAAACCATAGCCAAAATAATCAGCGGGCAAGGCATGAGAGATGACAAGAGTTAAAAATAAGAAGCGGAGGTGAAAAGATTGAGGGCCTTAATATGTATCGATGATACCGATAATATCGATATCAAACGCGGCACCGGACAGCTGGCATCCTTGCTGGCGCAAGAAATTGAGGAAAAGGGCTGGGCAAAATGCGAAGCAGTCACCCGGCATCAATTGTTCGTCCATCCGGATGTGCCATATACATCTCATAACAGTGCCATGTGTTTTGCGGCAGAGATCGAGCCGCAGCACCTGGATAATATCATCGCCTACGGAGGCGAATTTCTGGAAAGAGAGAGCGCGGTAGGTTCCGATCCGGGCCTATGCGTGGCCATCCCCGAACGGATCACTAATCCCGGCTGGCTGATAGCCTACGGGTTTTCGGCCAAACAGGAAGTCTTAAACAAGGATTATGCTTACAGCTTAGCCGCCGAACTGGGCATACACCTGTCCGAACACGGAGGCACCGGCGACGGTGTGGTAGGAGCCCTGGCCGGGAGCGGCCTGCGCTTAAGCGGCAATGACGGACGTTTCCGCGGCAAATTCACCATCGGCATGCCGGGGCAGTCACTCACTGTGGAAGATATTTATGCCAAAACCTATATCACCCGGGTAAGAAACAAGGAAGACGGTAGATTTCTGCTTCCCGAAGAAAGAGTGGAACTGGGGGAAGTGGTAAAAGCAGTGCTCATAGAGCGGGAAGCCGTTTTACTGGTCAACCCGTTGGCCGACCCCGGAGACCAGGGAGCAGTCTGGAGAACCTGCAGCAAAGAAGAACTTAAAGGATATTAGAATTAACCAGAACCGATCTGGAACGGAGTTAAAATTTGTGGGGTGGTGATAAGATCGATCCAATAATTATCAATACTAACAGGAGAATGTAAGGAGGGAGCTTTTTTGATTGGGAGATGGAGAGGAAGGTCATTTACAGCTATTATTGTGACATTATTCTTTATAATGTCCATGATCATTGCTGTGCCGCCAGTACAGGCAGCCGATATGACCGTAGAACTTTTAAGCCCGGCATCCACTTGGGAAAGTGAGGCTGGCGGTACTGTTACATATCTGGTCAACCAGGAAATGGACAGTAACAATATCGTTTTCCAGTGGAATTTCGGCAATGGGATCGACACATATTGGGATACCAATATTGGGTTGGTTACCCTTGCTGAAGTTGGCGGGGCTGCAATTGCACTGGACAGTACGGATTTCACCTATACCAAGGCGGATACTCCGGTAAAACTGCGGCAAATGGAGTTGAATTTAAAAAGCACAGCTCTGGAACCAGGTAAAGATTACACCGTTACACTAGGGGCTGCTATTGCAGCAAATAATGGTACAGATTCCTTGGGAAAAGACTATGTATGGAAATTCAGCACTGCAGAAGCTGGAGTTGTTGAGATCACCGCATTTGATGCTATAGCCGATGTAAATGCTGGTACTGCAGGAGCTGCTTCCTATGCAGATGCAGCTGCTATACAAGCTGTTTTACCGGATTCAGTTACTGCCAATGCAGGCGCAGTCACCGTACCGGTCACAGCATGGGAAGATACAGATTTGTACGACCCGGCAGCAGCAGGCAGCTATACTTTCACGGCAGTCCTGGGAACGATCCCGGATGGTTTTGCCAATACTGGAGGCTTTACAGCAACTGCCGAAGTAATAGTAGAAGCTGATTCCACAGCAGACATCACCCCGCCGGTCATTACCCTATTGGGTGATGAAGTCGTGAACCTGAGCTTAGGAGATCCTTTTACCGAGCCGGGATATACCGCCATTGACGATGTAGACGGGGATATTACTGATAATGTAATAGTTGGTGGCGATGCCGTAGATACAAATACAGTCGGGACTTATATTATCACCTATAATGTCAGTGATGCCGCCGAAAACGCTGCCACTGAAAAGACCAGAACAGTAATCGTAAGCGAGGCAGTCCTGGCCACTTACACAGCACAGCAAGGGTCCATTTTCCAGTTGATGCTGACAAGTGTACCAGCTGCCGATATTGGAGTCAAAGCGGCGACAGATACATACTATGAAAATGTTATCAAAACCCCTTATGATTCATCATCAGCAATAAATTTTGATATAACGATTACTGGTTCCGGCGGAAACACTTATCCATTGACAACCGCGGAGACCAGAGTGTTTCCCTATATCAAAATCCTAAATGCAACCAAAACAACTGTTGCTGAATACAGCAACGGAACCGGGGCACTGAAATGTGAAGGGACGGATGTTGCACCCGGTGGGAATGGCACAACCTTTAAAATGGTTTTAGATGCCAATACCCTGGCCCCTAATACGCAATATTACCTTTATATTGACCAGAATCTGCAGAATAAGCAAACCACTCCAGCAAAGTTCGGCAAAAGCATCTATTTCGAATTCAATACGGCAGATTTATCAAAACCTCAATGGAATGACGCAACTCTTGACGCATCCAACATTACCAAGAACAGCCTGACTCTGACCTGGAGCGGAGCAACAGATAATGTGGGCGTAACCACTTACAAAGTTTACAATGGCGCAACTTTATTGACAACCGTGACAGGAACCACATGCGATGTGACAGGGCTTACAGCAGGAACCACCTACACCTTTAAAGTGGAAGCGGAGGATGCAGCAGGCAACCTGAGCAACAGCGGTCCGAGTAAAACGGTAACCACCAAATCCGGTGGAACCGGGAATAATTCCGGTGATGGCAGTGGAAGCGGTGACGGCAGCGGGAGCGGGGATGGTGCCGGAGCAGGCACCGGCAATCCTGGCGATTTGACGGTCGAAATTACGTCTATTAAAACCAATCCTACTGATACGATCCTGCATCTGGATTTCAACAAAGGAATGGATGATAATTTAGATGCCAGTCTGGCTTTGATAAAAGTATATGAAAAGAGCAGTAAAAAGGAAGTTACCTGGTCAGATTATAAATACGACAAATCCGGCAATACGGCTACCGGTGACAAAGTAAGGCGTCTGGTATTGAATTTCAATGACCTGAAATCCGGCACCACTTATGTAATCGAACTTGGTGCCAATGTCATGTCCAATAATGGCAGCACCCTGGGAGTGGTTAATAAATTTGAATTTACTACTGATGGCAATGCTTCCTCTGACGGCTCATTAACGGGGGGTAGCTCACCCACCACAGAGCCAGTGACAAGCGAGCCTCAGCCGGAAACACCAGTAGTTACGACTCAACAGCCCGATGTACAATTAAGTGACATCGCAGAGCACTGGGCAAAAGGCAGTATCGAGGAACTGGTGGCCATGGGAGCTATCAGCGGTTATCCCGATGGAAGCTTTGCCCCGGACAAAGGCATCAGTCGTGCAGAATTTGCCGTGGTGCTGATCAAGGCATTCAAACTCGAACCCAAAGCTGGGAAAGTATTTGCTGATACAACAGAGCACTGGGCGAAGGATTCTATAGCGGCAGCCAATGGCTACGGCATCATCAGCGGCTATGACGACAGTACATTCGGGCCGGATGACATTATCACCCGCGAGCAGATGGCAGTCATGATAGTAAAAGCCGCCCAGCTGCAAACAAGCAACGGTGAGTTGGAATTCGCTGACCGCGACCAGATTTCTTCCTGGGCAGCCGATGCCATTGCTGCAGCTGTCCAGAACCAATTGATCAGCGGTTATCCCGATAACACCTTCCGCCCAGGTCAGGGAGCCAGCCGGGCAGAAGCAGTGACCGTGATCTTAAAGGCGCTGAAATTAGGGAAAGCATAAAAACAGCGAATTATTAGCCAAATAAAAGAGGCGAAATACAAATTTTGTACTTCGCCTCTTTTTCTTTAAATACAATACCACAAAATGCCGAATATATCAAGACTTGTAACCGCTTGCTGTGATGGATATACTAGGGCAGGGTGATATAAATGGGCAAAGAATTTCTGCCGGCACTGATCGAATGGCAAAAGCAGCAAACCATCTCAGAACTCCGGGAATGTAACCAATTCACCAAAAAATATGGCCTGTCTCTTACCGAACAGCAAATCATCGATGTAACGGAGAGACGATTCGCAGCCCTACGGGATACAGGGCGGATCGAGTTTGGTCAGGGTATATTGACCAGGCTGCTTAAAGCCTTCTGCAATTCGCCTTATATCATGCAGGATGACTATGAAGAAACCATTCTGGTATTGCAGGATTGCTTTTACTATTTCAAAAACGAGTCTGAGGACAGGATTTCGGATGATGAGCTGATGGAGTTCATGAAAAACCGCTTCGATGGCATTTGCCAGGGATCCCTGGAATATCTGGCCGGCACTTCTTTAGAAGAGCTGTGCCGCAACACCAGGTACGGATACGAAGTTGACGAAACAGATATTTATGGCCGTGGGTTTTAAGAATGAATGATCTGACTCCCATAATTTATACAGTTAATGATAAGCCGTTATTGGAAGAAGAACAGCTTACATTGCAGGGGAAGCTCTGGCAACTGCTGGCACGTCAAACGGATTATTATACCATGGGCTGCAGCAGCTCGGTGCGGGTAGAGATGGCGGAAGAGCTTTATCACTCCCTTCTCTTTACACTGCAGGAAGGGCTGAAATACGGTGCCTTTGACCGGACACAGCTGCTTGCCGCTAAGGATTTGGAGCTACTTTTAAGAGAGGGCAGGGAAGTGATCGAAAAGCAAGTGGAAGCCGGGAAGCGGCTATGGATGCAGATCCAGCAGAATCCAGCCGGTATCAACAACATTTCATATGACGATACATTAAAAGGTCTGGTTGAGTTTTTCAAAAGATATGACATTCGGTATTTCGCTCATCAGATTCCTGGTGATATTGATTACCAGCTTGGCCATCATGTCCCCGATGAACTGCTGGGTATCGAATATGTGAATACGTATCTGCGCCGGCTGCTGATCGAAAACAGTTTTATCCGATGCTTTGAAACTGATAAAGTAGTGAGGCTTTTGCAATCCAGCTGCCCGGATTACTGCGGCCAGCTGATCAATCTTTATGAACCGGTGGCTATAAATGCCATAGGCCTCGCATTGCTGAACGAAGATATCTATGCGCTAAATATCACTGCCGAAATGAAAGAGTCACTGGTCAGCAGTCTGCAGGGGTGTGATAAAGATTGTTTATCCCGGCTGCTCGCCCAGTCGGCAGAAAAGGTGTCATCTCTGCTCAAAGCCGGAGCCCCGGCGGCTGATTATTTAAATCAGACTGCTGCAGAATTGCTGCCGAGGATCGAGTTGCTGCTGCCCACAGGACATCTGGACGGGGTATTTTTAACCTTTTCGGTATAGCTGGAGATCGACTCATTCTTCTGCTGGTGTTTGCATGCCGCGAATATTTTCCATTCCAAAAAAGCTTTAATGGACGGTTAGCATAATCTTTTCCATCCGAACATGAACGGATTTAAAAACCCGTTATCAGCATTCACTATGTTGAAAATTGCCTGTTTATAGAAGGAATTGTTTACGCCTTAAAGAATATATTTCATAAATGAATTGCTTGATTTTCACGAGAAGATGTTTGGCAGTATTCAGGTCATTATTCAAGGAGGCGGATTAATATGAATTGCGGAAGAAATACATCAAGAAACGCATCAATTTCAGACAGCCTTTATGGATTAGGATTTATTGGGGCACTGGTATTTTATATCCAGTATGCTACGTCTTTTTTGACCGCCCTCATAGGCATCGGGAAATCCTTGTTATGGCCTGCCTTCGTTATCTATGATCTATTAGTATTCCTTAGTAAATAATTAAAATTATAGGCTGCAACTTGGCCGCGAAACTTTAACAAGACCAATGAGTTCTAATTTTGCATTTATAATAGGTTAGACAGTACTACCATAACTTGGTAAGATAAAAAATAGATTAAATCTTACGGGATCAATATTCATGAACACAAATATTTTTCAATTAAGAGAACGTTATGAGACACGCCTGGTCTTCAGGATAAGCGTGTTTATTCTTGCCCTGGTGATGTATTTTGTTTATCCGCAGAGTTTCAAGGTCATGAATGGTTTTAACTTCCTGCATCAACTCTCATGGCTTCATCTGCTATGGATCATCTGGGTTATTGACATGATCCGTCAGTTTATTCCCAAAAAAGGACACCTGCCTCTTGGATCCCTGAAGCAGTTTAAACAATTCTACATACCGATCAGGAAACTGCTTGATGAGAAAGAGATCTTGCTGGCTTACAAAAAAAATGCGCTTGATTCCTTAAAAGTCCTGGTAATCTGGACGTTTTTAGTCGCTTTTATCGGCGTGCTATGGTGGGCGAAAGTCTTAAAAGCAAGGGAATTGCTGCTGATTACAGCTGCGTTTTATGTTCTGGATCTGGTTTTTGTCCTTTATTGGTGCCCTTTCCGGGTGTGGATCTTGAAAAACCGCTGCTGCACCACCTGCCGCATCTTCAATTGGGATCATCTGATGATGTTCTCACCGATCATCTTTGTTCCAGGATTCTTTTCATTCAGTTTATTCGGCCTGTCGCTGGTCATCTTTTTTGCCTGGGAAATAGCCTTTATGATCTACCCGGAACGATTCTGCGAAGAAACCAATGAAGCTTTGCAGTGCCGCAACTGTACCGACAAGCTATGCGGCAACAAGCTGATTCCCCGCCGGAATAAAAACGACGTCGAATTTATAAATATGTAATGAGACCAGATATCTGATATGTGGTTCTATTTTCAGTGGATGTATTGTTCCCCTCACGCGCCAGCATCAATGAGCATACTCAGTGTAAAATTATGATTTCATAATCTGATTATAAAATTTTTAAGGCTGTACACACCTGCTTCGACGCTAATGATTAAATAAGAACTTTTCATCGCAGCTGGAAAAGGAGAGGAGACAGAATGGCATTTAATAGACTGTTTGAACCTGGTGAGATCGGATCTTTGAAGCTAAAAAACCGGATCGTGATGGCACCTATGGGCAATATCAATATGGCTGATCCCATCGGACGGCCGCTGCCCAAAATGATCGAGTATTTTACCGAACGGGCCAGAGGAGGGACGGGGCTGCTCATTACCGGGCTGATACCTGTATCCTTCGGCATTGATCCCACTGTCTCAGAGGAGAATGACACCACTTATTTTCCCCGGATAGACGGTTCCTCCCGGACCAGGCTTTCGGGCTGGCGTGATCTGGCTGCAGCGGTTCACGCTTATGACGCGAAAATACTGATTCAGCTAACCGCTGGATTGGGGCGGGTAGGTTCCCCGGAAGCCGCTTTGAAAGGAAAGATCCCCAAGTCAGCCTCCTTTAACCGCAATTTTTACGTGCCGCAGGTTCCCCATCTGCCGCTTTCCGACCGGGCAATCAAAAGGATAGTGAAAAGCTTCGCCCAGGCGGCCATTAATGCCAAAGTGACCGGATTGGATGGGGTACACCTTCATGGGCATGAAGGCTATTTAATGGACCAGCTTACCTCCTGGCCCTGGAATCGGCGCCGCTTTGGAAGGTATGCAGATAAGTTCCGCTTTGCACTTGATGTTGTCCGGGCTATCAAAGACCAGTGCGGAGAAGATTTCCCGGTGGTGTACCGCCTGGACCTGACTCAGGCCTTGCAGTCCTCATATGGGGAAGAAATATTCAAACATAGATTCCGCGGTAAAGAACGAACCGTAGAAGAGGGCCTTAAGATGTGCCGGATTCTGGCGGAAGCAGGAGTAGACGCCTTCGATGTGGACAAAGGCTGCTATGATAATTGGTTTTATCCCCACCCACCTGCCTATTTCAATGATATTCCCTATGTGGAGGAAATGGCCGGTGAGCTGAAGAGTTTCCTGATGGACAAGGGAATCAGCAGACCGGTGATCGCGGTAGGCAAAATGGGTAAACCTGAAAAGGCCGCTGAGGTTCTGGATAAGGGCTGGGCTGATTATGTTATGCTTGGCAGGCCGCTTTTAGCTGATCCTTACTGGCCGCAAAAGGTAAAAGAGGGAAAAATCAGAGAGATTACTCACTGCATCGGGGACCAGGAAGGCTGTATACAATCGTTTATCCTGGGGGGACACCCCTGCTGCACGGTCAATCCTTATGCCGGTTTTGAAGATACCAAACGTCTGACTCCTGCTTGCATCAGCAAAAAGGTAGCCATCATTGGCGCCGGACCGGGCGGATGTGAAACTGCAAAAATTTCTATGGCCCGGGGGCATCAGGTAGTCCTGTTTGAGAAAAGCCATCAAGTAGGCGGACAACTCTTGACCGGCAGTAAAATGATGATCAAGCATGATCTGGCACTTTACATGGAAAACCTTCAATATCAGATGGATCAGCTGGTTGAGCAAGGATTGACCATTCATTACGGGAAAGAAGTTTCTCCCCATGAATTACTGGGCCGGTTCGATGTGATCATTTGTGCTACAGGATTAAAAACCACTCTGCCTGCGATCCCGGGACTGGATCCCAACCGCGCCATGGACATCCGCGCATTTCTGGATGGGGGAATGGTCATTCCGGAACATGCCCGCAGAGTAACAGTTGTGGGCGGTGGAATCGCCGGGTGCGAAGTTGCCTGCGCTCTGGCCAGGGAAAAAGGGGTTGAAGTTACCATCATTGAACGCCTGCCGGAATTGATGAAAGGAGTTGTACATGCCAACCGGTCCATGCTGCTGTGGATGCTGATGGGGAAGGGTTCACCCTCCGGAAAAGCAGAAGATGTATTGACGCAGCCGGTTAAGGCCTACACTGCCTCGGAAGTATTTAAAGCCGACCCTCAAAACCTCTATATAAAGGCCAACCGTAAACGCTCCGATCCTTATACTCCCTGGACAACACTGATCCCGGACAATATCCATAACCCTTTTCATAAAAGGCTGGACCCTGACGATACGGAAGAGATAGTCATACCCACAGACTTTATCGTATTCGCAACTGGAGGAACCAGCAATAATGAACTGTATTATCAATTGTTAAAGGAACAGGCAGCTCCGGAAATCTATTGTGTGGGTGATGCCAATAAACCCGGCCGGGCCTGGGAAGCCATCAATGCTGCTAACGAAATAGGCCGGTTTATATAGTGTGAATAAATGTTTTGACATCTGAATATAAAAACAATTATTCTTATATTTTTTTACTTATATTAAAACTAATGCAGTTTCTTCAGATATAAAATTTCAATTCTAACCAGAATTGTTTTATTAATGTGTGTTATACTAATTGCCAAAAGAAAATTTTGGGGGAATATTTGTGAGAATCGCGGTGGTGGATGGTCAGGGGGGCGGCATCGGTAAATTAATCGTAGAAAACCTGCGCCGGGAATTAGGTCATTCCTGCCATATTATCGGGCTTGGCACCAATGCGGTTGCAGCATCCCTGATGCTGAAAGCCGGTGCCAATGAAGGTGCCAGCGGAGAAAATGCAGTCATTTTCTGTGCATCCAGGGTCGATATGATTGTTGGATCAGTGGCAATCATAGCTGCCCATGCCTTCCTGGGCGAGCTGACACCGGCCATGGCTGAGGCCATTGCAGCATCATCAGCAGTAAAGGTATTATTGCCATTGAATCGTCAAAAGATCGAAATATGCGGTGTAATTGACGAATCATTACCCATGCAGGTCAGCCAATTGGCAGAACGGGTGAAACAGATGGTTGAACAGGAATCATAAAAAAAATACATAAAAGCATTCGCATAGACAAACAGAAACGAGAAAGGCAGGAGAGATACATGTGTAAAGATATGCCGCCGCTGGAAAAGGCGATCCAGTTTCACGGCCATATATGTCCCGGTCTTTTGATGGGAGTAAGGGCAGCAGAATTTGCCCAAAAATACCTGGATATAGACCCGGATCAGGATGAAGAATTATTAGCAGTGGTCGAAACCAATTCCTGCGGAGTGGATGCGATCCAATCAATATTAGGCTGTACTTTTGGCAAAGGCAATCTGATCTTTAAGGACTATGGCAAAAACGTTTACACCATTGCCAGCCGGGAAAAAAGACGGGCGGTGCGGATCGCACAAAAATACAAACCGCAGTCTCATCCTGACTCTTTGCGTTATCGTGAATTGAAACGCAAGGATAGTCTGAATGAGGCAGAATCTGCAGAAGCGGAAAATCTTTTGGGAGCTATTTTTGAAAGGTTGATGAGTACTCCCTTTGAAGAGCTTTTTACATGGCGGGACATCGATTTTTCTTTCCCCGCCAAAGCGGAGATATATCCTACCGTGCAATGCTCCGTATGCGGGGAAGGCGTTATGGAACCCCGGGCGATCAGAAATGGGCAGAATTATGTTTGCCCTGATTGTGTATAAAAGATGGAGGACAGGCCTATGTGCGAAGCGAATGTATATCTTCACCGGGACGGGCAGGAAGAACTCTTGATGGAAAGCGTGGACCGTATCATTCCGGGTGAAGATAACCAGATTTTTATGGAAAATATTTTTGGAGAAAGACGGGTGGTGAAGGCCCGCATCAGAGAAATGGAACTGGTACGCCACCGGGTGATCCTGGAAGCCGTACCGGAAGAGCCGGTTCAGCGTCACACTGAAATATGGCTGGAACCCGAAACGACCCATGGTCATTTTCATCCGGGGGAAGCGGTAATAATCAAGCTAAATAAGGGATATAACATGCAAGCTGACAGCCAGGCGGAATTAAAAGACCCAAAAGCTTATATCGTCAAACCGGAAGGCTCCCGGGAATTGGAACTACATGCCCATCATAACCAGGGAGAAATAAACCTGACGGAAGAAATAGACGGCCTGGCTCAAATTTATGTTCATGAAAAAGGGGAACAGGAACGTTATGCTGCTGTTCTGGTGGAAGTTGGGCATCATCACCACCACGGCACCCAACCCATCGGACTGCCGTTGGAGATCATTTCCACTGATTACAGCCACGCCCGTATGGGAGAAAACTATGAGATCCAGGTACTCAAAAATGGCATTCCCTTAGCCGGCGCTGAGGTAAAAGCTACTTACAGCAGTACGAAAAATCGCGATTATCCTCATCATTTGACAACCGATGAAACTGGCCGGGCGAAATTGTTCCTTACAGCCCGCGGGAATTATTTGTTTTCGGTTACGGATGAAAATATTATCAGCACATTTACCCTGGTAAAAAGTTTTTAAGCGGAAAATAAATCTAAATAGCAGGAAACGAAAATCTGACAGCGAATAAAGAGAATTAATGCTCGCTATGAAAGCGCGCTCAAATTTTATTTCAAAGTCAAGGATAAAAGTAAAATTCAATACTATCAATCATGCCATGAAGGTATTAGCGGTGTATCCGCTGATGTTTTTCATGGTTTTTTGTGCTTGTTGTCTTATCATGTCCAGATGCTCCCGGACGAATGAGCCTGAAAACCGAACTATATGTTTAATTTTTGAAGGGGGTTGGAAAATGCATATTCCGGATGGTTATTTAAGTCCGCAGACTGCTGCGCCGCTGTTGGCGCTTATGGTGCCGGTATGGGGGGCGGCAGTAAAAAAGGTAAAGGAAAAAGTGAAAAAGAAGCATGTACCGATATTAGCGATCGGGGCTGCATTCTCATTTACTATTATGATGTTCAACTTGCCAATACCCGGAGGCAGTTCGGCTCACGCCGTGGGGGCAGTGTTGATGGCTATTCTCTTAGGCCCTTGGGCTGCGTGCCTGGGGGTATCCACCGCACTTATTATTCAAGCTTTGATTTTTGGTGATGGAGGTATTTTAGCGATTGGTGCAAACTGTTTCAATATGGCATTTGTTATGCCTATGGTGGGCTATTTTGTTTATAAATTGGTCAAAGGAAATGCAGCGGCAGGTTCCAGGTGCGGACTTGCAGCCGCGGCCCTGGCAGGATACGTAGGGCTGAATATGGCTGCCTTGTGCACAGCCTTGGAGTTTGGCTCCCAGTATCATCTGTTTCAGACCGCTGACGGGACCCCGCTTTACTTTATGTATCCCATCAAAGTGGCACTCGCCGCTATGATGTCGGAACATCTGCTGCTGGCTGGACCGGTGGAAGCATTGGTCACCGCTTTAGGGATAGGTTTTGTACAGGCAAATTATCCTGAATTGCTGGCAGAACATGATCAGGCTGGAAGTACTTTTGAATTGGAGGTGCCACAAAATGTTTAATAGATATCGCAAATTGTGGTTTGCTTTGGGAGCTTTTATGATTCTGTCCCCTTTGGGCTTGCTAGCTACCGGTACCGCTTTTGGTGAATGGGGCGTTGATCAGTTGGTGGATGAAGTCGGTTTTATACCGACGGGGCTTCAGAAGATGGCTGATATATGGAGCCATGCCCCATTAGCTGATTATGCAATAGCCGGTTTTGATAGGAGTTTTCTGCAAGCTTCATTGGGATACATTTTATCAGCCGTGGTCGGTGTAGCACTGGTAGCAGGCTTAATGCTGCTGCTTACTAAAATGGTCAAAGATTAAAAACAGGAGTCAAGCAGAAATGACAGCAGAGAAACATTATTTGCAGCTGCCAGACTGGATGGAGAATGTTAGGATCGAAGAAAACGTAGAAACTTCGGTTACCCATGGTGCTAATTTCCTGGCGAAAAGTATTCGCCGAATGAAGCAGAATATGGTTGAAGAATTGATGACGGAGCGTTCTGCCAACCGGCCAGGTATCCTGCAGCAGATGGATGCGCGCATTAAATTGATATCGGTCATCATGCTGATCATTGTTGTGGGGCTGGTCAGGAGTATTCCGATTTTGCTGGGCGTATGGCTTTTTACGCTAATATTAATGCTGATTGCCCGTATGCCGGTTTTGACGATGCAAAAGCGTATCTGGGGGGTCATCCCCCTCATAACGCTGTTGGTTTCCATACCGGCCATGCTAAATATTTTTATCGAGGGAAAACCGCTGATCATGATCTATCAGGGCACTCAGCCATCAATGCTGGCAGGCATTGATATCCCTGCCAGCATTTACATAAGTCAACAGGGCTTTGCGGCAGGGCTCAGATTATGTCTGCGCATAGGGATCTCATTATCTCTGGGGGTTT
>ENA-UOYA01001109-UOYA01001109.1-activated-sludge-metagenome-genome-assembly--contig:-NODE-1109-length-30390-cov-17.785429_pt1 | contig 30390 bp, 55 predicted proteins | sample MGYA00238163_ERZ764804 | MGnify/ENA primary metagenome ERZ764804 (study PRJEB28919, sample SAMN05720223) | activated sludge metagenome | isolation source: Anaerobic digester | place: Hong Kong... | reverse complement strand
ATGCCATGCCATACATCTCCAATCTACCCTCGCACTTGTTGCACACACTAGTTTATAAAAGCTTAGACATATTATATTACTTTTTATAATGGAGATTATCAACTTTTCATCAATAAATTCATCTGAATACATCAATAACTCTTAATTATCAACTTATTCTAAGCGAAGTTATTTTTTCTGCGCGCTGGGTAAAGCTACGAAAATTATTTGTATATATATATCTCCTATAAGATCTCTGGTTCTCTTAATAGAGTAGTAGTAGTAGTAGTATAGAAATTTCTTTAAGTACTCTCACGCTCGCAGAATAAATAAGTTTGGTTTGATCTCGTTGAAGATTAATTTATACCAATTTATATCGCATTGGGCATATGTACAAGACGGGAATGTGATGTATGATGTATTTATGCAAATGCAGTACAAGTTGGCTTGCAGCTAGGTACCAGCAGCCAGGTACCAGGTAGCAGGTACCAGATAACAACATCTAAGAGGGTAGATTGAGGTTATTTGGAGAAGAGATGTATGGAGAAGAGATGTATTGCATGGAGATGAGATCCATTGAGACGCATGGAGAACGAGCATGGGATCATCCACACCATATGTATCGAGTGGAGATGCGAAGCTATTGAGTGCACATGATACTGTCGCTGTCGCATATGCGCGCTCGATCAATAAAAACTCCACTGAATGGAATGGGAAAGATTTGCGTGGGTTTATCGAATTCTTATGGAAAACTAAGCACCATCGTGCACATCTTGTCAAGAGGGAGACAACATGCCGCAATGTGGACGCTGCAAAGGGCACACGAAGCGCACACAAGAAACGCGCATCGAAACGGAAGGGTGGATGATGGCAGACGTCGTCTTAGAAAAGCATCAATCAGATGCCACACGGCTATTCGCTTCTGCAGTGATGAATGGATGGCCCATCGTGATGATCGAGTGTGAGAGTAAAATCGTACCTGACGAAAAGGTAAAAGTGCTCGCAGTCTCACTCATCAACCTCGATACACAAGAACATCTACTCGTGCCGATCGCACGGTTGTTCGAAGATGCACCCACGTTGGCATGTTATGCGCCGAAGCTTGAACACGTGGTGGTTGCGGAAGAGAATATCCTTGACGATATCTATGGTTCGCTACGTGGGTGGAAGTTGCAGATCGTACCGAAGCAATAGAGCTAGCCTGCTTGATTCACTCACGGCACTATGCACAGTTGGTGATCCCATGAACTTCGGCATGGCATTGCTGATGCTACATAGTGGGATTGAGCAGGCGATTGAGCGTGTCACACAATACATTTCATTTATTTTTAAAGGTGAAGAATGATTACACCAGCACAACAGCGTCGCATTAAGAAAATGAAACTGCGCTATGCAAAATACCAGAAGAAGTTGCAGCAATACAAGCGGAAGTTGAAATTGGCTGGGACGGAGCGGAAGAAAGCATCAGTGACCCGTCGCATTAAGAAGCTTGGATTGCGCATGGATAAACTGGTGAAGAAGATGCGTGGATATGTAGCACGAGAATCAAAGAAAGCCACGACAATCGTTCGACCGAAGGCGAAGAAACGTACTGCACCAAAGAAGACTGTGACGAAAGCTGCGCCGAAAAAGAAGTCAACAAGCGCTGTGCCACCTCATATTAAGAAAGATCTTGATGCACGAACGTTGAAAGTAAGCGACATCCCACAAGAGATGTATGATCGGATCCATCGCGCTGCACATAAAACGTTTAACGCCATCGGTGGAGATTTAATGCGCGCTGTTGAGGAAGATGGTGGGCATGCCATGAAGCAAGATGAAGTCATCGAATCTGTGTTTGATGCAAATTATATGCAGATCTATGGTGGTGATAAAGAAGCAGAAGCATATACGCATAAACTAAACTTCGATGAACTTATGAAATTGGGCAAAAAGATTTTTCCACATAAGTCCTACAGCTAGGAGTGAAGATGCGTACCATCACGATGCTATGGATCGCTGCACTATTGACATTGAGCAATATCTGTCATGCGGCGAATACACAAGTCATTGCGACAAACGTAGTCGCTGATGGCACCACATCACCGGTGTTAACGCCATCTGGTGCAAAATCATTCTATGCCAATGTGGTGTGCACAAACGGTGGTGCATGTACACAAACTGTAGCGATCTACGGCAATCCGATCAATAGCAATCAGAATGGATTGCTCTTGTGTACGATTACATTGAGTGGCACATCGAGAGCACAAGACGCATGCCCAGTCGTCACAGCGAATTTTACATATACGTATACGGTCATTACGAGCACAACTGGTACTGGCGCAACAGGAACGATCTATGTGCAATATTAAACGTTGGTTACGAATGGTAGTGAGATGCATTGCGATGAGTAGTATGGTCGTGAGCGCCATGGCATTCCATGCGCATGCCACTGGTGTTAATGAGATCATTGCCAATCCACCATCACTCTTTTACGATAATGGACAAGTCCCGTCGGCAGGATTCTTGCCATATAATGCATTCAGCAATCTTGTCACAAGCATGGGTTGTAAGGTGCAAATCGCTGGTGGGAATATGGCATCCACTGCGAATGGCGCCAATCTCTTATTCTCATGTGATCAATTCGCTGCAGGACGTTTCATTTGGGTGATGCAGAACAATAATCAGCAACAACCACGTTCATCATTCGAGGTGAGGCGAGATGGTTTCACTCGAGTGAATGGCTTCTACGTTGTGCCTGCAGATCTTGGTTTTCCGACATGGGATCCATTGACACCATATGGTGGAAGTGGAGGACAAACGCCAACATCTGGGATGCTCATCGTCCAAAGTGACCTCATCGGTGTGAATGCATCTGCATTACAGGTGTATGGAACGTTGCGGAATTATTATGCGGTTGGGAGTAGCGTCCCAGCACTCGCCACATTCTTTGGACAAGCCAATACGAATGGTGGTGGAGGAATGCAAGGTGCAAAACGCTTTGAAGTGATGGATAGCGGCGCAACATCATTCACTGGACTTGCATCGCCGACAGTCGCGTGTATCGCTGGAGGTGCATTACCAGCCACACGATACTACGTCCGCTATACATTGAACATGCCAGTTGAATCGCTCATGTCGCCACCATTCTTTAGTATTCAATGTGGTGCGAATACATTGCTCCGTGTGACATCACCAAATGCCACAGTGGCGAAAAGTTGGAATGTATATGTCGGTGTTGGTGGACCTGCGACAGAACGACTCCAAACAACTGGTGCAGCTATTCCAATGGGTACAGATTGGAATGAGCCGGCTGGAGGATTGAGTGGAACAACCGAAGCACCAATGTATGTGCAGAATGGGCTCACCACAATGACTGGTGGATATCCATGTCCAAATGCACCATCCATATGCGCAACATTATACGTTGGTGGACCGACAACAGGTGGAACGAAGAACTATGCGGCATATCTTCCAACTGGGAATAGTTTCTTCGGTGGTATCACAGTTGATACATTTGCATTTGCGAATTTACCTGCTGATGACAATGGCACCATGAGATATTGTGGAGATTGTGATCCATCAGCCACGTTAGTTGCATGTACGAGTGCTGGAGCAAAAACCGGTGCATTTGCCTATCGAGTCGCCGGTGCATGGAAATGTATGGGATAATGAGAAGGAGATGCGATTATGCCAGATTCAGTAGGTGCTGGTGGATTTCCAAATAACATTAATATTGGTCATGAACATCTCGACATGTCGACTGGATTTACGTATCAATACACTGGCGGTGTATCATCGAATATTCTGAATTGGCGCATTATCGGTGGATCATCGCCAACAGATCCATCGACATCAGGTTGGACATCGAAACAAGCTGGTGCAGAGTGGTTTAACACATCAGAACGCGTGTATAAGTATTTCGATGGCTTTGTGGTGCGAACATTTGAATCCACAATCTATAAGTATACACGTTATAAGACGGATTATTTTGTTGAAGATGATATGGCAACGGGTTCACAGAACTCATCATCCATCATCGGTTCGTTGAATTGGTTTTTATTTAATGTTGCTGGTGGTGGTTCGTATAGCGTACTTTCACAATCCACACCTGGTCGAGTTGGTGTTGGACGACTTGCTGCAGCAGCTGCTGGCGCTGGAAATGGAATCGTGCTTACGCCTGCGCAAATTGGTAGTTTCTTAGTAAACTTAGGAGATAGTTATAGCTTTACAATGATTCTATCTCCATCAGTCACTGATCTTAACGCGATCTTTCGCGCAGGTATGGGATTTCAAACGAACTTAGAACCACCGACAACTGGTGCGTACTTTGAAAAAGGCATTAACGATACAACATGGCATGCAGTATCAAATAACGGCGCCATTACAAACGTTGATACTGGAATACCAATTGTTGCTGGTACGTTTTCAACGTTTAACATTACAAAAGATTTTTCTGGTAATACCGGATCTATTATATATTCCATTGATGGCGTTGCAGTAGCATCTATCAGCACAAACATAAACGCTGGAACCGCGCAAGCATTCTTACTCGCAAAGACCAATGATGCGGCTGCAAAGTCAATTGATATTGATTACTTCTCGTTGAGAGTCTATGGATTGAATCGAGCGTAATATGAGCTGTCAATGCGCAATACCGTATCTTCGAATTCTCCTCGATGAGGGGAGAAATTGGTCAACAAACAAAGCCGGTGTTGCGGCATACATTGATCGCATTCGGTCGGCAGGATTTAATGCAATAATGCCTTGTATATGGCATGGCGCTGGAACGACATGGAATTCTGATGTTGAACCAGTGCGAGATGCATCATATCAGAGTAGTTTTGATGCGTTTGATACACTCTTAAAACTGTGTAAACGCTATCGAATTATCTGCATGCCATGGTTTTGTGTATCCATTGCACAACGAGCTGGAATGCATCCAGAATGGGCATTGAATAATGGCACCATTACTGATGGTGGTGACGCGCATTATAGCATATGGGATAATGATTTTCGAGGATGGATAAATACACTTATTGATGAATTTACTGGTCGATACGCGATTGATGGCATGTTTCTAGACTTTACACGGAGCGGCACGATCTATCAAACGACACCAGGTCGGGTGTTATACGCGCAAGATACTGGAAGAGATTGGGCAAACGATTTTGAATTATGGGTGAATAGTCCAGGTCGATGTCCACATATGAGTGGATGGATCGAACGCTATGTGACATCATTGATGCGGGAGATCGTAAACACTATTAAAAGAAATCTTCCAAATGCAAAACAAACCGCGTATGGGAGAATTTATCTTGGTAATCCTGCATCACCAGCAAATCAGACAGATTATATGCAAGGTCGCCGCATACGAGAATGGTTAGAAGCTGGGCTTATTGATTACATCTTTAACACAGATTACAACGAGACAATTAATTTTTCTCGATTGCGCGAAGAAAAGGAATGTGTTGATCCGCGATTACGAAAGAAGATTATTGGACTCATTGCCAATTATGTGATAAATTCAATCACACAACCAATGAGTGCCGCAAAGCTTGTGCAAAATATTGAGATGATGAAGAAGTTTGAGCTTTCAGAAGGCGGTATTGCCATCTATCTCGATAGTCATTTAACTGCTGGACAAGTTACCGCACTTGCTGAAGGGCCGTTCAAACGATAATCTGGGTGTGGCCCAATTCGGTCGGGCACTTGCTTTGGGAGCAAGATCATGAAGGTTCAAATCCTTTCACCCAGACCAATCGGTCTGGTTACCACATAGGTGATGTATGGAGAACCCGTTGCTCGGTTTTCTCTTCGCACTCACTGCATCATGGGCAATCTGTATTGGCATTGTCAAAGGACTCGTGCGGTTCTTCGGAGGATGGTGAGAAGATGAGATGAGCCCGAGTAGCTCAAAGGCAGAGCAGTAGTTTTGTAAACTACAGGTTATCGGTTCAAGTCCGATCTTGGGCTCCATAATAGGAGAGTAGTATGAGCACGATCGCTGCACAATTACGCATTGGTGCAAAACACGAACTCGAACATACCACATCAAAGCGCCGTGCGAAAAAGATTGCACAAGATCATTTGCGTGAAGATCCGAAGTATTACACGCATCTCTTACGTATGGAAAAGAAAGTCAAGAGTGGTGAATGGAATCCTTCTGTCTCATTACGCCAACAACGTTTCATGTGTGCTGAGTATGGTCGGAAACGTCGCGGAGAGAAGACGCGAACTGGCATGAGCAAGCGACAACTGAGGGAGTTTTGTACAAAGCGCGTAGTACGTAAGAAAAATCCACATTTAAGTGGCTCACTTGATTTTATCGATGTCTATAATAAGACAACAGCGCAAAAGGCTAAACGATTGTTACGCATAAGCGGCATTGCAGGTGTGAAGTTAACCTCATTCAAAGATGGCGGGAAATCATACTACGAAATTTATGTTGCAAAGAAACGCTATGATATCAATGCCATTCGACGGTTTATTAAGATCATGCAAGAGAAGAGGTAGCTATGTGGCAGACTGCACGCCATACAATTCTATTGATTTTCATACTTATCTGCATGCTGCCAACAGGTAGCAGCGCGCTGCAGCCAAATACGATTTATGGTGCAAGCGCGGATGGCACAGTGACAGCCGTTCCTGCATGTGGCTCATCTGGGTTTAGTGTTGAGAGTACGCTCACACTTACTGGCTTTACTGATGCGCGCTTTTTGCGTGTGAATAATACAACGAGAAAGAATAACGGTGGAATCGGCTACGTCGTCGGTGGGAATGGAGATCTTGCGCAAATCTGGTTGGCGGCATTTGATATGGATACCATGGCATTGTTAGGTACCTATCAAATTCAACCAGCTGGTGGTGGAGGTTTTGGGACGTACACAAATAATGGACGCTATGCTGGTGATACGAGTGGCAATGACTTATACATCTACATGTTCAATCGAGCGGCAGGATTTGGTGGAACATGTGGAGGTGTATTTACATGTGCGTCATTGTTAAAGTTTACCGGTGCATCGTTTATCGGTGTTGGGAATGATACGGCGATACCAGTTGCACAGCTCGATGACGCAAAGTTTATTAGTGCGACATCCATTCTTGTAATGGACTCCGATGGCGCTGGATTTCGACGACCAACATTATGGTCATCAGCATCACTCACACGACTGGGTAGTGGTGCAACGCTCGGTACAAGCGGCTTTACAATGGTTTCCGATGGTATGGGTGGAAATAACTACGTCAATCAAGTCACATCCACCACAAACTATCGCTTACCAGCTGGGACGACGGTCTTTGATGCATCAAAGGTCATCGCATACGGTGCATCGCGTATTGCACAAGCCATTTATACATTAGGCAGTGGAAGTGATCTTGTTGCCACTGAATCAGATATTAATGGTGCATTTCCATCTGTACGCGATTTTATGATTGGCTCAACGATGACCGATCTTGGTCTTGCAGCAACATACGTTGCCAATGACGGCACATCTGCATGGCAGTCAACGTTCTTCGATAGCATTAACAATAAAGTCTATTCCGTACGTGCAGATGGCGGATTTGGATATACGGCGCAGATTATTCGGACAGATCCTCTTGCAACAATCGAACAACGTTTTGCATGTGGTACATGTTTGGTGAATGCGTCACAAGGCGTACAGGCAAGCGACTTTAATCAGAATATGGCGCGTCTCTATCTCGTCAATACATCAAATCCACCTGTCGTGAATAAAATCAAAGTGTGCGCAACTGGTGGCCCATAGGAGGTATGCATGTTCGGAGATGCGGAAAGCAATCAAGTCCATGGGCATATCGATATCGGTGCAGCACAAGATGTACAAGATGTAAAAATCGTCGGCTCATCAGACGTCTCTATGTGGCATCACTTTCTTATCGGGATGGCATCGAGCGTTGTCGCTGGCATCATCGTCTGGTATGCATTTGAAAAACGGTAGAAAGAGAGGACATGATGTTTCTTGGCCAATTACTTGTCGATCCAACAAACGTGCAAAGTTACGTGACGAAGCACGGGGAGGAAATGGATGAAAGTGCTGGTCTCTTTCAACGAGCGGGAGCGTTTAAGCTGGCTGTTACAAAAGGGAAAGTCGACGATCTTACTAATGAAATCGAAGGACTTACCCAATGGCGGCAAAGTAAAATCGATCAACTAAATAGTATGGGTAAGCCGAAAGGTCCAGGCGGAGTGCGTGACGTCTTAAACGTGCAATCACAAATTGCCTATACTGAACAAGAGATCATGCGGAAATCTGCGGAAATCGATAGCATCATCGCCACCACAGAGACATACGGTGCTGGTGCATTGCAACTCAAGTATCAAGGTCCAGAAACTCGGAGAGAAGTTGAGATCATCAGTAAATCTGACATCGCCAATAATGCACCGCCGAGCGTCATGGATGCGTATGCGACAAAAGGCGCAAGCATGCTGCTTCCAGGAACGGAAGGCTTTCTTGGTCCTAAAACGATGAGTGACATTGGTCGTTATGGACTCGCGACATTCACGTTAGGACTTTCGGAAGTTGCCAAAGCGTTTATGGGAGGTGGGAAACATTTTAGTGGAGAAGGTGTCAAAGGTTTTGTGACTGAGGCTGGACGAGATTTTACGAGCGAACAAGCATCAGTCGCAATGGTGAATAAGATGCAGAGTGGTGTACAAGCGATTTATTCACCCACACTCGGTAAAACACCGATTTTGACAAAGATGTCGCCACGAAATGAAGCACGAGAAATCAAAAATGTTGGCGTCAATATCACGCCTGGATCTGGACAAGCTGGAGATGTTGTCCAATCAAAAGCGACATATGGTGGGTTATTGAGCGGTCCTCCAGATGCGCAACATAATGATCTTGTGCAAGCATTAATGGTTGGAAGTATTGCCGCATTTGCGGTGTGGATCGTCTATCATAAATAGGAGTAAAGATGACACGCAAACAGCGAAAGAAATCATATGGAAAAGAATTAGGCTATGGACCATTATGGTGGGCATACGTGACGTTTGAAAATGGTCGACGCATCGTGCATGTTGAAGAAGCCAATGGGAATTTGAAAGTTGCACGCGGCATCTATGATGCAAAGGGGCCATTCAGAGAACGAAGTAGTGCTGAAACTGCGGCAAAGAAACTTCGCCATGAAAAGAATCCAAAGTTACGAGATCGATTAGATCCAGCGACAGAAGGTTCACTTGGTGCAAGAAAAGATGCGATCAATCATTTTGCCCATCTTGCAGTACAATATGGACGGATCGATAAAATCGTGTTTGAAGGTTTTCAACATGAGCTGTCGCCAACACAAATTCGAAAAGCATTGCATAAAGCAGTTAATGAAGTCGTAAAGCATATGTCAAAACGTAGGAGTTGAGCAATGGCTGAGAAAGAGATCTATCGCTACACAATTCATAAAGTTGCATTACGCAAAGGAAAGCCGCTGAAAAAGGGTGAGTTGCGTGCGAAAGACATTTCAGTCATTGTCAAACGCATTCAACGTGGCATTAAGAAAGTTGTCACAAAGCGTCACATTCCATTACTTGTCTACGTCTACAACGTGAATGACAAGAAGGATAGCTTCCGCAAGCAATACGATGATAAGCATGATTTTAAGACGTTTAAGAAACCAGCCAAATGGCGGAAGGCGCTTTCACGAAAAGCAAAATTCTCTCGAACGTTTGATCCACAACCAAAACAATGGTTTGTCCAAGTCGCAAAGAAGAAGCAATTGATTTTGACGCAATTAGCATACGAACCTGCAAAAGGCACATTGTTGCGTCGGAAGCGTAAGAAGATGATTGGCCCTTTCCCAGATGAAGCAGCGGCAAAGAGCTTTATCGAGCGTGTAGAACAAAAGCGCGAAGAATTGTACGCACCACGTGAATATAAGCAAAGTCGCCGCTATAAAGGACCGATGTTACCAGACGATCCAACGAAACGATAGGAGATCGTATGACGCCACGTGGTGAGATTAATAAAAAATTGCGGAGCGCAAAAAGACTCGCAAAGAAACTCAGTACACTGCTCTATGAAATCGATAAAGATATTCACAATCTTTATGAATCTGGTACGCAAGTAAGTAGTCAAATTGCACAAGTACGGGAGATTTATCGCTTATTGAGAGGGTAGTAACGCTAAAGAGGAGGGAGGTGAGGAGCAATGGGTAAAGAGAAGAGCAAAGGCAAGAAGGAAGTGAAGAAGCCGAAACAGGAAAAGAAGAAGTAATGTGCCGTAGAGGAGGGAGCTGATATGGCAGTAAAGGGAAAATCACCCAAACAGAAAGACGCCAAGAATGTGCCTCTTGCTGATATCATCCAGGAGGAGGCTGATGAAGCAAAGGCGGAACAGTTTGGCGCAGATGAAGAGTTCGATGCGGATCGTGATCTAGGATTTGGTGCAGGTCCTGGACAGTTCCATCGAAGCGCTGTCGATAAAGATGCAATGGTCATCGATGAATTGCTGATGTCATTGCCGAAAAACCAAGGCTATTATCTCAAGCTCTATCGTGAGATTATGCCTGGGAAATTCGAATTCAAAGATCAGATTAATAACTACGATACATGGACTGATCTTGAATTGGAAGTCTGCAACCTTGTCAAGGCAATGACGAGGAAGTTTGGTGCAAAGAAATGGGGTAGCGGTCTTTATCGCCTCATTATTTGGAAAACTGGTGGCATACGAGAAAAGAATAAATATCCGGCGATCGACGTGATCGTTGATGCAGGAGATAATGAAGATGCTGCGGCCAATATTCATACTGGAAAGGTCGATCCAGTTGAAGCTGCCAACGAGCAATTGGGAGCGTTGGGTAACATGCTTGCCGCTGTGCAAAACATTATGCCCAAGCCAGTTGATCCAAACGTCCAATTTTCGGCGATTGCGAATGCGTTTATTGCTGGCAAAGGAGAAAATGCCAACGGCAATAATCAAATGATGCAGATGATGATGACCATGATGACGGCCATGATTACTGCATTGACGCAACGCAATAATGGTCCTGCACCTGAATCACCTGATGTGCAAATGGCGAGACAGTTGGAGATGGTGAAAGCCATGCATGCAATGGTTGCACCATCAGGACCAGGTGCGCCAGTGAAATCGATGCTTGAGCAAATTGCCGAATTGAAAGCCATGGGTATCGATTTATTTAAGAAAGAAGATACCATTGAGGTGCTGGCGAAGATGAAAGCCATCATGTCGTCAGCTGGTGAGATTGTTCCTGGTGCGGCACCAGTTGAACGACCTGGAATCTTTGAGAAGTTGGTGGATGCGATTGCGCCATCTATTCCAAAGATCATCGGTGATTTGCGTACCATTAGCGAAAATGCCACATTAGCAAAGAATGTGGAAGCGGCAAAGTTAGCACAGAATGGAAGTGTTCAACAAGCTGCATTGGCTGAAGGGAGAGAACTTCCTCCGAGACCAACAACACGCTATGGACAACCAATCGGTCCACAACCAAATCGCATGGGCGCAACAGACGCGTTTAGCGAACCACCTGATATGGATCCATACTCGGGTTTTACGATGCGCCCGTCGGACCAAGCGGCACCAGCCGACGAGCGCACTGATGATTGGGCGTCGAACTTTGCCACAACCGAGCAATTGCGCGCACGACATTATGGCATTGAACCTGAGCCAAGACCAGTTACACCACAACCTGTTGCGCAACCTGATCTTGTGAAGACAGTGGAAGCACAGCAGAATGGTGCTGTAAGAGATGATGGACCGATCGATCCATTGTTGCAAGAAATTGGCAATCTCATTGTCAATGATTTGCGAGAGGCATATCCAAACCTCTTTGCAACGTTGATGCAGAGTTCAGAATCCATGATGATGCTGAACATGGCAAAGACTGGTGCAATGTCAGTTGAAACCATGGTGCAAGAGTTGCAAAAGGCTGGCGGAAAGCGGATGCAAACGCAAGACTTTGGTGAACGCGCACATAAGTATCTAACTGGATTCGTTGAATGGATGCGTGAATATGAGAATGGACAATGTCGAGCCATTTGCAATATGTGCCAAGCTGTACACGTCTTTGAATCTAAAGGGGAGTTCGTACGATCGCCAAAAGTTTGCCTCATCGAAGGAGGAGGCCAACAGTGCCAAGGCGCATTGACGATCTTGGTGAATGACGATGCACAGGAAACGATCGCAAGCAATAGTCGTGATGGACACAGATAGAAATGAGGTTGAGCAGATTTACGTAGGGTATTCCATGCGTGAATCAGTGAACTTCTTCCTCAAAGATCTCGTGAAGAACGTCGATCCAAAGTATAGCGATAGCAAAGCAATCCTCAAGAGCGCATTGCGTCGCTATACATTTTCAACCATTGCAGCAAGTCAAGTCTCAGTACGGAGAGTATAATGGCTAAGAAAAAGAAACGTGTTAGAAGTATTAAGAAGATTTCAGATAAGATGGCAAAGCGCGCTGAGAAGAAACTTGAGAAGCTTGATAAGAAGTTATTGAAATATGAGGATGCTGAATCACGCGCTGATGATAAAGTCGCAGATGCGGATGAAGCACATGAAAGTTTAGTAAAGGTAAATAGATTACGCGCAAAGGTAAAACGCTGGTCAATGAGATGTGAGAAGTTGAGGAAAAAGATTAACATATTGAAAGTAAAGTATCGGATGTAGATGACGATGAACAGGAGGTGTGATGATGTTTGGAGGACTGCATTTACTTGGTGAAGCGCCAGGAGCAGATGAGATTGCGCCAGGAGGTTTTCCGGATTGGTTAGAACCGAAAATGCCTGAAGGTGATTTTGATATGATTTCCGTGGCATATTATTCACCGGATGCAGGGTATCCATATCAGCGCATCTCAAACTACAACGTGCCACTCGCTGAACAGACACAGCAATTGGAAGGCGTTGGTGCGGTCAGTAAGTTGCCAACACGCCGGAGAAATTATCTTGCATCGGTGATGAGTCCACGGTTGAGGTTCTAGAGGAGTAAGAGGGATATGGCGAAAGTCAAACTCACGCCAGCAATTCAAGGGGAGAAGGAGTTTCGATGTTACGTCTGTAACAAAGAACTTCTATTGGACGTCACTGGAGAATGCAGGCTCAAGTTGACCTGTCCACGTTGCAAGACGATGATCGAATTGACAATGTCCACTCCTATTCCTGCACAACTTGCGGTGAAGAATGGTGAACTTGTCAAAATCTAATCCAAGCACTCGGCTGAGATTAACTCGGCCGAGTGTTCGTCACTGGAGGACGTATGACGATCGGTTACATCCCATCTGAAAGTCTACTCATGAATTTGCCCGTTGAAGAACAAGATATCGGGTTAGATACAGGTGCGATCCGTAATACCATTATGGAAATGAAGCGCATTATCGACGTCTCGTCAAAAAATCCATTCATTCGTGAATGGGCGCGCGCGATTTTGCAAGATGTGCAAGTGAATCGAAAAATGGATGAAGCTAGCGCGATCCATAATTTTGTACGCGACAATGTGCGTTATACACGTGATCCTAGTGGATGGGAATATATTCAAACACCACCTGTACTTCTTGCTGGAATTGCTGAATGGATGAAACGTAAAGCACCACGACCGATTGGTGATTGTGATGACATGACAACGCTATCACTCTCACTTTTGAAATCCGTTGGCTTTCCAGTGGTGATTAAAACTGTTGGCTATCAACCGAACATGTTCTCCCACGTCTATGGCCTCGTCTTTATCAATGGACGTTGGTATCCATGTGATACCGTACGACCAGATAAATACATCGGATGGGAAAGCGCAAATATCCAAAATGTCATGGAAGTAGAAGTATGAAACGATCACATAAAAGAAATCCAATGCTTCCACCGCGAAAGATCATGTTAGATAAACTTGCATATGCACATGGGTATCTACGAAATTTTGTAGGAAATACTGAAGCATATGGTCGCGACTATGCTGTGCCAATGACAAATGAAGATATTCATAAAATCGCTGATTACGTGAATGAAATGCGTGAAGATATTAAATTCATTAAAAAGTATTATGGTGTATAACATTGGTGATGGGCAAATCATAATGAAAGCAGATGTCTAATGAGGTGATACTGTGAGTGAGTTTAATGCAATGATTAAAGGATTGGAAAACTCAATAGCATATATCACACATCTTAGAATCACCAATGAGAAAAGTGAGTCATCAAATATCGGCTATAGAAACAATCTCAAACATCTTTCTAAGTTAATTCGTGCGGCATTAAATAACGCCAAAAAGTTGAGACAACTACATAATATTGAATAGGAGGCCCATATGTTTTCAGGAGTTGGTGCAGATGATGCCGTTGCAACAGAGACCGCTGAAACGCCAAAGACAGATCCAGGTAGTAAGTCAACAGCGATCAAATTGGAAACAGCGACAAAGGTACAGAACGCAGCTGGTATCACAATCGGTGTATGGGGATTAGCATGGGCAGCTGCGGCATACTACTTCGTATTACGACCATTGATGAAATCGTAGGAGGTAAATATGTTTGCAGGAGTTGCAGCAACAGAACAAGACATGTTGAAAGAATTAGATGATAGCAACGCCAATGCGACAACAGTGGTTACACAAGCACAGGAAAAAGCTGCATCAATGCAAGCACAGCAACGAGATGCGTTGAAATCCATTGCAAAAATTCCTGCAGCTGTTGGAGGTTGGGGAGTGGTATGGCTTGCTGGTGTTTATTGGTTTATCTTGCGACCACTCTTAAAGTAAGGAGTGAGGATGCCTATCATCGCGTTAGAGTTTCTTGCGCGGTTTGGTATTTTTCTTATTGAATTCGTTCAAAAGAATTGGACGGGCGAAGAGAAAAAGATCGTCATTAAAAATAAATACGATACGCCTTGCACGGTAGATTGTGAAAAACGTGGCATACAGAACTATGAAGAATAGTTAGGAGGCGAGAATGTACGCAGCTGAACGGATGCCAGGAACATTAGCTGGAATCGAGAATTTCAATATCTCGATGTATTGGAATGCCATTAAAGACCGCATCGAAGATTTGAGAAATTTGCCAACATGGTGTACGAACCATGCGATGAAGCTTGGCATTACGGTCACCAATCTTCGTGCAAAAGGCCGCACTGATCTTGTGGCATTGCTTGATACTGAGATTGCAAAAGTCAATGATGATATTGCACGAGCATGGAAGGTGAAAGGCTACGTCGATACATACGCACCACAATGGTTGATGGCAGCTGGTGCGGCAGCACAAGGTCCAGTCATCTCGTCAGTAGCAAACATTCCAAACGCGCCTGTTCGACCGACAACACCAGTGCCATCATATACACCTCCATCAGCAATCGAAGAGGTGACTGGATGGTTTGGAAGTTTATTTAGTGGTGGAGGTGTGAGTGGCATTCCGCAACGTGAAGGTCTTGGCGCATTACCCATCGTGTTGAGCGCAGCTGCGCTTGCAGCACTCGCATATTGCGTGACAACGGGTATGGCATTGTATCAAGACTACGTTACGAAGAAAGATCTTACGCAAGCAGTCATCGAAGGAAAGATGACAGCTGGACAAGCATCAGAGATTATCGTGGCTGCACGTCCACCAGAAAGCACGCTCAGTAAAATCGGTGTTGGTGTTGGAACAAACATCGGTACCATTGCCATTCTTGCAGGTATTGGTTATCTTGGGTTTATGTATTTAACGCAGAAACATGTGGCTGGAAAAATCATCTAGAGGAAATTATGGCAACATTTAAAGAAGGTCAACGCGTAAAGCTTTTGGCAAACAAAGAAGAAGGATGGCCCGCAGAAAAAGGCGTCGTACTCGAAGATTATGGGGATGGGACGTATGTTGTTGAAGTCGATGCACGATATCGCAGTGAAGATGATGATGGATTAAGAGACGGCGTTGGTGAAGAACAGATGCGCGCTGATAAGAAAAAGAAAAAGAAAAAGAAAGCTACACACAAAAAGAAAAAGAGCCGAACATCAAGGAAGAAGAAATCATCACGAAGAAATAGACGTAAATAGGAGGATGTATGAACGCGCTTGCACTCACGTTACAGATACTTTCTGCATTACCATCACTCATTCAAACCGCTGAAGTTGCATTCAGTGGAAAGCCTGGTTCTGGAAAGTTTAAGAAGCAATTCGTGATGGATACAATCAATGCCGCATTGGTGATTGCACCAACTGCAGGTGCAAAGATTACTGAAGAACAACAGCAGGCAATTTCGACGACAAGTTCAGCATTGGTTGATAGCGTGGTGGCGAATGTGAATGCATTTAAGAAGATGGACACTGCTGCACCGACACAATAGGAGATAACATGATCGCGCTTGGAACACTCGCTGCGTTTGAAGAATTGCAGGCGATGATCAAAGGGAAAGTGGGAGATTTTCTGAATGCTGAACGGAAGCTGCAAGTTTTAATGAATAGTGCAAGTATCTCTATCAAGTCAAAAGCCACAGGCTTGATGGCTGCACATAAAGCATTAGAAGCAGACTTATCGGTCGCACAAGAGAGCGTCTCAAAATTCCAATCTGGTGCATGGACATTTGGTGACATCATCTCAACAGGTGAAATCGGAAGTCGTCTGTTGCAGCACGTCAACCAAGTCGATCAGTTGGAGAAAGAGGCGAGCACCGTTACGGTGATCAACAATACACCTCAGGTGAATTACACACCGTACGTTGTTGTGGCAGTCGCAGCACTTCTCTTTTTGAAACTGCGATAAAGTAGTGGTCGTGCCAGTCGACACACTACGCGTAACGTGACAGACACTGAGACGCATGTGGATGCGTAGGCTGAACGCCCAGTGGGAGCTGTCCAGGTGATCGTGCCAGCGAGTATGGTCAATCACCTAACATTAACATACCTAAAGGAGTACGTTATGGCATTATTGGGAAGTTTTATCGATGTGCGCACAATCGCTTCATTTGCGTCTAACGCATCAGCGTCATTTGCACATGGTTTGCCTTCAGCACCAGACTTCATCATCATGGCTGGTGTTGGCGCGGCTTCAACTGCATCTGGTGTAATGCCGTTAGCGACATCTGATGCCACCAACGTGTCGTTGTTTGGTAGCGGATCTCAGTCGTCACCTCTTATTCGTGTGACGTCTGTGGTTGCGCATAGCATCATTCGTTAAGTTGCTGTTGCATTACACGGAGAGTTGGCAACTCAATCCTAACCTCCGATAAACATTATTCATTATTAAGGAGGGTTGGATCATGGCAAAGGGTAAGAAGTCAAAGGGAAAGAAAGTCGTGAATAAGAGCAAGGGAAAAGGTAAGAAGGCTGCAAAGATTAAGAAGCTGAAGGCTGAACTGAAGAAAGTTGAGAAGCTTGAGACACAAGCTGAGCGTGATGTGAAGAAGCACGGTAAGAAAGCTGATTCACTCAAAAAGAAGATCACGAAGCTCGAGCAATACTAAGGGGAAAACCATGGTCGTCATGTTGTGTAAAGCATGTCATAGTGTGATGAAGCAATATGACGACATATGGATCTGTGCAGAATGTGAGAAGACTGAGGAGGAAGTAGAAAATGGGAAGCCCTTCGATTACAGACGAAATGGTGATGAAGGAGATTCGACAAGCTGAGGCGCTTGGTCAATTCATCGTGCACCAAAAGTATTCACAAGAAGAACATAATGAATTTACTGAGGTGATTAAGAAGTTCAATGCGTTGTTTTGGAAGATGTCGCAACAAACATGGTGCAATACAAAATGGAGAGGCGTTCATATTCTAAAACCAGCGACAGATTTGTGGATCTATCAGGAACTCATTGTAGCATTAAAACCAGATCTCATTATTGAGACTGGGACATGTTACGGTGGAAGCGCATATTTCATGAGAGACATCATGAATCTCAATGGAAATAGTGGACGCATTATGACCATTGATATTGATCATAGTCAAGTTACGGAAAAAGTACAAGGCGTTGAATATGTGCAGGGTTCGTCAGTGAGTGATGAGACGATGTTACTTGTGCGTGCATACATTCACGCATATAGTTGTCAACGTGTGATGGTAATTCTCGATAGCGCACATAATGAAGAGCATGTAGCAAAAGAATTAGAATTGTATGCGCCATTGGTGAGTGTCGGAATGCCACTCATTGTGGAAGATACAAACAACGATCCAGGACCAAAAGCGGCTGTAGATAAATGGTTTGGAAATTCTCGATCATGCACATTCAAACGCGATTTTATGTGTGAGAAATTTATGCTCACATTTAATCGTGATGGATTCTTTGAGAGAATCGCATGATCAACAATGTGGATGCATTAGGTGATATGTATGCGAAACAGACCGTTTGATATCTTCTCTCAAATTCCTCCACATTTGAAGGAGATGAAAGCATATCAAAAGTCTGATCCATTGATTGTCTTTGGATCGACAATGTTATCAATGCAAACGATCGTCCCAGCAGGAGGTGCAGCTGTAGAGTTAATCAAAGCCGATCGGCCCAAACTCTACATGTTAACGAACATCGATTCTGGGAATGTCTTTTACATTGGCGGTGAGGGAGTAACACCGTTGTCTGGTTTTCCGATTAATTCATTTGAACGGATGGTCTTTGGATTAATGGAAAATACGACATTATGGGTATGTGCGAATAATCAGATCATTGCGTATACACTAGATCTTGGGTTGTAAAATGAGAACATTTTATAGAGGTATGGGAGAACGAGACTTTATAAAATGGGAGAAGAAAAAGAAGATTCCTAAAGGAGTTTTCTTAACTCCATATAGACGCGTAGCAATTGACTATGCGTTAATGTGGATGGATGACGTTGAAAAAAGACGAATATCAGGTCGTAAACAAGTTCCTATATTCTTTAAGATTGAACTTAAAGATGGAGAATACGAAGGAACATGGAAGGATGTGAGACATTTTGGTGAAACAGAGTTATTGAAGGATATCTCGATACTGAGGGTAGTTGAGGTAACGATAATTGAACCACAGGGGGAAGCTAAATGAGGTTACCACAAGATAGCAAAATTGAAGAGATAGAAATTGGGTCGCATCAACGATGCCATATCATGATGGCATTGTTGACATTGGGAATGATTCCAGTTGAGGTGTTCGTTGGCTTTGGCCGTATGCAAATGCCAATCAATGGACAAGTTTTTCAACATATCATTAAAGGGATGGAAGTCGGTCATGGGCGTAATCAAGCCGTGCAGTTCATCATGAACATGCCAAAGGAAGAGCGACCCAAATGGTTGTTCTTTTTAGGTGATGATATGATTCCACCGTGGGATGGATTGGTGAAGTTGTATGAGACGGCGGAATATGATAAATGGGACGCGCTAACGGGCATGTATTTCTGGAAAGGTGAACCGCCAACGCCACTCATTTGGCGAGACGATCACATCGGTCGATTGATTCCAGGAAAACATTTCAAAGTTGGTGATGTGATCGATGTCGATCTCACAGGACTTGACTTTACGTTAATCAGAACGTCATTACTTGAGAAGATGGAGAGTCCATGGTTTAAGACTGGACCTTCAAAGCGCGCTGACGTGCCGAAAGCAATTAGCAAGTACAGCGACCCAACGAGTATCATTTGCCATACTGAGGATACCTGGTTCTATGGAAAAGCTAAGAAGCTGGGTGCGAAAATTGGTGTTCACACTGGTGTACGAGTGGCGCATCTTGATGTAAAGACAGGTTGTATTTACTAGTTCATTGAGGGTGTTAACATTTATCTAAAGGGAGTTGACCATGTCATTGGAAACAAAGACTGAGTTTGGTACTGCGCGACAGATGATTGAAGCTGATGGTGATTTTAGCCGACGCATTGATGACGTCGATTTGGTGCGTGTAGATCTTGCATGCGGAAAGCGTAAGAAAGAAGGTTTTATTGGTGTTGATAAGGTTGCCACTGAGAAGACTGATATCGTACATGATCTCATGGTATTTCCGTGGCCATTTAAGGATGATGAAGTCTACGAGTTTAATTGCGAACATTTCGTTGAACATATTCCAATGACATTGCCAAGCGGAGAGAATGGACTCATTCGGTTTATGGAAGAAGCATATCGTTGCTTAATGCCAGGAGGAACGATCAGATTTGCAGCACCGTATTACTCGTCCATTGAAGCATGGCAAGATCCAACGCATGTGCGCGCAATTTCAGAGCGGACGTTTGTCTATTTCGATCGAAAGGCAATGCAAGCTGCTGATCTTGATCATTACGATATTAAGACAAATTTTGAAGCAGTGTCACGCATTTATCGCTTGCATCCTGAGAATGAGGCATATTCAGACGAGCGAAGAGCGTATATGATGAAGCATTACTTTAACATCGTACAAGAGTTTCAAATTGTATTGCGGAAGAAACCAATGGACGATGTGCAAGGTGAGCTGCGGGTTGATTAACGTTTTACTTCGTAGGAGGTACGTATGTCGTTTGGTTGGTTGATATTCATAGGCGTTGGTGCGTATTGGTTGTATAATAACGCAACGTCAGTGCAAGCTGCGCCGGTACAGCAACCAACGATTGTTCCACAATCAACGGTTCAACCACCAGCAAGCGGTCCTCGCTATGTTGAAGTTGGACAAGGCGATACAATGTTAAAGATCGCATCAGCATACGGATTGTCGCTTGCTGATATGGCTGTACTCAACCCGGATTTTGGTCCAAAAGGAAAACGATCAATGAACTTGATTTTTCCTGGAGAACAGATTCGGGTAGCGTGAGGTTATTATGACGAGGACAAAAATAATTAGCGGGATCATACTGCTAATTGTGTATGTCATTTGGATGAGTACATTGTTTCTATGAGGAGATCACTATGAAGGTGTATTGCGCGTGGTGCGAAAAGGCTGGCCGTGATCCATATTTGGGAGAGAAAGAACCACTCAGTGATCCTTCCGTTTCCCATGGATTATGCAAACGTTGCGAAGAAGAAATGATGCAACAGACAGTCGCACTGTTAGGACCAAAGAAACCACAATCAAATCCTTCTAGACGAAAGCGTCGACGAAGGTAGAGACCCCCCAGCAGTATGCGACTGGGCCCTGAATAAGGGATAATTCGCATACACCCTCACCCGGCTTATGAGCGGGTTTCCGGGCAAAAAAGAATCCGCTCATTATAAAGGAGGCATATGAGACACGCAATCGTTAGTTGCATGTTTGCAATGGTCATGCTATTTGCTGTGAACGCATTGGCATTGGATGCCATTGTCGTTGGTGCGCAAGTGACATTGACCTATAAAGAGCCATCAACTAATTCTGATGGTTCAGCATTGGGAGATTTAAAGCGCACAACCGTATATTACAGTGTGAATGGTGGTGCAACAGTCAAAGGTCAGGATGTACTTGCAACATCGCTGACTGGTGGCGTATCACGCACCGTAACATTAAATATCCCAATCATTGATTCAAAAGAAACGATACTACGATTTTGGGCAACAGCCACTGATGAAAGTGAAAATGAATCTGCACCATCCACAGTGGTGACAAAGAGAATCGATAAGCTTGCACCGTCTGCACCTGAATAGGTGATGCATGCCAAAAGAAAAAACAAAGTTCCAAAAGAAGGTTGAGAAATACGAGTCACGGATCAAGCGAATGCAGCAAAAAGCGATGGACCGTGCAAAACGTTTGATGAAGGTGTAAGATGGCAAAGCGCCAAGTTAAACGCAAACGAAAATCTCAATCATCGCCTCTTGTTGAGATTTATGAAAACATCGAGGCAGTGTTTGCACGGAAAGGCTCTAAGTCATTATGGCCCAAGCAGCCGTTCAAACATAAGTTTGAAAAGGGTGCTGCAGTATATGGCGTTCGCAAAGGTGGCGCTGTAAAGTTGAAAGGAGGCGATATCGTTATTCGCTCTAAGCGAGGTAAGCGTCTCTGGAAGATGTTTGATTATGACCGTCGAACCGGTGACAGGAGGCCATAATGAAAGAGCCGTTTCTCATCAATCCGCCGAAACGCGCAAGAACGCGCAAAGAACGTATCGGGCGGGAAGGGACGCTGCATCGTCCCAGAGTGTATGTTCGTAAAGGTAGGTGGAAGACAAGTAGCAAGGCCCGCGTGGCAAAGCCAAGCTGGTTTGTCAATCCAGTTGGCGAAACATTAGTAACCGTAGGAGGAAATCCCATGCAGTACTTTCATCGTCGAAAGAATCCAGTTGGCACCGGGTTAAAGGGTGCTATGAATGTGAAGAGCTGGGCGCCACTGGCTTTGGTCGGTGGAGCGTCGGCAATCACAGCCGGTATCTTGCCTCCGATGATTCCATTCGTGAATACGCTTGGACCATGGGGACAAATCGGTGCGCGACTCGGTGTCGCGTTCTTAGGTGGTATGGTTGTGAATCGCGTGTCCAATCAGGAATACGCGAAGGTGTGGACAGTCGTTGGCGTCAGCCTTGTCGCGTATGACTTGCTGAAGCAGTACGTCATGCCGATGGTTTCTGGAATCCTTCCAGGAGCTGCTGCAACCGTCTCTGGTTTTGAATATCAGGGATATACTGAGGAAGGTAATTCTCAGGTGAATGCATTCCCCAATGCGGTCGGATCATATCCTGACCAAGGTGGTGTGCAAGCGTTCCCTTTGGGAGAGATCGCTTCCTATCCGTATGATGGACAGTACGGTTCTTACTACACCCGTACCTAGTTTCTAGGTTCGGTCATCGCCTCGTTCTAGTCTTAGACGAGGTTATTAATGTGCCCGTTGTGGCCTAATTTTTCTATACCAAAGGAGAGTGCATTATGGCTGGCGATCCAATGAAAGCACAAGCGTACCGTACACAGCGAGCGGAATTGCCTGAAGATTTGTGGCAACCGCTGTATGATCGAGTGAATTACCCAGCAGCCGGTACTTCGGCGTTGGGCTTCTTCTCCTCGTCACGTGGTCAGTCGGCGACATTGTTGTCGACAGTGACTGCTGGTGTATGGACAGCGGCGACTAAGGTGAAATCATTCCGTGATACCAACATCGAAAACTCGAACGTCGTTCCGACCAAGATGTTCAAGATCGTTGGTGTCTCAGTGGCGTTCTTGCACGCGAACCAGAACGATGGTAACGTAACACGCGATCGAGAAATCATTCGTGGTGGTTCGTTCCTCCAGTTCCGGATCGTCGACAAGGATATCATCTTCTTGCCGTTGGTGACCATTCCGGAAATGAACCCAGTTGTGTCGACAACTGGTAACAACGTGAACGGTACTGCGGGTGGTGGTGGTCAGAACGTGCCAATGTACAAGTTCCCAATTCCAATCACCATTAATCCGTATGAGAACTTCACCATCCAGATGACGTCTGATAATAGTCCTCCTATTAGCCAGACAATGGACATCTACATGATGCTCCATGCGTACATGCGCCGCCCGACATAAACGTCGCGGTGCAATGCTGTATATGGTGGCAATCTATATACATCAGTATTCAGCCTGACAGTTTCGCCTGGTTCTGTAAAAACCAGGCACTAACCTTTAACTCCTGCCCAGTGGAGGCAATAATGGCTTGGAAAGAATATTTCGCATATAACTTCGTCAATACAAATCTTGCACCTGGCTCGCTTGCTGCGCCAGTGTTTACCGACACCATCACACGCTTTGATACTGACGCAGACTTTGAAGTTATGAAGCGGACGCATATCGCGACAGATAGCCGCATTCTTGTGAGCTATCGAGATGACGCATATGGTCGTTTCTTGCAGAATCAGGCATTGGATCTTCGTTGTATTAGCGGGACGATTCTGTTTACAACAGGCGTCGTTGGTGTCGGTATCCATCCCAATAACTTCTTACCATATATTTTGACCACGCCATTTTTGATTCGCGCATCGACGAATTTTACGGCGTCATTTGCAGATTTCTCTGGTTCAACCAATTCGATCCGTCAAGCATTTCATGGCGCAAAGTTGCGTAAAGGAAAAGCGCCATGGGATGAACAGTGGAAGGCTACACCATACTTTGACTATTCGACGACGCTGTCAGTTGCTGCAAGTTCAACAGCGCCAGCAAACTTGTCAATCAACATTGACTCTCACTTCCTTGTGAGACGATTAACAGCCACACGTACTGGTCCAGCACTCATTACATTAAAAGATAGTGCAACAGATCGGCAGTGGATGAACCAACCAGTCCATATCGATAACTTGTTTGGAAATGCGCAATATCCAAACATTCTCCCTGCACCAAGGTTTATCTATCGTGGTTCAGTCATTAATATCACTGCGCAAGATCTTGGATTCTTGCCAGCTGGAACATCGACTAACACGATCACATTGACCTTTAGCGGTGAGAAACTCTACTAACGAAGGAGGTCACCGTGCCTAAATCAATGTGGCCAGTTTCCAATCGAGGGTACGGACCTTCTTCACTGCCAAGTAATCAAGTGCCAGCAGATTTACGACGAACAAGAATGGCAGGTCGAGTTGGTCGAGTCGGTCGAGTTGGCGATGTAGAAATCGTTAGTTCAATCGACGAGTTAAATGGAGGACCACAGTCATTACCATATGATGCAATGCCTGTGGACTTGCTACCTCGAGTACTTGAAGAATATCAACGAAATTCTAATGGTACACTTTCACCAGTTGGCGTGCCAATGGCACCGACTGATGAATGGCTGAGTAAGATTAAAGATGATACTGGCATCATCTCATCAACGATGGTGCTGTCACGTGGTCTCATCGGTCGTAATATCATCGTGACAACTACACCGCAAATGATCATTGATGCGCAATTCTTGAGAGGATATATTCTTCTCAATCCTAATGAATTGACTGGCGCAACTGCGGCTGGAACGTTACTTGCATCTGCGTCGCGTGGTACAGCTACTGCCAACTTGACAGGTAACTCTGCATCATTGGGTGTCGCTAACTATTTAGAAGGACATTTCTTCGTTAACATCTCCGCTATCAGCGGTGGTGCGGCAGTGACAATTACCTTGCAAGCATTGGATCCAACAAGTGGATCGTGGTTCGATGTACAAACACTCGTTTCTGGTGTGCTTGTAACAGGGAGCACATACGCATATGTTGGATCAGTTGGTGTTGCAACAGACCTTCGAGTAGCATGGTCGATTACAGCTGGTGACGCAACATTCTCAGTGGGATATACATTGAAAAATGGTCTCATTGGAACAAGCGCAGGAATTTCTCAAACCATTTATATCGGTGGACCAGAAGTTTCAGTGGTATCTGGTTTTCCATTATTGAATGGGCAAAGCGAGAGATTCTTCTTAAAAGAAAACGTGCAACTGTGGGCAGTTGCAAATGCCACATTGCCAATGAAAGTATTTGAACTGTAGGTGAGTATGCCAATTGAACGCAAAGCAAATGTTTGGCTTCATGTGTTTCTCGGTTCAACAATATTTCTTTTAGGAATGTTGGCATTGAATCGTTGCGATACTGAACCACTCGTTGACAATGTTGGAAGATTACATGGTGGCGTCGCTCGTTAAGGAGAATATATGAAGCAGAAAATATTTGCAGTGCTAACAGTTGCTGCATTACTGCTTGGATCTGCAATTGTGGCAAAGACTGCGGTCAGCACAATTGCAGGTCTCGCAGTTGCACAATCAACCACAGTATGGAATAGCGTAAAAGATGCAGCGCTTGGTGATAACCTTACTAATGGACTTCTTGCTGGGCAGTTGTACTTTTTTGATGGAACAGACTTTGATAGAGCACGTGGTGATACAACGTTTGGATTGGACGTTGACGTGACTCGAATGCCAGGTAGCGGACAAACGCCAGCAGATGCGTTTGCCAATCCGACGACATTTTCAGGATCATGGTCACTGGGCGGCATATTTAATGGCACAACATGGGATAGGAAACGATCTGCATCTGGTACAAATAACACTGCAACAACATCGACTGGTGCAATGCAAGTTGCGCCATTGTCAACATGGTCGGTGATAAATACAGTAAACGCCGCAGTCACAGCTGCATCAGCATCAAAGGCAGCTGGTGGTGGTACTGTACGACATGTGGCAACAAGCATTACATTGTGCTATTCGGATACTGCAATTGCTGGTGTTTCACAAGTTAACTTGAGAGATGGTGCAACAGGTGCAGGTACAATTCTTCGATCATGGTTTATTTCTGTACCAGTGGCCGGTGAAGCACGATGTGAAAATCTCACTGGGTTAAACATTACTGGTTCAGCCAATACCGCAATGACATTGGAATTTGGTGCAGCCACAGCAGCAACGTCGAGTAAGACAGTTTCATTGACTGGATATAGCACACCATAGAGGTATGACATGGATCGCGCGCTAAAAGTATCGTTCATGATTTTCTTCATTGTTGTGAGCATTTCAATTGTTGCGTTCGTGGCACAGTGGGCATTCTATGTAACAATGTCCGTAAACAATCTGCATGAACGCGTCAAGCAACTAGAGAGTCGCGCATTGCAGAAATAGAGGCCGATAATGGAAAAATTGTCTTTTACGTTTAGTGAACTAATTACGGTTGGATCACTGATCGTGAGCGTCACAACAAGTTACATGCTGCTAAAGAGCGATGTAAAGATCGTCACAAACGATATCATTGGCATTAGAGAAACGATGAAAGATCAAGCTGATGCCATGAAAGAAGATCGGCTAAAAATTGAGCTATTGCAAGCTGAGCAATTCAGAATCAATGCGGTACTCAATTTTTTATACGGTGAAGGAGTAAGAGCCGGTTGGACACCTACTCGCAATTACTCCAATCAGGTGCTGAAAGAAATGGCTGAAAAACCATGGCTGACGAAATGAGGCACTATGTACGCAACAGTTGCAGGACCTCGAGTAACAGGACGTCGAGTAGTTCAGCATGGTAGAACATTGTATCTGCCATCATCAAGAAGCCAAGTCAATGGTGAAGGTCTTGGCGATTTCTTAGATACGTTGAAGAATTTTGGAAAAGGCGCACTATCAGTTGTGTCAGCTGGTATGTACGACTTAAATAAGAATCGATTTTATGTGCCGTTCAGCGGTGGACAAGTTCGTAACTTCATGCAAGGTGTGACGAACTTCTCAACATTAGGATTAGTTAATACGGATAAATTTTTCAATAGTCAGACAATGCGCACTATTGGAAATGTCGGTGCTGGAATTGAAGCTGCGACAGTTGCAGCCATAGGAGTTGGTGCTGCAACAGGTACAATGGGATTTGGTGCGTCGTCATCGGCCGTACCTGGTTCAGTGAGCGGTGGAGGATCGTCGTTGACTACGTCAACAGGTCTTTTGTCAAATCCATCGTCATTGCAATCGGCAAATTTATCATATATGACTGGGATACAGCCAACAACAGCGCTACCGTCATCAACAGGAATGTTTGCAACTGCGCCAATTACTGGCTCATACGCGGGTATTCCAACTGCAGCAAATGCATTTGGGACTGCAGGTTCAGCATTAACATCACCGTCATTACTTTCACAAATCGGTAGTGGCATTACAGACTTTCTTGGAAAGGTGCCACAATACGTATCAACAGGTTCACAAGTCATGAAGGCTGTGCAGCCGATTGTTGGTGCGTTAACTGGTAGTGGTGGACAAGTTCCACAACCTGGTGAAATGGCTGCAGGTAATCCATCGAATGCGCCAATTGTTATTGTCGCTGGACCAGGTGCGCAAGTTGGTTTACCAACAGCAAATGGTGGATTTGGATTTCTTCCAGCATCATATGGTGATCCATCACAAGGTTTAGTACCTGGTGGAGGAGTGATGATGGGAGGAGGAGGCGGTGGAGGAGCAGTATCACCTGAAAGTACAGGAGAAGGATTAGTACAAGATGGTGGACTAATGTCGCATCCAGCAGTACCATATGTGGCAATAGCTGCAGTATTAGGTCTCGCATATTTCATGATCAAAAAGTAGGAGGTTACAATGGTTGGCGATATCCTCTATCAGCCAGGAATTAGCTTCAGAAATCCAAAGGTTACAAAGATCAGTGCACCTATTCGAACGCGACCATGGTTCTATCAAGAGACTGCTGTTGGTCCTTTATCGGCAGTCAATAAGATTCGTCAATCTGATTTGGCAAATTCAAAAGTATTGAAGCCGTATAATGCTGTGTGGCAACGTTCAGCATTACAACGCAATACAGATAACATTGGTGCATATTTTAATGAAGTGCCAAATGCACAGCAGTTAGGTTTAGGAGAAGCACCAGCAACATCGATTACGACAACGACAAATCGCGATCCATTAGGATTCTTGACGAATCTTGTTTCAACAATCGGTAATGCTGGTTCGTCTGTACTTACGACATTGCAAAAGCAGCAAGATCAAAAGACACAGACGGCAATGGCCACTGTGCAAGCATATACAAATCAGATGATGGAAAATGTCTCTGACAATAAGATGCCATTGATCATTGGTGGAGTCGCGGTTGCCGGATTGATTGGATGGTATTTACTAAGGAGATAACATGGCTGATGAACAAAAAGTATCTGGTACTGCGATGCTGTCAGGTATTCGTACATACCTCATGGGTGGAGGCGTGATCGTACACCAAGTTGCAAAGCAATTTGGGTTTGATATTGACGATAGCCTCTATTCAGCGGCAATTGACGTTATTCTTGGTATTGGTGTTATTTATTTCAGATTCAGAGCGTCACAGAATTCTGCTGTGTCGAATGTTGAAGCTCAGCAACTTAAGAAGGAAGGTGCATAATGTACGCAAACGGTCTCGCTGGATTAGGCGAAGAGCCAGGATTCTTTGATGCTGGTGGAACATTTGAAAGTATTACAAAAGTCGTCGCATCTGGCGTACAAACTGGCATGAAGATTGCTGATCAAGTAAAGCTGTATAATCAATCAAAGAAAGATGCAACAGCTGCACAACAATTAGCGACGTCAGTTCAACAAGCACAACAGCTGGCATACGCAACGCCAGTTGGTGCACAGCCAGTTCGATCAACAAGTATATTTGATGGATGGACAGTGCCATTGTTAATTGGTGGAGCTGGATTAATTGCATTAGTCGCGCTTAAGAAGTAATCATTGAGGAGGGTTTCAAAATGGGTGATGTTGTAGGTCTTAATGGCGGAAAAATTGTAAATCCAATGGCAGCAACAGTGCTAACATTAACAGTCACTGACCAGAATCAGGTAAATTTGCAAAGTGCATTACCACCAAATATGGTTATTAAAATTCTACAAGGAATCGTGACTGATATTATCATGAACGCACTTGCTGAAGCCATGCAACCTAAAAGTCCTATTGTCTAACCTCCGTAAGGAGGATCTATGGATACAGTAAACATGAAAAAAGTTGGTGATGTATACGAGCAGGATATGGATCCATATTCTGAATATCAGCATCAACCAAAGCAAGAAATTCAGCCGACATGCAGTAACATGGAAGTTGCTGTGCAGCCAAAGAGAATTGATACTGCACGACAAAAGATGAATAAAGTTATTGATGGCATTGATGAAGCTATTGAAGGTGCAGAACTCATATTTGAATTTGGCAATAAGTTGGCTGAGCGATTTAGGAGGTTCTAATGTTAGGCGCTGTAAAAGTTGGAACGGATTCATTAGAGCCTATCATTGTACAAATGTCTGAGAAGTATGGCGTACCAACTGCGCTAATAAAAGCAACCATTAAGCAAGAGAGTAATTGGAACGTAAGTGCAAGTAGATTTGAAGCACATAAGACTGACGCATCTTGGGGCCTTATGCAAATTCTACTTGCAACCGCAAAAGAGACATTAGGTAATAATGAGCTCTCAATTACTCAGTTACTAAATCCATCGATCAATATTGAAGCTGGTACTAAATTTCTTGCAAAGCAGCTAGCGCGATATAAAGGCAATATGATGGATGCAATTGCCGCATATAATGCTGGCTCTGCAAAGAAAGATGAAAATGGCATCTACATTAATAACGCATATGTACAAGCCGTCTATGGTAATTACGTTATGTACAAAACGTTAGAATCAGTTGCATCACCTGCTGCTGTAAGTGTAGGACTAGCTGCAATCATTGGAGTTGGATTGGTACTAGCAACGAGGTAATTATGGGACTGATTGATCGCCAATGCACATTTGCGTATGAAATCGCATTGCTCATTATGAAGATTCATGATGATGGCTATGGCGTAAGATTTGGAGATGCTTGGCGATCAACAGATCCTTTAGCGATGCCTAACAACACTGCAAAATTATCCTACCAAGAATTGCTGCTCTTTAATGGCAAGACGAAAGTTAAGTACGGTAAACATAATGATCGCCTTGCCATAGACCTTCTTATATCTAAAGATAACGTGCAAATTTCAGAAGAAGATTATAGGAAATATGGAGAATATTGGGAAGCTAGAGGAGGAGTTTGGGGAGGGAGGTTCGGAGTAAAGACCACAGAATATACAGAGAAGATTGGCTGGGATTCAAATCATTTTGAGTGGAAGTGACTACACAACCTACCGTTTCTGCTGTACTCATGCGCAACACATTCATGCGCAACTCCAATCTACAGTTGAAGAGCGATTGATGATTTGTTGATGTTCCGCAGGTACCCTTT